>ERZ809224.135-NODE-135-length-78725-cov-18.249650_pt1 | contig 78725 bp, 66 predicted proteins | sample MGYA00520513_ERZ809224 | MGnify/ENA primary metagenome ERZ809224 (study PRJEB31576, sample SAMEA3212658) | Homo sapiens | biome: human-gut; feature: human gut; material: fecal | place: Sweden | collected 2012 ... | reverse complement strand
AAAGTTATTATTTATAGGAACAGCCTCAAAAGAAAATATTTTATATTATAAAGCAATAAAAAATATTTACGAAAATTTTGGATGTATAGTTGATAAATTAGAAATAATCGGAAAAGAAGCTAAAAATTGTGAAGAATTTAAAGAAAAGGTTCTAACCGCAGATATTATATATATAGGCGGTGGAAACACAAAATTTATGCTTTCAGAATGGAATAGAATTAATCTAATAAAAATTTTAAAAGAAGCTTATGAAAATGGAATAGTGATGTCTGGCTTTAGTGCAGGCTCATATTGTTGGTATAAGTATAATTATGAATTAATTGAGGGAATGGGAGTAATACCTGCAATAAATTGTGTGCATTATAATGAAAAAAGCAAAGAAAAGAGAAAACAATTTTATGAAACAATAAAAAATAAAAACTTACCAGGAATAGCTTTAGATAATGGAACAGCAATAGAATTTATTAACAACGAATTTAAACTTATAAAAAGCATTAAAAATGCTAAAGCATATAAAATAGAATATAAAGATAATAAATTTTTAGAAAAAGAAATTAAAGAAAATATAATTTATAAAATATAGAGTGGAAAAATGGATATTTATGGTATAAAAAATATAACTCAAAAAGAACTTGAATTTGATTATGACAAATATTATAAAGAAGTTGCATTAAAATTAAAGAGTATCGAAAATAAAGAAGAACAAGATTTTTTTAGAGAAAAAGCTCGAAATGATTTTAATTTATTTTTAGATAATATAAAAATTGATTTGGAAGTTCTAAATCAAAGTTTTGTTCATTTATTACTAGATATAAACTCTGCAAAGTTATTGTGGATTTTATATAGCAAATATGACGGAAAAGAGAATTATATAGATAAAATTAGTTCTACTTTAAGAAAAGAAAATGAAGTTATAAGAGGTGGAACAAATACATATAAGATGAATGGATGGATGGCTCATACTATATATGCTTATCAAATTTCAAATTACAATATTCCACAAAATAAAGAGTTAGGTAACTTTAATAAAAACGAAGAAAATAAAAAGCAGATTAAAGAATTACATAAAATATATGAGAACTTAACTAAAGAATCAAGATTTATATTAAAAATATTTTGCTTAATCCATGATATTGGTGTAGTAGAAGATATTTCAAAGCATGATATACTTGGAGCAAAATATGTTTTACAAATTTTGTTAGAAATAGGGTTAACTGAAGAAAAATTAAAAGAAATTGATATGCATATAAGTATGAAAGATTTGATACAGACCTTAAAAACTTTAATTTCATATCATACTTTAATATCATCTTTATCAACAGAAGGAAGTGATGAATTTGTTGAAAATACATATAAAGATTTAATTAAAAATATTCCAAATGTTGTAGAAATAAAAAATCAAATTCCAGAAATTTTATTTATAATGGGATACGGAGATATTGTAGCAGTTGATGAAATCCTGATGGATAGTGAAAAATATAAAAGAGTAAAAGAATGTTTTGAATTTTTTAAAGAAGTGGAAGAAAATAAAATTCACAAAAGAAATAAAACTAAGGTAGCGCTTGAAAGGATAAGTGATACAACAGGATGTATTAATTATGATACTCTACAAATAAAAATAGATGATATATTAAAGAAACTTAGTATAGACAAAAATCAATTTATTGATGATATGTATGATATAAAATTAATGAGATATACAGCTCCACTAATGAGAACAATAGCAGATTTAAAGTTAACAATAAAAGTTTATGATGAATTATTTAAACTTATTAAAGAATTTGACGGAAAAGCAGCTTTAAAAGAGTATACAATAATATTTGTTCCAAACAGACACGAAAAAGAATTTGCAATTCAGATTAAAAATGATAATTTTTTTAAATGTATTAATAATATGAAAATTCTAAAAAAAAGAAATTTAAATTATAAAAATGTTAGTATTGAGTTAATAAATACAAATTTTAATAAAGTATTAAGTGTAAAAATTATAAATTAGGAGAAACAAATGATAGAAATTAAAAATGTCAGTCAATCTTATGTTAAGAGTGAAAAAGTTATTGATAATATGAATTTAAAAATAGATGATGGAATAGTGTTTGGCTTTATTGGACCAAATGGTGCAGGAAAAACTACAACAATAGAGATGATTACAGGAGTTTTAGGTATTGATGAAGGAGATATACTTATTGATGGAAAGAGTATAAAGAAAAATCCGATAGAAGCAAAAAAAATGTTTGGATTTGTACCGGATACACCAGATGCTTTTGAAAAATTAACAGGACTTGAGTATTTAAATTTTATTTCTGATGTTTACAAAGTACCTCCAGCAGAAAGACTAGATAAAGTACAAAAACTTGCTAGAGAATTTGGTATTTACAATCAGCTTAGAGATAGAATTCAGAGTTATTCACATGGAATGAAACAAAAATTACTTATAATAAGTGTGCTTTTATATAATCCTAAAAATTGGATTTTAGATGAGCCTATGACAGGTTTAGACCCTAAAGCTTCATATACTTTAAAAAAATTAATGAAAGAACATAGTAAAAAAGGAAATACTGTATTTTTTTCTACACATGTTTTGGAAGTGGCTGAAAAATTATGTGATAAAATTGCAGTAATAGATAAAGGAAAAATTATTTTTGTTGGTACTACTGAAGAGTTAAAAGAGAAATATAAAACTCCAGATTCTTTAGAGGAATCTTTCTTAAAAATTATAGAGGAGTAGTTTTATATGAAAAGTTTAACTAAAGTTATTTTAAAAAATTCTATAAGAACAAATCCTTCTAAAAAAAGTTTAATATTAGGAGGTATTGCTTTTAGCATAGTTTTTTTATTTTTGAGTATAATGATGATTTTGTTTAGTTACATTGTAACTAAACAATTAATTAAAATTAATCAAGCTTATGCTTTTGTAAATATTTTATTGCTAATGAATTTTTTTATATTATTTGCTAAAAGCGTTTTTGAAAGTTTGAATGTTTTGTATTTTTCTAAAGACTTAAAAATATTACTTAGAATGCCAATATATCCAAAAGATATTTTACATGCTAAATTTTTTAATATGATAATTTCTGAATATCAAATGGAAGTAATAATGCTTGGAATTCCAATGATAGTATATGGGATATTAACCAAGGTAAATTTTTTGTTTTATATATATATGTTTTTAGTACTTTTAATACTTCCAATAATTCCAATATTACTTACATCATTAGTTATTGCAATCATTATGAGATTTACAAATTTTATAAAAAACAAAAATAAAGTTCTTTATATAACAATGATTATTTCAATGTTTTTAATGGGATTTGTGACCATGATTTTTAGTAATAATCAAACAATATCTGTATCTGGATTTAGGAATATAATATTAAAAACAAATGGTTTAGCAGAAAGTATTGCTGATTATTTTATATTAATAAAACCGATTATGAACACTTTATTAAATTATGATAATATTGACGGATTAAAAAAATTAATATTATATTATCTAGAAAGTATTATTTGTTATTTTATAATAATTTTTATAATTTCAAAAATATATTTAAAAGGTGCGATTGGAACAACAATAAATAGTGATAAAAATACAAAATGTGAATTTAAAGAATTAAATTTAAAAGATTTTGAAAGTAAGAAAATAAGTAAAACTTATATTATTAAAGAATGGAAAACATTATTAAGAACACCAATTTTTTGTATAGAATGTGTTATAATGCCACTTCTTTATCCAATATGTATTTTAGCTATAGTTTTATTTTTAATGCAATTTGCAAAATTAGTTGGCTTGGACTTAATTGAGTCATTTAAAAGTATTGTTAATTCTTCTTTAGGAATATCGATATTTTTAATAGTAGGACAAGTTTTTTATATGTTAAATTTTAGTTCAATTATTGCTATTTCAAGGGATAGTAATAATGCAATACTTATTAAATTTTTACCTATAGATTTATATAAACAATTTAAAATAAAAATTAGAATTGGAATTTTAATTAATACTTTAGCAAGTTTGATTGTTAGTATAGCTTTTTTAATATTTACAAAAAATTTATTATTCACGTTTATAATATTTTTAAGTTTATGTTTTATAAATGTTATTGGAGAAAAATGTAAATTGTTAATAGATTTACAAAATCCACAAATGAATTGGAATAGTGAATATACAATGATGAAACAAAATACTAATATTATGTATGAACTTTTTTATACATTTTTTATTTCGGGATGCATTTTTGTTATTAGTAAAATAATTATTAGGTCAAGTATATTTTTATTTACAATTTTTGTTATAACTTTTTTAATTAATTTTATTTTAAGTAAGTATATAGATAAGAAAAAAGCAAAATTATTCAAAAAAATATATTAGGATAAAAAATATAAATTAAAATATAAAAAGGAGAATTTTATGAAAAGAAAAAAAGTATTATTTGCAACATCAAACCCAGCAAAAGTAAAAAAATATGCTGAGAAATTAAAACTAAAAAATATTGAATTATTAACTTTAAAAGATATTGATGTGAATGTTAAAATAGAAGAAAATGGAAAAAATGCTTTAGAAAATGCATTCATAAAAGCAAAAGGATATTTTGATGCAACTAATATAGTAACAATAGGAATGGATAATAATTTATTTATAGAAGAACTTCCAGAAGAAAAGCAGCCAGGAACACATGTAAGAAGAGTAAACGGAAAAAGACTAACAGATGATGAGATGATTAAATATTATACAGATTTAGTAAAAGAATATGGAGGAAAATTAACTGCAAAATGGATATTTGGCATGGTAGTATATAATGGTATTGAAAAGAAAGAATATTCTTGGAGTAAGAGCAATTTCTATTTTGTAGAAAAACCTTGTGAAAAAAGAAATCCTGGTTATCCATTAGATTCTATAAGCATTGTACCAAAATATAATAAGTATTTGGTTGAGTTAAATGATGAAGAGAAAAAAGAAAAAGACGATAATAATGATGATGAAGTTATAGATTTTATAGTTAAAAATATATAGTAAAGTTTATAAACATTTGGAGATGCTATGAAAAAAGTAATTGATAAATATAAATTAATTTTAATTTTAATAATTATTTTTGCAATATTAATTAGAATCTGTTTTATTTATAAAACTAATATATCAAAATTTCAATCAGATATGGGAATTGGAAGTTTAAATTATGAAGAAGACTATGATAATTTATATCATAATTTTTCAGAAGAACCAAATAAAGGAAGACATATAAACTATATACTACACTTATATACTTATAATGAACTTCCAAATAGGATAATTGGGCAATTCTACCATCCACCTCTACATCATTTTATAATGGCATCATGGCTTAAAATAATGGATGTTTTTTCTGATGTAAGTAGTTTTAAATTTGAAAGTATGCAAATAATACCATTAATTTATTCGATTATTATATTATTTGTATTATATAAGATTTTGAAAGAATTAGAAATAGAAGATAAATATAAGATAATTCCTATGTTAATTTTTTCTTTTTATCCTTTATTTGTAATTATGTCAGGATCGTTAAATAATGATGAACTTGTTACATTATTTTGTACAATATGCTTATTATATTTAATAAAATGGAATAAAAAACCAGATATGAAAAATGCTATTATAATAGCATTAGCAATAGGATTTGGGTTAATGACTAAAACATCTATAGCTGTAATGATAATTCCAGCAGTATATATTTATTTTAAAAAACTTGCTAAATTTGTAAATAATGATAAAAGCATAAAAACATTATTATTTGAATTGTTATTTTTTGCAATTATAGTTGGGGTTTTAGGATTGTGGTTCCATGTTTATAGTTTGGCTAGAGGATTAAATACTATTGGAATAATACAACCATATGATTATTTAAGTATTGCAGGAGAAAGTATTTGGAATAGATTCGGTATACCTAATTTATTAGAGATTAGTAACATTAATATTTGGAATTACTTGATATATTCTTCTATAACTTATATTTCAGAATTAAAGAATAATTTTTATCTTTTAATTATGGCTATATTAGCAGTAATTTTATCAATAAATTCTATATATTATATGATAAAATATAACTCAGAAAATAGATTACTTATATATACTTTTATTGCATGGTGGGTATCATATTTTTATTTAAATATATCAATGCCATATACTTGTTCAATGCATTCTAGATATATGATGTTACCATTTTTTATAGCAACATTTTTTCTTGGAATGGGGTTGCAAAAGGAAAAGAGCAAGTTATTAAAAATTCAAATATATATATCTTCAATTATTTTAACTATAATGAGCATAATTTATATTATAGTGTGATTAAAATGATTTATTAATGATTTATTAAAATAATTAAATTTATTTTAATAAATCATTTTAATTTTTTATAAAATAATATATAATAAATATGAAAAAAAGTGCTTATATTTTTTGAATACAAAAAAATATAAATAATATAATATATTTGTTCACAAGAAGTTTACAAATATTTAATGTTAATTTAATAAATCATATATAAAATACTTTCATAAAGAAATACAGAAGAAATATATTAATTAAGTTTATAACTTAATAATAAAAGAAAGGGTGATTAAATGTCAGAAAATGAAAATGAATATTTAATAAATATGGAAGGTAATCTTGTTAATAAAGAATTGATAGATATAAATGATGAAAATTTTAAAAAGGTAATGTTTTTGTATAGTTCTGCTTTAAAGGAAATAAAGACAAAAATGGAAATTCTTCAAGATGAACTTAGAATTTTTTCAAATTATGAACCTATAGAATATATTACAACTAGATTAAAAAAACCAGAAACTATAATTGAAAAACTGAAAAGAAAAAATTGTGAGTTGACTTATGAAAATATGTTTGAAAAAATAAATGATATTGCGGGAATCAGAATTGTTTGTAATTTTAAAAAAGATGTATATAAGTTAGTAGAAATAATAGAAGATTTTCAAGATATAAGAATTTTAAATAGAAAAGATTTCATGAAAAAACCAAAACAAAGTGGATATATGAGCTACCATTTAATTACAGAAGTACCAGTAAATTTTTCATCAGGTATAATGTTTGTAAAAGTTGAAATACAATTAAGAACTTTAGGAATGGATTTTTGGGCAAGTATAGAACATAAATTAAAGTATAAAAATCCCAATATAGGAAAAACAGAATCCAAAAACCTTATTAAATATGCAAGAGTAATAAATAATATAGATGAAAATATGCTTATGATATCTAATAGATTAGATAAGGAAAGAGAACAAAAAATTATGATTGAAGCATCACAAAATGATGATAATATAAAAAATAAAAAATTTAACTTTAAACTTTAAGATATTAGGAGAGATGTATTAAAATGATAGATTTGCTAAATGCTCAAAAGGAATTTAAGAATTATTTGAAAGATTATAATATAGAAGATGAAAGAGTTAAATTAAAAGTAACACATACATATGGCGTAGTAGATGCAAGTAGGTATTTGTCAAATAAATTAAACTTAAATGAGGAAGATACCAAATTATCTGAGTTAATAGCTTTATTACATGATATAGGTAGATTTGAACAATCTAAAGTGATAGAAAATGTTTTTGACAAAGCTGATACCAAATATTTTGACCATGCCAAATTTGGAGTTAAAATTTTATTCGAAGACAATTTAATAAGAAAATTTATAGCAGATTCTTCTTATGATAATATAATATATAAAGCAATTTTAAATCATAATAAATATAAGATTGAAGATAATTTAAATGAAAAAGAATTATTACATGCAAAACTTATTAGAGATAATGATAAAACAGATAATTTTAGAGTTAAATTAACTGAGCAATTAAGTATTATTCTGGGAACAGAAGATATGGAAAAAATTTATTCAGATACTATTTCAGATAAAATATACGAAGATTTTATGAATAAAAAACAATTGAAAATAGATGATAGAAAAACATATTTGGATAGCTGGGTTTCATATATTTCATTTATATTTGATTATAATTTTTCTGAAGGACTTATGTATTTAAAAGAAAATGATTTAGTAAATAAAATGTTTGATAAAATAAAATATAAAAATTCTGAAACTATTGAAAGAATTTGTAATATGAGAAGAGTAGCAAATGAATATTTAGTAGAAAGGATAAAAAATAGTATTTAATTGAAGTTAAATTTAAAGTTAAAATATTAGTTTAAAAATACAAAATAAAAAGTATTAAATTTAAAAGTGAAATGTAAGTTATAAAATATGAAAATAATATATAAAATAAGAAAATAGAAATATTTCTATTTTCTTATTTTATATAACAGAAAACTTTTTTAAAGTTATATTTTTTAAAAGTCATAATATGAAGGGTAAATGAAAATTGTGTAAAATACTTGCAAAATGCTTGAAATTCTGCTATAATATAGAATTAACAAGTTGCTTAAAATAAGAGAAAGGAAGGATTGTTATAATAATGGAAAATCTAAAATATTTTAACAAATTCTATATTGATAAAGAAAAAGACATTGTAGTTGAATTGTATAAAACGAATGTAGAAGATGAACTTACATATATTATAAGAACTCCTAATCAAAAAAGCGGAAATTTAATAACAAATTTGGCAAAATTATGTAACTTGGAAACTTCAATGGATGAAAATGGTTTAAAAATAATCACTAATACTATACCAGCTTCAATCAATGGTGATAATGAAGATGTATATATATTTAGATTAGCAGGTATGAAAATAGCAAATATTTATGAAGATGTTATAGAAGTAAAAGCTAAAATACCTGCTATTACTAAGACTTTAATGTCACAAACTAAAGATTATAAATTTGATATAAAAAAATCAATAGTTAAATCATACATATTTAAAAAATCCAAATTTAAAACAGATTTGCATACTCACATGAATGCAAATTTAACACCTGATGTTTTAATTGCTCTAGGAATATATCATCAAATTAAATATCCATTATACTACATTAAAAAATTAGGTTTAAAAATTACAGAAAAACAAGAAAAAGCAATTTTAAAAGATAGAAAAGAAATTGAAAAACAATTTGAAAATAGTGAATTAACTGGTAAATATTTAACAAGAAAAATAGATGATAATACTTTTATTAATTTTGCAGATTTAATTTTAAATAATTTAGAAAACTCAGAATATAACATATCTAAAATAAGAAATAGTTTAGGGTTACTAAAAGATGGTCAGGCGGTTTTTACTAACTTAGAAAAAGTTTATATTTATAGATATGTTTTTTGTAAGGCAAAATTTTCAGATACAAAAATAAAAATAAATTCTAAAAATATAGAAAATATTCCAGAAAAAGATATAGTAAATTATTTAAAACAAATAATAGAAGATAAAAAAGAAAATAGCCCATATAAAAATAATACTTTAAGACAAGATAAATTTTTATGGATAGCAAGAGAATATCAAAAACAACACGTTTCTTATGTTGAAATTACTGATACAGATTTGGCAAAAGTAGGAGAACCTGCTGTGAAATTATTACAAGAAGTACATGACATAATGCCTCAAATAGAAAAAGAAACAGGTGTTGCAATAAGATTTTTATTAGGAATAAGAAGAATTCCACTTACAATAATAAAAGATCAAAAAACAAGTAGTAATTATTTAAGAGAAAATTTAGATGTTTTAAAAGCTGTTGCAAAAAGCCCTTATGTTGTTGGAAGTGATTTTATAGGTGAAGAAATTAATGATATAACAGATTTAAGACCAGTAATTAATGAATTAGTTCAATATGCAGTAGAAGAAGATCCCGGTTTTACAGTTAGAATTCATGCTGGAGAAAATGATTGCTTAAGAGAAAATGTTAGAAAATCAATTCAATGTATTAAAGAAGCTTTAAAACCAGGTCAAAAAATGCCAAGATTTAGATTAGGTCATGGTTTATATACTGAAGACTTAAATACAAAAGAAGGAAAAGAACTAATAAAAGAAATGCAAAATACAGGCGCTGTTCTAGAATTTCAACTTACTTCAAATGTTAGATTAAATAATTTAACTGCACTTGAAAAACATCCATTAAAACAATATTTAAAAAATAATATAAAATGTGTTCAGGGAACAGATGGATGTGGGATGTATGGAACAGATACAATAGATGAACAATTAGCACTTACAAATATCTTAGGTTTAACTGAAAAAGATTTTGAAAAAATGAGAAAAGTAGAAGATGAAATAATAAAACATAGTAAGAAATATTTTGAAGAAAAGAAAGAAAAATTTAATAAATTTTTAGCAGGAAGATCAATAAAAGAGGCTATAATTGAAGAAGAAAACAAGAATATAGAAAATAGCAAAAATAATGTAATAGAAATGAGAATAAATTCTAAAATTGATTCGGAGTCAAAATTAAAAGGAAAAATTAAAAATTTGCCAGAAGATAAAATTCCAATTATAGTTGCTGGTGGAAGTTTTAATGCTAAAAATAGAAGAACTGAATTAGATGAAAATGGTAAAAATGTTATAAGAGATTTAGTAAAGAATTTAAATAGTGAAAAGGTTTATTTTGTAGTAGGACATAAATTGAGTGGTTATGAAAAAGCAATAGTAGATGCATCAAATGAGATGAACAAAAAATTTGAAATTGATGCAATAATACCAAAAGAGGTTTCAGCAGAAGAAGTTGATAAGTTATTAAATGAAGACGTAAATGGTATTAGAATTTCAACTGAAAGTGAAGAAATGGGAATTTACAAGAGTTTCAATTATGAAATTTTTGAAAGAAGAAATTCTATTGTTTTGGCCTTTGATGGAAATTCACCAGTTTCAAATTTAGTTCAAGAAGCTAAAAATGGAAAAGGAAAAGCTAAAATATATGTAAATTCTGAAGTAGAAGCATTAAAAGACAAAGCTGAATCTTTAGGTGGATATGTAAAAAGCTTTAAAATAAAAGATAATTTAGCAGAAGAAATATTAAAAGATTATCCAGAAATAGCAGTTGATAAAAATAAAATATAAATATTAAATTATAAAAAGCGGTTAATTTAAGTAAAATCTCTTTACCTAAAATTAACCGCTTTTGTTATATTATATTATGATGATAAGTTAATTTTTAGTCGAAAAATCCAATATTCTTTTTCTAAAAAAATCTTGAAATATTAATAATCTATTGGTAAAATAATTTAGAAAGAGGTATTAAGAATGAATACAATAGATAAAAATATTAAAATTAATGATAATTTAATATGTGAAAGTAAAGAAGAAACTTTAAAAAATGATGAAAATAGAAGAAGATTATTTTGGAGAGTTCAAAAAGTTATAAAAAATACAAAAGTCAAGAAATATATGGATGAAAGAGCAGTAATTTCGTCAGAAGGAATGTCTTTTTGGGGAGGTATAACAGGAAAAAATAGCCTTCAAATTGAAAGAATGAAAAATATAAAATTAAAAATGGAACTATTAGAAGCAGAAAAAATTAGTTATAAAGAACATTCAGAGTTTAAAGAGATGCTTTCAGATTTATATTCGTGTGCAATTTTAGAACTTGCTGGAAATTTTACAGATGAAATGCAAAATTTATATAAAGAAATAAAATTAGATTATTTTAATGAAAATAATGAAGAAGTTTCAGATGAAGAAATATATATCATGGCTTGTAATAAAATAACAAAAGGTCAAAGTTATTTACCAGTAATACATAAAGAAAAAAATAGAGGTATATTTGGAGATATAAAAATACAAATACAATTTTTCAAATTGGAAAATCAGAAACTGGAAGATCAAATTGTACTAGAAAGAGGAAAAAGCCAATTTGAAACATTTTCTAATAATAAATTTATAATTCCAAACAATGTTAAAAATAGTAAAAAAAGCTTGACAAATGTATAAATAGGTTGTATACTATCTTAGTAACTTTGAAATAAAATTTAATTTGACATATATAAATAGTCACTAAAGGAGGGATTTTTAAATGGCACAACCAAAAAGAAGATGGTCAAAAGCTAGAACAGGATCAAAAAGATCAACTTGGAAATTAGAAGAAGAAAATTTATCAACTTGCTCACATTGTCATCAACCAGTTAGACCACATACTGTATGTTCTAACTGTGGTTACTATGATGGTAAAGAAGTAATTGCAAAAAAAGCTGATAATAAATAAAAATAAAGAAAAATTGTACTAATTCTAGTACAATTTTTTTTTGACAATATACATTTTTTATTATAAAATAATCTAGTAAAATTGTAAAAAAAATAAATAAAACAAGGAGAAAAAAATTTTATATAGTAGGAGTTTGTTATGGAAAAAAGAATTGATAAAATAAATTATTATTTGGATATAGCAGAAACTGTTGCTTCAAGATCTACTTGTTTAAGAAAAAAATACGGAACAGTAATTGTTAATCATGACCAGATAATTTCAACTGGATATTCAGGTGCACCAAGAGGAAGAAAAAATTGTTGTGATATAGGTTATTGTACAAAGAAAAAATTATTACCAGATCAAAGGCACGGAGGGTATGATGCTTGTAGATCTGTGCATAGTGAACAAAATGCAATAATAAATGCTTCAAGAGAAGAAATGATTGGTTCCACATTATATTTAGTTGGATATAGATATGAAGATAACACAAAATATGAAGAAGGAGCAGCCCCTTGTTTAATGTGTAGAAAATTAATAATAAATGCTGGTATTGAAAAGGTAATAGTTAGAGAAAATAAAAAAGAGTATAAAATTTATTATGTAAAAGATTGGGTTGAAAATGATGAATTTTTAAATGGACAATTAGAATACTAAAATTGATTTAAAATTTAAATTTATAATTTTTAAATACTAAGATATAAGGTATTAGGTATTAAGTTTTAAGTGTTGAGTATTAGACATAAATAACAAATTATAAATTTAGAATTTAAAATATTTTATATCTAAATATTGAATATAGAAATAATAATATACAAAAAGAGGAAGTAAAAGTGAAAGAGAAACTTTTAAAAAATAGAAAATTAATAGATGTAATTATAATAATTTTAGTTGGGGTTTTAGTTGGAATTCCACTATTAAGTAAAAATTTAGATGTTTATATTGATGACGGTGTTCAGCATATAGCAAGAGCATATGGAACTTTAGAAAGTATAAAAAAAGATGGATTATTTCCAAATATAATTTCATCTTTTGCAAATAATTTTGGATATTCGTGGAATTTATTTTATGGTCCACTTTCAACTTACGGAATAATATTTTTTAATTTGATATGTAATAATATAGTATCAGCATACAAGATATTTGTTTTTGTATGTTTAATATGTTCAGGTTTCACAATGTATAAATTTATGTATGGAATTACCAAAAACAATAATGTAGGAATTTTAGCAAGTATTTTATATATGACTTTTCCATATCATTTAACAGATTTATATATTAGAAATGCTTTAGGAGAGTATGTTTCATTTATTTTTATACCACTGGTATTTTTAGGATTATACAATCTATTTTATACAACAGAAAATCATTATTATTTAACTTTTGGAGCGGTTGGACTTATTATTACTCATAATATTTCAACAGTAATGGTTGCTTTTTTTAGTTTAGTATATTTAGTAGTAAATTTACCAAAACTAAAAGAAACAAGAGTGAAAAAAGGCTTGATTTTAAATATCATTTTTATAATTTTAATTAGTGCTTTCTTCTGGATACCAATGCTAGAAACAAATTTCTTTACTAATTATCAGGCTTATGAACCTGGAATGATGTCGAGTTCAGATTCGACTGCAAATAATGGATTAAAACTTAAACAATTATTTGTTACCGAAAATGATGGTTCATTTGTTTTTGAATTAGGACTTCATATTATAATAATGTTAGCATTTTCTGTAATGACTGTAAGAATGGTAAGAGAAGACTTAAAAGAAACTTACATAGTTTTCTTAATTTTAGGTATTTTAACATTATGGATGTCAACCAAATATTTTCCTTGGAGATTTTTACCTGAACAAGTAAGTATAGTTCAATTTCCTTGGAGATTTCTTATGATGTCTGGATTTTTCTTTAGTTTTATATGCTCAATAAATATGTTCACAATTATAAGAAATTTTAATTATAAAGATGTTATTGTTATTTCAATTATTGCTGTAATATATTTAACAGCTTTTATTGGATATTTAAGTTTTAATGAGAATTTGCCTTATATAACAGATTTTGATTTAGGTCGTATATCTGGAAAAGAGGTTGAAACAGTAGCTGGTACTGCAAAAGCTGAATATTTGCCAGTAAAAGCTTATAAAAATAGATTTTATATTGCAACAAGAGAAGATAATATTTATGTTTTAGATGGAAAAGCTTTAGTAGAAAAAGAAGTAAAAGATAAAACTACATACACAGCAAAAATAAAAACATATGAAGCAGAATATACAATTTTTGAATTACCATATATATATTATCCAGGATATGAAGTTAGATTAGATGGAATTTCTGTACAAACTTTTGAAACAGAAAATGGATTTTTAGGTTTTGCAATGGGGGCTAATGATGAGGTTAGTTTAGATGTTGAATATACTGGTACAACTGCTATGAAAATATCATCATTTATTTCAATTATAAGTTTAATAGCATTTGGAATATATGTTTGGAAAAAGCATTAACTTGCAAAATAATCTGAAATGTTATATAATATGTAAACTAAAAACAGAAAGGAAAAAAATGAAATGTCTAAACCAATAGTGGCAATAATTGGAAAACCAAATGTTGGAAAATCTAGATTTTTTAATTATGTTGTAGGACAACGAATATCGATAGTAGAAGATGTTCCAGGTGTTACAAGAGATAGAGTATATGCAGAAACCTCTTGGAGAGATAGAGAATTCACATTAATAGATACAGGTGGAATTGAGCCTGAAACAAATGATATAATTTTATCTCAAATGCGAGAACAAGCTAATATTGCAATAAATGTAGCTGATGTAATATTATTTATGACAGATATAAAACAAGGAGTAACTGCTTCTGATAAAGAAATTGCAATGATGCTAAAAAAATCACATAAACCTATTATACTTGCTTGTAATAAATCTGATAATTATGGAGAACCACCAGCTGAACTTTATGAATTTTATAATCTAGGATTAGGAGATCCTATGCCAGTATCTGCTGCAAATGCAATAGGAATAGGAGATTTATTAGATGCAATTTATGAAAAATTGCCACCTAAAAGTGATGAAGATGAAGATTATGATAGAATTAAAGTAGCAATAATTGGAAAGCCAAATGTTGGAAAATCTTCATTATTAAATAAAATTTTAGGAGAAGATAGAAGTATAGTAAGCAATATCGCCGGAACAACTAGAGATGCTATAGATTCAGAATTTGAAAATGAATTTGGAAAATACACTTTTATAGATACAGCTGGTGTTAGAAAAAAATCAAAAGTTAATGAATCTATAGAAAAGTTTAGTGTTATGAGAACACTTTTTGCAATAGAAAGAGCAGATGTATGTTTAGTTTTAATTGATGCAATGGAAGGTGTAACAGATCAAGATGCTAAAATTTTAGGAGAAGCACATGAAGCAGGTAAGGGAATAATAATTGTAGTAAATAAATGGGATGAGGTTGAAAAAGAAACTGGAACTTTAGAAAAATATAAAAAAGAAGTATATAATCAAATATCTTATGCTTCTTATGCACCAATTATTTTTATTTCAGCTAAAACAGGACAAAGAGTTAATAAATTATTTGAAATGATAAATAATGTTGCAAAAGAAAATGCAAAAAGAATTTCAACTTCTGTAATAAATGAAGTAATAAATGAAGCAATAGCTGTAGTACAACCACCTACTGATAAAGGAAAAAGATTAAAAATATTATATGGAACACAGGCTTGTTCAAAACCACCAACTTTTGTTATTTTTGTTAATAATAAGGAATTATTTCATTTTTCTTATCAAAGGTATTTAATAAATTGTTTTAGAAATAATTTTGGATTAGAAGGTACACCAGTTAGATTAATAGTAAGAGAAAAAGGTGAAAAATAAAGAAATATAACATGAGAGATTTTCTTGCTTTTTGATATCTTTTTGTATATAATTCTTTTATAAAAAGTTAATACTAATTTTATTTAGTAGAAAGGAAAAAATATGGGTATATATATAGTAATGGCAATTATTGCTTATGCAATAGGAAGCATAAATTTTTCAGTATTAATTAGTAGAAAAATGGCAGGATTTGATGTTAGAGAAAAAGGTAGTGGAAATGCAGGTACTACAAATGTTTTAAGAACTGTTGGAAAAAAGGCTGCAGCATTAACTTTACTTTGTGATATTTTAAAAGGTGTTGTTTCAATATTAATTGCTATAATAATTGGAAAAATTGCAAAAGATTTAAGTCCAGCAATATTAGTTGAAGTTGCAGCATTAGCTGTAGTAATTGGACATACATTCCCAATTTTTTTCGAATTTAGAGGAGGAAAAGGTGTTGCAACAAGTTTAGGAGTAATCCTTTTAATAAATTGGAAAATTGGATTAATATGTTTACTTTTTGGAGTAATTTTAATAGCTATAACAAGAATGGTTTCTTTAGGATCAATTTCAGCAGCAGTTTTATTTGCAGTCCTAACTGTATTTATAAGAGATTCTTATATTGCAGGAATTGAATTTGAATTTAATTTTATTATTTTTGGTATATTGCTAGCAGCTTTTGTTATATTTAATCATAGAAGCAATTTAAAAAGAATTATATCTGGAACAGAAAATAAAATTAGTTTTAAGAAAAAATAAATTTTATGTTAAAATGAAAACAAAGGAGAATATTAATGAAGAAAATTGCAATAATAGGTAGTGGAAGTTGGGGATCTGCTTTAGGAATTTATTTGGCAAAAAATGGAAATAAGGTAAAAATTTGGTCTTTTAGTGAAGATGAAAAAAATATGATAAATAATGAAAAAAAATGTGTATTTCTACCAAAAGCTGTTATTCCGAATGACGTAGTGTGTTCTACAGATTTTAAAGAGGTATTGCAAGATGCAGAAATTGTACTTCATGTAACTCCATCAAAATTTGTTAGAAGTACAATAAAACAATATAAGGATATAATTAATGATAATCAAATTCTAGTAATGTGTTCAAAGGGATTTGAGGCTGAAACACAAATGACCTTAGATGAAGTAATAGAAGAAGAATTACCAAATATAAAATATGGAATACTTTCAGGGCCAAGTCATGCAGAAGAAGTTTCTTTAGATATACCAACAGCTTTAGTTATAGCTTCAAAAGATGAAGTTGTTAAGGAAAAAGTTATAGAAGCTTTTAAAAGTCCTATAATTAGATTATATACTTCAAGTGATGTAAAAGGAGTAGAATTAGGTGGAGCATTAAAAAATATAATAGCTTTTTGCGCTGGTATATCAGTAGGATTAGATTTAGGAGATAATACTTTTGCTGCACTTGCAACTAGAGGATTGGTGGAAATATGTAGGTTAGGCACGGCTATGGGAGGAAAAGAAAAAACTTTTTATGGATTAACAGGACTTGGTGATTTAATAGTAACTTGTGGAAGTGAGCATAGTAGAAATAGAAGAGCAGGAAAACTTATTGGAAAAGGATATTCTATTGAAGAAACTAAAAAAGAAGTTGGTATGACAATTGAAAGTATAGATAATATTGATGTTGCATATAAACTTGCAAAAAAGTATGGTGTTGAAATGCCAATAGTAAATGCTGTATATGATGTTTTATATAATGGGTTAAATCCTAAAACAGCTGTTGAAAATTTAATGACAAGAACTTTAAAAGAAGAATAATATATTATTAATTTAGAAAAAATAAATATAAAAATAAAATATTAAAATAGGAGGAGTAAAAATGGATTTTTTTAACAAATTAGGAAAAAAAGCTAGTGAAACTTATCAAGCTACAAAAGAAAAGGCAACAACAATTTCAGAAGAATTAAAATTGAGAGGAAAAATAAGTGACTTAAAAAGTAAAATAGAAGATATATATACTGAAATTGGAAAAATTGTTTATGATGAAATGAAAGCACAAAATGATGTTTCAAAAGAAGTTGTTACAGAAAAATGTGAAGAGATTTCAAGAGCAAAAGAAGAAATTTCAAAATTAGAAACAGAAATTTTAGCTGTAAAAAAAATAAAAAAATGTGCTAATTGCAATGAAGAATTAGATATTAATGCAGAATTCTGTTCTAAATGTGGAGCTAAACAACCAAAAATAGAGAAAGTTGAAATTAAAGAAGAACCAGCAGAAACAAAAGAAGCAGAAGTAACTGAAGTAAATAATGTTGAAGAAAATAATAATACAGAAAATAATAACAATGAGGAAAATAATTAATGAGATTAGTAGTTCAAAGAGTGACAGAAGCAAAAGTTGATGTTAATGGTGAAACTGTAGGAAAAATAAATAAAGGATTTATGGTTTTATGTGGTATTACACATGAAGATACAGAAAAAGAAGTAAATATTTTAGCAAGAAAATTATGTAATTTGAGAATTTTTGAAGATGAAAATGATAAAATGAACTTATCTTTGAAGGATGTTGGAGGAGAACTTTTAATAATTTCTCAATTTACTTTATATGCAGATAGCATGAGTAGTGGAAATAGACCAAGCTTTATTGCGGCAGCAAGACCTGAAAAAGCAAAACCTCTATATGAATATTTTATTAAAAAATGTGAAGAAGAAGGAATTCATGTTGAAAAAGGAATTTTTGGTGCTGATATGAAAGTTTCATTATTAAATGATGGTCCAGTAACAATTTTATTGGAAAAATAATATTTAAGAAAGTATTAGAATTTATATCTAAAGCAATAAATACTGTAATTCTTAATGTTAATAAGGATATCTTTCATAAATATATTTTATAATATTATTTAAGTTATTATTTGTAACGCAAATATAAACATCTTTATCAAGACTAATCCATAAATTAGCATTAAATTTTTCATTATTATCAATAAAACAACTTATAATCTCAATCATATCAATTGGATTATTAAATTCTTGTTTATATATTAAATTATTTTCAAGTTTAAGATTTTTAGAATAAAAAAGTTCTAAAAATCTTTTTATTTCTCCTTCTTTTTCACTATAAAAATTAATTGATGTTTTCATTTTTTCACTCCATTTATACTTATTAAAATTATTATATATAGTATATGTTTTTTTATACTGTATAGATTTTCTAACAAGATTTGAATAAAAATTTTTTCTGTTGTGAATACTATAAGAAAATGGAGGAGATTATGAACAAAAAAGAGAATTTTAAATTTATTTTTCTAATTTCTTTTCTAATATTTTTTCTTACAGGTTGTTCTCTTCAAGAAGAAAATCCAAAAACTATACAAGATAAAACTAATGAAGAAATTAGTTTTATTGAAGATGAAATATTTACAATAGTTAATAAATATATAAAAGGCGAGTATAATGATGATACAGGTGGAATTAAATGGGATGATGTAAATAAAGAAGTACAAAATTTAAATAGTGTTTTAGATACAATAATGTTAGATTTATCTGAACTTGAAATTACTAATAATGAACTTGTAAATTTAAGAAATGAGGTAAATAATTTGTCTATTTCAGTTACAAATAAAGATGATTATAATTTATTACAAAAAAGTAGTTATATATATTCTTTACTTCCAACTTATATGGAAAAATATTCACAAGATAAAAACAAAATTGACAATATGAAATTAAAATCATTAGTTTTATCAGCTCTTGTTCAAGCTAATTTTTTAGAGTGGGATACTGCAAAAAAGACGGCTTTATTAGTAGAAAATAAGTATAAAGAAATGATGGATAACGTGGATTATATGAAAGAATATTCTTATAACTTAAATAAAACATATATTTTAATTGGTGAATTTAAAAATGCAATAGATTTAGAAGAAGTAGAACTTACAAAGCAAAAGTATATTAATTTTATAGATAAATTTTAATGCTAATAACATTGTTTTTTACCTATATAATTACAAATAATTTTTACAAAGAATTAAGAAAGAATTAAGGTAGAGGTTTTAACAATTGCAAAATAAAAATCTAACAATACTTTTGCTCTTATACAAAATTTTATAAAATAAAAATCAGATACAGCTTTTGAAAAAATATTATATAATAAATATATGATAGAGAAATTTTAGTAGATGTCTATTATATAAAAAAAGATATTTGAATTAAAATCAAATATCTTTTTTTATATAGAATGTAGATAATCAATATGTTTGAATTTTATTTTAAATTTTTTATATAGATATCTAATTATTATAGAGTTTTTAGATAATTCATATAAAAAATTATTATAAAGTTTCTTCAATATTAGTTGAATTTTCAGTATCATATTCAATTAATTTTTGTACAATTTGTACAGCATTTGATGCAGCACCTTTTCTTACATTGTCTGCTACACACCAGAAGTTAATTCCAGAATCTACGCTATAATCTCTTCTAATTCTTCCAACAAAACTTTCATCATGGCCGGTTGCGTTTAAAGCTAAAGGATATATATTGTTTTCAGGATCATCTTGAACAATAACTCCATTAGAATTTTTTAATACATTTTTTAGTTCATCCAAATCAAATTTTTCTTCAAACTCTACATTTATAGATTCACTATGTGAATTTAAAACTGGTACACGAACAGTAGTTGCTGTAATTTTCAAATCAGGACGTTTTAATATTTTTCGTGTTTCATTTATCATTTTTTCTTCTTCTTTTGTATATCCGTTTTCCATAAAAGAATCAATATGTGGAATACAGTTATTTACAATAGGATAAGGGAATTTTTTAGGTTCTTCACCTTCTAAACCTCTTTCTAAATCTACAATACCTTCATGACCAGCACCAGAAACAGCTTGATAAGTAGAATATACAATTCTTTTTATTGTATATTTATCATCTAGAGCTTTTAGAGGAATAACTGCTTGAATAGTTGAACAATTTGGATTTGCAATAATTCCTTTATTGTTTTTTATTTCTTCTGCATTTACTTCAGGTACTACTAGAGGTACATCTGGATCCATTCTGAATGCACTACTATTATCTACAACTATGCAACCAGATCTAGCAGCAATTGGAGCATAATGTTTGGAAGCATTACTTCCAGCAGAAAATATTGCAAAATCAAAACCTTGCTCAAATGAGTCTTCTTTTAATTCTTTTACTAAACATTGTTTGCCATTAAAGAAAAAGTCAGTACCAGCAGATTTTCTCGTTGCAAAGAATTCACAATGAGATATTGGTAAATTGTATTCTTGAATAATTTCAACAACTTTTCTACCAACAACACCGGTAGCACCAACAATGGCTAATTTGTATTCTTTCATAATAACCCCCTTAAAAAGTAAGATATAATTAGATAAATTTATGTTTAAATATTAAAACGAAAACAAAATTATTCTAATAACATTTTGTATATTATATTCCAAAAAAAGGAATTTGTATATAGTTCTTTAAAATTAATTGTTTTCATAAAGATAATAATACAAATAATAAGATACAAGATCTCTAAATTCTGAATAAGTAATATCTGAGGAATTATCATAATAAGTATAATAAGCTTTTCTGAGTTCTTCTTCACTAACATAATCATTTACATCAAATTCTTCAGATTTATCAGATGTTTTTTCATCATCTTGAATAGTTGTATTTGTTATAGAAGTATTATTAGAAATATTTTCTGATGATTTATCATTATTTAAAATAGTCCCTTTTTCTTCACCACTAGTAAAAGAGTTAAATTTTATAATAGTTAGAATGAAAATTATTAAATATGCAGTTAAGATAGCCAAAATAATGAGTATTTTACTTGGCAGGTTAAGCTTATTAACCGAATTTACAATTTTTTCTGAAAATTGATCATTCATATTATTTGTATAACTATAATTAGAATTTGGAGTTTTTGAACGATGATAATCAGTATATCTTTTATTATAATCACCAAATTCATAAGCATTTTTATTTCTATAATATTCTTGATAAGAATAAGCTGAAGGATTATTATATTTAGGTGGAGTATATTCATAGGTAATAGGACTTGGATTTTCACTTTCAAGTTCTAAATCATATTCAGCTCGTTTTTCGGAATCTGATAAAATTTCATAAGCAACGTTTACTTCTTTAGATTTTTTCTCAGCAAAACTTTTATCACCTTGATATATATCTGGGTGATATTTTTTAATTAAATTTATATACGAATTTCTTATTTCTTCTTGAGAAGCATTTTTCTTAACTTGTAAAATTTCGTAGTAATTCATTTTTTTCTCCATAACCTATTTAAAATATATAATATTAAAATTGATAAGCAAATTTATATTTAAAACATAGCATTAAAAAAATTTACAATTTCCAAAAAAAGAAGACCAACAAAATATGAAATGAAAAATGCTAAAATAAAATATAAAATATGTAAAGCCTTTTTTTTACTTATTGGAATATAAAAAATAGAAATTTTTTCTGAGTCTGAATGACTTATATTATTATTTGCAGTATTATTAATTTCTATAGGATTTATATTATTTTCATTGTTATTTATTTCACTAGTTTCCCAAGCTTCACTAGAAACATTTTCCCAGATATCTTCAGAATCGGAATTCCAATCATCATCAGAATTAATATCTATTTTTTGATTTCTAGAATAATAATTTGAATATAAATCTGAAGACGATTTATGACTTTCTATGTGTTTAAGATTTTTCATGTCATATTTTACTTTAGCTTTTGGATTTGAAAGTAAATTATATGCTTTTTGTATCTTGTAAAGTTGTCTTTTAGCAAAATACGCATCACCTAAATATTCTTTAGGATTGTATTTTTCAATTAATTCCAGATAAGATTTCCTGATTTCAGCTTGTGTAGCATTTTTATCGACTTTTAATGTATCATATGGGTTCATATTATTCTCCAATCAATTTAATAAAATCTCTCTTTTATAAATATTATAAATATAATTTTACAAAAAAACAATTACATTTTAATTTTATTTAGCTTAAACAAAATATACGAAGTGTGAATTATTAAAATAGATAAAACTATATAAAGTTTTAATAAATATAAGGTAAAATCTTGAAAATTGAGTCGAAATATTATAAAATATTTAGGTATTTGGAGGAATTATAATGCAAGAAAATCAAGAAAAATTTATAGAAAAAGTTAAAGAAAAAAATAAAAGCAAAAATTTAAAATATTCTATTTTAACAATGGGATGTCAGTTAAATGAAAATGATTCGGAAAAAATTTCTGGCATGTTAACAAAAATGGGATATAATGAAATAGAAGACTATAAAAGAGCTGATTTGATTATTTTTAATACTTGTTGTGTTAGAGAAAATGCAGAGGAAAGACTATTTGGAAAAATAGGAGAAATCAAAAAACTAAAAGAATCTAAAGATATTATTCTTGCTATTGGTGGTTGCATGATGCAAGAAAAAGGAATGATAAATAAAATAAAAAGAAGCTATCCTTTTGTAGATATTGTGTTTGGAACACATACAATGCAAAATCTTCCTGAAGACATTTATAAAGTTATTGTTAATAAAGAAAAAGTAAAAGATATTCTAGATATAGATGGAGAAATTTATGAAGGTTTACCAATAAAAAGAAATAGTAAATATAAAGCTTCTGTTACAATAATGTATGGTTGCAATAATTTCTGTTCATATTGCATTGTTCCTTATGTTAGGGGTAGAGAAAGAAGCAGAGAACCTCAAAAAATTTTAGAAGAAGTTAAAGAACTTGCAAAAGAAGGATATAAAGAAATAACACTTTTAGGTCAAAATGTTAATTCTTATAAAGGAAATGAAAAAATAAAAAATTTTGCAGATCTTTTAAATGCTGTTTGTAAAATTGAAGGCATAGAGAGAGTGAATTTTATATCACCACATCCAAAAGATTTTACTGATGATGTAATAGAGGCAATTGCAAAAAATGAAAAAGTAACTAGAATTATTCATCTTCCACTTCAAGCTGGAAATACAAAAGTTTTAAAAGAAATGAATAGAAAATATACAAAAGAAGAATTTTTAAATTTAGCGGAAAAAATGAAAAGCAATGTACCAGGAGTGGTTTTGTCAACAGATATTATTGTCGGATTTCCTGGTGAGACTGAGGAAGATTTTGAAGATACTTTAGATGTTGTTAAAAAAGTTAATTTTGAACAAATATTTATGTTTATATATTCTAAAAGAGATGGAACAGTAGCTGCAAAAAGAGAAGATCAAATTCCAGAAGAGATTAAACATAAAAGATTTGAAAAATTAAAAGAACTTTATGAATCTAGAGTTGATGAAAATAATGAAAAATATATAGGAACTAAACAAAAAATTTTAATTGAAAATACTAGTAAATATAATACAAATACTTATGAAGGAAGAACTTCAACAAATAAAGTTGTAATAATAGAAAAAAATGAAAATTATAAGATTGGAGAGATTGTAGAAGTTAAAATAACAGAAAACCATAAGTGGTATTTAAAAGGAGTAATAGTATTATAATATGAATGATAATTTTGAATTAGAACAAACTGAATTAGAAATTATTGATTTATTTTTAAATCAAGGATTTTCAATTAGAAAAATTTCTGAAAGATATAATAGTTATGGAAGAACTAAAATAAAGAATATTTTAAAAAAGTATGCTAGTCTTAGTGATGAAAATAGACAAGCTATTGAACTGAAATTATATAATCAAAAAACTCATAGAAAAGCGAAAAATACTGAAGAAATGGATTTTCAAAAGAGAGTAACCAAAGAGAAAGTAGAATCTCAACCTAAAAAAAGTGATATTTTTGCCCAACTATCTAGAGAAGAACAACTGAATATAATTTATACTAAATTAAATGAAAGACGTGTTTTAAATGGAAGAAAAACATATAAGATAGAGATGCTTGAGAGAAAAGCTAATAGATTACTAGATTTTTTTGAGAAAAGAAATGATGGAATAGAAAATCCTTTAGGGCAAATTTCAGAATATCAGGTCTTAAAAATGTTATATGATTATCCAACATTACTTTCTCTTAGTTTAAATAATAAAATAAGACCAACTTTGATGGTATTAGAAAAAAATGCAAATATAGGAAAAGAGAAAGCTTCAAAAATTATAACAGAAAATCCTGCTGTTTTAGGCACTACAATTGAAAGAACGAAATTACAACTTAGAATTTTAAAAGATACCGGAACATTGAAATTTGTTTTAGAAAAACCTAGAATTTTAAGAACATCACCAGAACTTATGTATGCACAAATAAGATTATGGAAAAAAGATAAAAAATTTTCAACACCATTTGTTTCAAACAAAAAACTTTATGAATTATATAATAAAAAATCAGATGAAATTGAAGCAGAATATAGAATTCAAGATGAATATGGGGATGATGAGTATTTTGATAGTAGAATATAGAGAGTTTGAAACAAAATGAAATAGAAAGTTTGAAAGGAAAAAATATGAAAGAAATTGAAAATATATCTTTAGAAAAATATTTAAAAATGATAGGATTTGATGAAGAAGAAATTAGCATGATTTTAGATTATGCAAATAGTGAAATAGATAAAAAAGTTTTACACGAAAAAGTAAAATATTTAATTTCTTTAGGCTTAGAAGCAAGGCAAATAAGAATAATATTAGAAGAAGATCCGACTTTTTTAACAGAAGAGTTTGAGCAAATAAAAAATAATTCAGAAATTTTACATAAATATTTAGATAAAGAAGAATTAAAAAATACTTTAGAAGTGGCACCAGAAATTCTTACAATGAAAAAAGATGACTTAAAAAGAAATATAAATTTATTAGACATTATTATTAATAATTCAGAAATATTAAAAGTTATAATGCAAGATAGAGGTGAAATTTTAACATATAAGCCAGATTATTTAAGTGATAAATTTACATTTCTTATAAATAATGGTTTAAAAGAAAATATACTTAAAATATTAATAGAAAACATAGAGATTTTTGATTTAGATAATTCAGAAATAAACATTGAAGAATTAAAAATTTAAAATTCTAACATAAAGTTAGAAAAATATTGCAATTTTAAATGCAATTTTTTATCATATAAAAAATTAAATGATAAAAGATAAGAATAGTAATTAAAATTATTAGCAATAAAATATAAATTTATTTAGTAATATAAAATATTAGAAATAGCAAGAAAAGAGGCAGTAAAATATGGCAGAATTATCACCTATGATGCAAAATTATTTGAATACTAAAAGTCAATACAAAGATTGTATGTTATTTTATAGATTAGGCGATTTTTATGAGATGTTTTTTGATGATGCAATTATTGCATCAAGAGAACTAGAAATAACTTTAACTTCCAGAGCATGTGGTTTAGAAGAAAAAGCTCCAATGTGTGGGGTTCCTTACCATGCAGTTGAAATTTATATATCAAGACTTATTGCAAAAGGATATAAAGTAGCAATATGTGAGCAATTAGAAGACCCTAAAAAAGCAAAAGGTATAGTAAAAAGAGATGTAATAAGAGTTGTAACACCAGGAACAGTTATCGAAACTAATATGCTAGAAGAAAAGAAAAATAATTATATTATGAGTATTGCTAAAAAAGGAATGTATTATGGAATAGGTATTTGTGATATAAGTACAGGAGATTTTTATGCTACACAAATAAAACTTGCTGAAAATAATTTTGAAAAATTGTTAGATGAATACGCAAGATATTCGCCAGCAGAATTAGTAGTAAATACGGCAATGGGAAATTCAGAAAAAGAATTAAATATTTTAAAAGATAGAAATAATACTTTTGTGACAGTAAGAGAAGATAAAAATTTTGAAGAAGATGAAGAAAAGTTATTAAATTTATATACTATTACTGATGGATATGATAAAGAAAAAAAAGAATTTAATGATGAAAGCTTAGTTGTTTCTGCTATAAATGGTTTATTAAATTATTTTACAGAAACACAAAAAGTAAAATTAGAGCACATAAATAAAATTAAAATTTACGAAGTTCAAAAATATATGGCTTTAGATATTAATGCAAGAAGAAGTTTAGAGCTTACAGAAAGAATGAGAGATAAGTCTAAAAAAGGTACTTTAATTTGGGTATTAGATAAAACTTCTACATCTATGGGTGGAAGGCTTTTAAGAAGATGGATAAATGATCCATTATTAGAAATAGAAGAAATTAAAGAAAGATTAGATGCAGTAAAAGAATTAAAAGATAATATGATTCTTAGAGATGATATTATTAATCTTCTAAAAAAGGTATATGATATAGAAAGATTAGCTGGAAAAATTTCTTATGGAAATGCAAATGCAAGAGATATGATTTCACTTAAAAATTCTTTAAGTAATATTCCAAGTTTAAAACAAATACTTAGTACTACTAATTCAAAATTATTGCAAATTATGTATAAAAGACTAGATGAATTAAAAGACATTTATTCTTTAATTGAAAGAGCTATCGTTGATGAGCCACCAATAAGTGTTAAAGAAGGCGGAATAATAAAAAAAGGATTTAATTCAGAAATAGATGATTTAAAAGAAGCTTCAACCCAAGGAAAAAATTGGATTATAGCGTTAGAAGCTAAAGAAAAAGAAAGAACAGGAATTAGAAATTTAAAAGTAGGATATACAAAAGTTTTTGGATATTATATAGAAATAACAAAATCTTTTCTAAATCAAGTACCAGAAAATTATATTAGAAAACAAACATTAACTGGTGGAGAAAGATTTGTAACTGAAGAGCTTAAACAAATAGAAGAAAAAATATTAGGTTCTGAGGAAAAAGTAATTTCACTTGAATATGAAGTTTTCACTCAAATAAGAAATGAAATAGCAAGAAATATAGAAAGATTACAAAAATCTGCAAACACAATTGCAAATATAGATGTTTTAGCAAGTTTAGCTGTTGTTGCAGAAGATAATAATTATGTTTATCCAGAAGTGAACGATGGAGATATAATTGATATAAAATCTGGACGTCATCCAGTAATTGAAAAAATGATTAATGATGGAAGCTTTGTGGAAAATGATACTTATCTAGATTGCGATAAATCTAGAGTAGAAATAATTACAGGACCTAACATGGCTGGAAAGTCAACTTTTATGAGGCAAGTAGCGATTATTACTTTAATGGCACAAATAGGTAGTTTTGTTCCAGCAGAAAAAGCATGTATAGGAATTGTGGATAAAATTTTTACTAGAGTTGGCGCTTCTGATGATTTAAGTAGTGGACAAAGTACTTTTATGGTAGAAATGAATGAAGTAGCTAATATTCTAAAAGAAGCTACACCAAAGAGCTTAGTAATTTTAGATGAAATAGGAAGAGGAACATCAACTTATGATGGGCTTTCTATAGCCTGGGCTGTTGCAGAATATATAGCAGATAAAGAAAAAATAGGTTGTAAAACTCTTTTTGCAACACATTATCATGAATTATTAGGACTTGAAGAAAAAGTTGAAGGAATAAAGAATTTTCAAGTTGCAGTTAAAGAAAAAGGAGAAGACATTATATTTTTAAGAAAAATTGTAGAGGGTGGAACAGATGAAAGTTATGGAATACATGTTGCAAAACTTGCAGGAGTTCCAAAAACAGTTGTTACAAGAGCAAATAAGATTTTGCGTTCACTTGAAAAAGGCGGAGTGAAGATAAAAGAAGAAAAAGAAAGTAAAAAACAAGTAGAAGGACAATTTGATTTATTTAATTTAAAACTTGCTGATATTTCTCATGAACTTGATAAAATTAATATTAATGAACTTACTCCTATAGATGCTCTTAATACATTGGTAAAATTAAAAGAAATGCTAAAATAAAAAATAATAACATAAACAAGCACTCCTTACATAATATATATAGTAAAAATATATTATGTAAGGAGTTTTTTATGTGTGGAATTGTAGGTGTTGTAAATTATAGAGAAGATATTTCTAAAAAACATTCAATTATTAGAAATATGTCTAAAACTTTGACAAAAAGAGGACCAGACGAGGATGGAATTTATTTTTCAAAACATGCAAATTTAGCTCATAGAAGATTAAGTATAATTGATATAGAAAATGGAAAGCAACCAATGAGTTTTAAATTTAATGAGGTTACATATACAATAGTATATAATGGCCAATTATATAATTCAAAAGAATTGAAAGAAACTTTGTTAGATAATGGATTTAAAATTGAAACTCATTCTGATACAGAAATATTACTAAAAGCTTATATTTTTTATGGTAAAGAAATTTGTAAATATTTAAACGGAGTTTTTGCTTTTGCCATTTGGAATGATAAGAAAGAAGAATTATTTATGGCAAGAGATCATTTTGGAATAAAACCGTTATATTATTCATTTTTTAATGAAAATTTTGTATTTGCCTCAGAAGTAAAAGCAATTTTAAATCACCCAGAATGCAAAGCAATTTTAGATAAAACAGGAATTTCAGAATTATTAGGAATAGGACCAAGTCATACACAAGGAATTTGTCCTTTTAAAGGAATTGAAGAATTAGAACCAGCACATGCTATTATTTATAATAAAAATTATTTTAAGAAATTTGAGTATTGGAAGTTAGAAACAAAAGATCATAAAGATAATTTAAAAGAAACTTGTGAAAAAATAAGATTTTTAATTAAAGACTCTATTGAAAGACAGATGGTTTCAGATGTTCCAATAGGAAGCTTGCTTTCAGGAGGATTAGATTCAAGTATTATTACTAAATATGCTTCAGATTTTTATAAAGAAAAATATGGAGAAAAATTACAAACATTTTCAGTTGATTATGTAGATCAAGAAAAAAATTTTGTAAAAAATGATTTTCAACCTAACACAGATAACTATTATATAGATTTAATGGTAAGAGAGCTTGATACTAAGCATAAAAAGATAATTTTAGACACACCAGAATTGTTTGAAAGCTTAGAAGATGCAATGATAGCAAGAGATTTTCCAGGTATGGCAGATGTGGATTCATCATATTTATTATTCTTTAAAAATGTAAAGAAAGATATAAAAGTAGCACTTTCGGGAGAATGTTCAGATGAAATTTTTGGAGGTTATCCATGGTATTTTAGAGAAGATGCCTTAAATAGTAATACATTTCCATGGTCTATTGCTATAGAAGAAAGACAAAAACTATTAAATGAAAATATTTCTAAAGAATTAAATTTAAAAGAATATATAGACAAACAATATAAAACATCACTAGAAAAAGTAGAATTTTTAAAAAGTGATAGTACAACAAATAGGCTTCATAGAAATTTAATATATTTAACTTCAAATTGGTTTATGCAAACATTATTAGATAGAACAGATAGAATGTGCATGTATAATGGGTTTGAAGTTCGAGTACCATTTTGTGATTACAGAATTGTAGAATATGCATGGAATATTCCATGGGAGATGAAAGCGTATCAAGGTAGAGAAAAAGGATTATTACGATATGCAATGGAAGGTATTTTACCAGAAGAAGTTTTGTATAGAAAAAAGAGCCCATATCCTAAAACACATAATCCAAATTATACGAGTGTAGTTAAGAAAAAATTAGTACAAATTATGGAAGACACTTGTGCACCAATAAATAGACTTTTAAATAGAAAATATATTTTAGAAATTTTAGAAACAGAAGGTAAAGCTTTTTCAAGACCATGGTTTGGTCAGTTAATGACAGGTCCACAACTTATGGCATATTTAATTCAAGTAAATATGTGGCTTGAAAAATATGAACCTAAAATAGAGATATAATCTAATATTAGTTGTTAAATTATAAAATAAAATTTAAAGTAACAGTTGTTTTTTCGAAGAAGTACCCTTTAAATGCTAGTAAAACTTAGTATTTAAAGGGATATTTTTATATAATTAAGAAAAATTTTTGAATTTTTTATTATATAAAAGGCTTTTGAAAAAATATATACAAAATGACAAAAGTATGCTATAATAACAAACAGTTTTACTAAATTCATAAATTAATTTGGAGGAAAAGTGAAATATATAGGAAAACCCATAGATACTGAAAAATATATTATGGTAGATGAAGATAATTACAAAAAACGGTTTATTTGAATATCAAGCAGTAAATCCTAAAGATTTAAGTAATAGGAAAAACAAAAATCACTTTTTCTTTAAAAGGACGATTTGGATAGATGATGCACATTTAGGAGAAATGCTAGCTTGGATTATTGCAAATAAAGTAGGTTTTGAAGCATGTGATGTTGAGTTATATAAAAAACAATTTTTATTTAATTCAAAATTTGATAGAGGTATTTTAAGTTATGTTGAAAAATCTGAAAATGATAATTTTATAAATCCATATTTCTTAATAAAAAATTATTTAAAAAGTATTAATTCTAATTCGAAATTTGAAAGAGGGATATATGATATAGATACAATATTAAATTCTATTTTTCAAGAATGTTTGAAAAATAATAGACCATATCAAGAATTTTTAGATATAAAACAGGATTTAATAAATATGATAGTATTTGATTTTAAGTTTTTGAATACAGATAGAACTATTGACAATTGGATGCTTAGAAGAGATACTAAAACAGGAGTTATAGATTTATATCCTATGTTTGATAATGAAGGAGTTTTAGGATTTGATATAAATTTAGAAAAAGGTCAAACTTTTTCAAGAGAACAAATAGAGAATTTTAATAGGGAAAGAAGAATAGCAGTAATATCACCAAGTGATGTAGGAAAGGATGAAAATAAAGTAAAATATGAAGAAATTTTAAGATATTTATTGAAAATGTATCCAGAGCAAACAAAGAATGCACTAGAAGCAGTAAGTAAATTTAGAGTATCAGATTTAGAGCAAGCTTTAGATGAAATAGAAGATATTTCCGAAGAAAGAAAAAAATTAGCATTAGGATTATTTATAGCCAGAAGTAGAGATATTAATAGAATTTATGAAGAAAAAACAAAAAATGAACATGCTAGATTAAAACAAATTTAAAATATAAAATCAAAAATAATTTATAATTAAAATATTATAGAATATAGTAAAAAATAGCTTATAAACAATATAGATTAAAAATAGATGATACTACATGTACATTGAAAATAATATATGTTTAAAATGGGTGTGACATATAAATAGAAAATAATATAGGTTTAAAACAGATATGACACATGTAAATTGAAAATAAAATATTGACTTTTTTTGATAATATATGTATAATATCCAAGTGCCAAGAAAAGGAGTTTATATGAACAAATCAAATGAACAAACTGTACTTATTTCAATGAAAATATCAACGATAATGGTAATTTCTGTATTATTAATTTTGATAGTTAGTGGAATAGTAGTAGTTAAAAATAATAGTGAATATGAACAAATTAGTTTAGCAGATAATTCGAATTTTGAGGAAGAATTAAATATAGAAAATGAAATTCCTAGTACAGAGGATATTAAAGAACATTACGAAAGAAGAAATGTAGAAATGACAGCGAGATTTTCAGAACACAGAGAAGAGGCTACTTCTACAGCAATAGAAGAAGTTACAATTTCTAAAGATATGGATTTAACTGTTAGAACAGGATTATCTAGAGAAGATTTTATTACTTTAATATCTGGAGTTAAAGCAGATACATCAGGATTTTTTGAAGAAAATGCTGGTTTAATATATGATGTTTGTGAAAAATATCAAATAAATGAAATATTTTTCTGCGGATTAATCTCAGCAGAATCAGGATGGACAATAGCAAGTAATCATAGAAATACGCATAATTATATAAGTTTAATGTCTAGTAGAGGTTTAATTAGATTTGCTTCAGTTGAGGATGGAATGGAACAAGCAGCTAAAACTTTACATGACAAATATCTAACACCAGGTGGTGCATTTTATTATGGACCAACACTTGCTGGAGTAAAAACAAAATTTTGCCCAGCTTCAAGTACATGGGTAAATTTAGTTTATCAAAGAATGGATCAAATAATATAAAAAAATCTCCTATAAAATTTAGGAGATTTTTTTCGTATATCATTAGGAGATTAAAATAATAGAAAATCCTAGCTAAAAAATTAGAAATAAGTATCAAAAAAGCTTATTAGAAGGCTAGGATTTTTATTGTCCAAAAAATCCCAAAAAGTATTGATTTTTTAAGTGTTTAATGATATAAATTAGGAGTATATATTAAAAGGAGGAATTATGGGCTTTTTTGATAAATTAAAACAAGGATTAGGAAAAACCAAAAATTCTATTGATGAAAAAATTAACAATGTTTTTAGTGTATTTAGAAAAGTTGATGAAGAATTATTAGAAGAACTAGAAGAAGTTTTAGTTATGTCAGATATTGGTATGGAAACTTCAATGAAAATAATAGATGAATTAAGAACAAAAATAAAAAAAGAAAAAATACAAGATGAAGAAGATGTAAAAAAAGCATTAAAAGAAATAATGAAAAACATTTTAGATATTGCAGATCCAAAACTAAATTTAGATACTAAACCATCTGTAATATTAGTAGTTGGTGTAAACGGAGTTGGAAAAACAACTTCAATTGGAAAAATTGCAAATAATTTAGTAAAATCTGGAAAAAAAGTAATAGTTGCAGCTGCAGATACTTTTAGAGCGGCAGCAGTAGAACAATTAGAAATTTGGGCAGAAAGGTCAGGTAGTCAAATTGTAAAAAAAGAAGAAGGCTCAGATCCAGCTTCTGTAGTATTTGATGCAATCAAGCAAACTAAAGAGCAAGGAGCAGATATTTTAATTGTTGATACTGCTGGAAGACTTCATAATAAAAAATATTTAATGGACGAGCTTTTCAAAATAAAGAAAGTTATAGAAAAAGAATTGCCTGATGCAAGTAAAGAAGTTTTATTAGTATTAGATGCAGAAACAGGTCAAAATGCTATATCACAAGTCAAAGCATTTAAAGAAACTACAGATATAACAGGACTTGTGTTAACTAAATTAGATGGAACAGCAAAGGGTGGAGTTGTTTTAGGAATTGTATCAGAAAATCAAATACCTATTAAATTTATTGGCGTAGGTGAACAAATTGATGATATGCAAGTTTTTAATGCAGAAGAATTTTTAAATGCAATAATTTAGAAAGGATTAAAAAAATGGAAGAAAAAAAAGATTCAAAAGTAAAAGACATTACTAAAGAAAAGAAGAAAAACAAATTTGCGATAAGAACGATAATAGTTTTACTAGTGGTAGTGGCTTTTGCACTAATTACTGCAATCTCTTTAAGAGCAGAATATTTAAGTGTAATAGGAATTGGCGAAAATTATAAATCTGTATTTTTTCAAAAAATTCAAAACAAATATACAGTAATGGGAGTTGCTTTTGTAATAATATATATTTTTGTTTATATAATAAATAAATTTACTAGAAAAGGGTTAAAGAAATTTTTTGATGATGAAAAAAAAGAAATGCCAAAATTACCTAATAAAAGTTTATGTTTAATATTTGCTTTAGTAGGTGGAATAATAGCATCTGTTATGCTTGCAGATAAACTTGCTATTTTTAGAAATGCAGGATTTTTTGGACAAGAAGATAAAATATTTGGTGCAGACATAGGGTATTATATGTTTTCATTACCATTTATACAAACAATGCTATTATTCTTAGGAGAAGTTTTTGTTGCAACAATTATATATGTGGCAATTTATTATGTAATAACTTTAAATACATATTTTGATGGTGTTGATGTTGAAACATTGAAGAAAAATACCTTCATAAAACAAGAAGTTGTTCTATTAATGTTAGTAGTATTAGTTTTATGTGGATATATTTTTATATCTTCGCAAAATATTTTAACAGGAAATATGGTTACAATAGATGACGAAGCATCAACAGAACTTGTTGGCGCTGGGAAAACAGATGTAACGATAAAGCTATGGGGATATAGAATTTTAGGTATAGTTATAATTGTTGCTATAGTTAGATTATTAAGATATGTAAAAAAACAAAACTTTAAACAATCTGTAATATCTGCTCTAATAGTTCCAGTTTATTTAGTTGGATTGTTTTGTGTAATGACATATTTTCAGTTAATTCATGTTGGTAATAATGAATTAGATATAGAAAAAGAATATATTGGATATAATATAGAGAACACAAAAAAAGCTTATGGAATTGATATAGAGCAACAAAATATAGATAATTATCAAGCTATAACATCAGAACAAATTGAAAATAATGAGCAAGTAATAGATAATATTCCTATAATAACAGAAGAAGTAACTTCTCAAGCAGTTGCAGAACATCAAGAAAATAGTGTTTATTACAATTATGATAATACATTTTTGGCTGTTTATAATGTAAATAATAAAGATCAATTATTATATATAACTCCTCGTGAAATTTCAACAGATGCAACAAGTAGTTATAATAATAGATCACTTATTTATACACATGGATACTCAGCAGTTGTGAGTTCTGCAACAGATTCAAACAATGATGGATTTGCAGAATACATACTATCAGATTTTACAAGTCAAAATGTTCTAAATATAAAACAACCAAGAATATATTTTGGACTTCAAACCAACAGTACAATAATGGTTAATAACTCTTTTGGAAAAGAATATGATTATCCTATCTCTCCATCTAAATATGAAGAAAATGTTTATGATGGAAAAGCAGGACTAAAACTAGGATTTTTAGATAGATTAGTTTTAGGATTAAATGAAAAGAATTTTAAATTATTTACATCAACAGATATAACAGAAGATACAAAAATAATTTCAGATAGAAATATAATTGAAAGAGCAAAGAAAATATTACCAGATGTGCTATATGATGAAGAACCATACTTAGTAATTTCAGATGAAGGAAAATTAGTTTGGGTATTAGATGGGTATACAAGATCAAATGCTTATCCATATTCTCAATCTTCAGTTATAAATATAAAAGGTTATAAAGAAGAAATTAATTATATTAGAAATTCTGTAAAAGTATTGATAGATGCTTATGATGGAACAACTACATTTTATATTACAGATAAATCAGATCCTATTATAATGACATATTCTAAAATGTATCCTGATTTATTTACAGAAGATGATTTACCAGAAGATATTGCAAAACATGTAACATATCCAAAATTCTTATATCAAATACAAGCTAATATGATTAATTTGTATCATGATATAAGTGAAGATACTTTATATAGAGCAGATGATATTTGGCAAGTAACAACAAAAGCATCACAAGCAAATTCAAAGGTTGTTGGTGTTGCAATGGAACCATATTATACAATGGTAAAAACAATAGATAGTGATAAACCAGAACTTGGATTAGTTTTAACCTATAATAAATATGGAAAACAAAATATAACATCTTATTTAGTGGGAACAGTAAATAATGGAAAACCTGAACTTTCATTATATAAATTTAGTTCAGAAAATAATGTAGCTGGAATAATGCAACTTAATAACCAAATTGAACAAGATGCAACAATATCAAAAGAATTAGAAGCACTAAATACGAGTGGAACAAAATTATTAAAAGATATGATAGTAGTTCCAATTAATAAATCTCTATTATATGTGGAACCTGTATATCAAGTAATGTTAAATGATAAGAGTGAAATACCAGTACTTAAAAAAGTAATAGTTGCATCTGGAAATACAGTTGCTATTGGAGATACTTTAGATAGTGCTCTTACAAATTTATTTAATGATGCATATTCTGTAGATTTAGAGATTATTAATACAGATGATATAAATGCAATTGTTGATTCTGTAATAAAAGCAAATAATAATCTAAAAGAATCTTTAAATGCTAGTGATTTTGAAATGATAGGAAAAGATATTTCTAGACTACAAGCAATAATAAATCAACTTGAAACAGCAAGAAATAATGAACTTGAAAAAGAAAAAGAGTTAACAAATTCTCTAAAAAATGATAATACTAATACAATATTAGAAAATACTGTTAGCGAAAACAATATAACTAATTCTGTAGAGTAGAAGAACTTAAAATTAGAATTTGAGAAAGGAATTTATGTATGAATTTAGCAAATAAATTAACTATATTTAGAATAATATTAGTTCCAATTTTTGTAATAATTGGTTATTTAGGAACTTTTGGAGTTATAGAAGGCAAGTGGCTAGGCATACCAGTATTTTTGTGGATTATGAATATAATTTTTATTATAGCTTCAATAACAGATAAATTAGATGGATATATAGCTCGCTCAAGAAATCAAATAACAACTTTTGGAAAGTTTTTAGATCCTTTAGCTGACAAAATTTTAGTTTTAGCAGCTTTAGTAATGCTAGTTGAATTTGGAAAAATTCCTGCATGGATTCCTATTATTGTACTTGTTAGAGAGTTTTTGGTATCTGGATATAGATTAGTTGCTGTAGAAAAAGGCGGAAAAGTAATAGCAGCTTCGATTTGGGGCAAACTAAAAACAGTTACACAAATGATTGCTATTATATTAATTTTTGCTGATAAATATAATTTCTTTGATTTTATTCGTGCAAATACAGATAAGGTTATGGCAGCACAAAGTAGTATGCAAATTTATATGAGTCAGGGAGAAATTATTTTTAATGCTGTGACATCTATTTTAATTTTAGTTTCTGTAATAGCAACAATTTTTTCTGGATATGATTACTTAAAAAATGGAAAAGATTTATTTAAAGAAAATAAATAAAAAGGAATTTACAATGGATAAAGAAAGTGCAAAAAAAAGAATAATTGAATTAAGAGAGATTACTTCTTATCATGCTAAAAAGTATTATGATGAAGATAATCCAGAAATTAGTGACTTTGAATATGATATGTTAATGCTTGAACTTAGAAATTTGGAAAATCAATATCCAGATTTAATTACAAGCGATTCGTTAACACAACATGTTGGAGGAACTGTTAAAGAAGGATTTGAAAAGCTAGAACATGAAGTTCCACTTCAAAGTTTGCAAGATATATTTGATTTTAATGAATTATATGCTTTTGATGAAAGAGTTAGAAAAACTTTAGAAAAAGAAGAAAATTCTAATAGAGAAAAAGTAAAATATATTGTAGAAACAAAAATTGATGGATTATCTGTAGCTTTAGAATATAAAAATGGTATTTTTGTTAGAGGTGCAACAAGAGGAAATGGGTTAGTTGGTGAGGATATTACTGAAAACTTAAAAACTATTAAAAATATTCCTAAAAAAATAAAAGAACCAATTGATATAATAGTTAGAGGAGAAGTTTTTATTGGCAAAAAAGATTTTGAAAAAATGAATGAAGAGAGAGAAGAAAATGAAGAATCTTTATTTGCTAATGCAAGAAATGCAGCAGCAGGTTCTCTTAGGCAATTAGATAGTTCTATTGCAGCCCAAAGACCTTTAGATATTTATATTTTTAATGTTCAAAAATCAGACACAATAGAATTTAAGTCTCATATTGAATCTCTTAGATATTTGGAGAAAATAGGTTTTAATGTAAATCCTGTAAAAATAGAATGTAACACTATTTCAGAAGTAATAAAAGAAATAAATTATATAGGAGAAAATAGAGAAAATTTAAGTTTTGGTATTGATGGAGCTGTTATTAAAGTAGATGATTTAAAACAAAGAGAAGTTCTAGGAACAAATTATAAAACTCCAAAATGGGCAATAGCATATAAATATCCACCAGAACAAAAGGAAACTTTGCTTAAAGATATAGTCTTTCAAGTTGGAAGAACAGGTGCTATAACTCCTATGGCAATACTAGAGCCAGTGAAAGTTGCAGGTTCTACAATTTCTAAAACTACACTGCATAATGAAGATTTTATTAAAGAAAAGGATTTAAGAATTGGAGATACTGTAGTAATTCAAAAAGCAGGAGATGTAATTCCAGAAGTAGTTAAAGTTATAAAAGAAAAAAGAACAGGAAATGAAAAAGAATTTGAAATGCCAAAAAAATGTCCAGTTTGTGGAGCTGATGCTGTAAGAGAAGAAGGAGAAGCTGCTGTAAGATGTATAGGAATTGAATGCCCTGCAAAACAATTTAGAAATATATTACATTTTGTATCTCGTGAAGCAATGAATATTAAAGGTTTAGGAGATAGCATAATAGAAGAACTTTTAAATAGAGGGCTAATTAGGAATATTGCAGATATTTATAAATTAACCTTAGAAGATTTAGCTTCTTTGAAAAAGAAGGGAAAAAAGTTTGCACAAAATTTAATTGATAGTATAAATGAAAGCAAAAAAAATGAATTTTATAGAGTTATAAATGGACTTGGAATTAGGCATATTGGAGTAAAAGCAGCAAAACAGCTTGCAAAAAAATATAAGAATATAGATGAACTTCAAAATGCAAGTTATGAGAGCTTACTTGAAATAGATGATATGGGAGAAATAATGGCACAAAGTGTTTATGAGTTTTTCTCTCAAGCACAAACCAAAGATTTAATAGAAAAATTAAAAAAATATGATATTAATTTAAAAGCAGAAGATATAACACAAGTTGATAACAGATTTGAGGGCATGGTTTTTGTTTTAACTGGTTCTTTAGAAAATTATTCTAGAAAAGAAGCAGAGAAGATTATAGAAAGCTATGGTGGTAAAACTTCTTCATCTGTTTCTAAAAAAACAACGTATGTTTTAGCAGGAGAAGATGGAGGAAGTAAGTTAACAAAGGCACAAACACTTGGAATTACTATAATTAGTGAGGAAGAGTTTTTGAATATGATCAAATGAAGAAAGGAAATGAAAAAATGAAAGAAGAAACTAATGAAAAATTTTTAGTACATGACACAATAATTTCTTGGGCATGTATTATTTGGGCAGTAGCATCTATTGCATTAATGGTATATTTCTCTGGTCTAAATCAAGTAACTTTTACAATAATGACTTTTGGACAATTATTTTTAATAATGGGAATAATTTTTCTTTGTAGAAAACAAATAGCTGGAGCAGTATTTACAGTAACAGGAATAGGATGTATTATTCTTCCAGCCATTAGTGAATGGGGATATTTGTTTAATGAAAATTTAGCAAGTCAAAATAATGTACTTCCAGCACTTTTATCAACTGGAATTACCGTGCTAGGTATAGCAATGTTAGTTGTTTCAGGAGTTCTAGAAAATTCAGCAGAAAGAAAATGTAAAAAAATTGTAAAAGCTGAATGTGTAGATTTAAAAGAAGTAAAATTATCTAATAATTCAGTTGCTTATGCACCTGTTTATCAATATGAATATGAAGGTAATGTTTATACTAAATGTACAGAAAAATATAAAAAAACTCAAATTCCTAATGTTGGTTCCAGAATTGATATTAGAATTAACGAAAAAAAGCCAGAAGAAGTATATATTAAGGCTTCAAAATCATCTTTAATGTTAATATATATATTTGGATTCAGTTTCTTTATAGCAGGATTAGGAATGATAATTACAGTTCTATCTGTATAATTGATTATATATTTTAAGGGGAATTTATAATTATGGAAAATAATTATACTTTTGAAATGTTTTGGGAAGATTTAGATAATGGATATAAAATATTCTATAATTATTTAAATTGTCGATATTTAATGTATAAATTAACAAAAAATTGTTATAAAAATGAATTAATTGAGGCACCAGAAAAATGTCCTCATCCTAAAAATGCTATTTATACTTTAAAAAGAGTAAAAGAAATATTTCCATATATGGAAAATATTGAATATGATACTGGTTTGAATTAAAGTTATAAAAGAGATTTTCGGAGGAAGTTTGTGGAAGAATATAACAAAGGGATTTTAGATCCTAATGTAATATATGATGAAGAATTATCAGAAATTTCATTAAGACCTAAAAAATTAAGTGAATATATTGGACAAAATAAAGTAAAAGAGAATATGAAAGTTTATATTGAAGCTGCAAAAAAAAGAGGTGAGGCTTTAGATCATGTACTTCTTTATGGACCACCTGGACTTGGAAAAACAACACTTTCTAATATTATTGCAAATGAACTAGGTACCAACTTAAAAGTAACTTCTGGCCCGGCAATAGAAAGACCTGGGGATTTAGCAGCGCTACTTACAAATTTATCAGAACATGATGTTTTGTTTATAGATGAAATACATAGAATGAACAAAAATATTGAAGAAATTTTATATCCAGCACTAGAAGATTTTTGCTTAGATATAATAATTGGAAAAGGACCAACAGCAAAATCTATTAGATTAGATTTACCAAAGTTTACTTTAGTTGGTGCAACAACAAGAATTGGTTCACTTTCAACACCTTTAAGGGATAGATTTGGAATTGTTTCAAAATTAGAATTATATTCTGTAAAAGATTTAACTACAATAATAGAGAGATCTAGTGAATTATTAAATATAAAAATAAATAAAGAAGCTGCAAAAGAACTTGCAAAAAGATCAAGAGGAACGCCAAGAATTGCAAATAGGTTATTAAAAAGAGTTAGAGATTATGCACTAGTTTTAGGTGATGGAAGCTTAACTTTAGATATAACTAAACTTGCACTTGATAAACTTGATATAGATGAATTAGGTTTGGATAACACAGATAGAAGAATTTTAGAAACTATTATTTATAAATATGCAGGAAAGGCTGTTGGTGTTGAAACATTAGCTGCAACTTTAAATGAAGAAGTTGAAACAATAGAGGATGTATATGAACCATATTTAATGCAAATTGGTTTTCTTGCAAGAACTCCAAGAGGCAGAGTTGTAACAAAAACAGGTTATGAACATTTAGGAATAGAATATAAAGTGTAATTATTAAATTATAAGAAAGGTTACTAATATAAAGATAAAAAATGAAAAAAGTTATAATAATAGGAGCTGGTCCTGCTGGGCTTACAGCAGGATATGAATTGTTAAAAGATAGTAAAGAAGAGTACGAAGTTATTATTCTTGAGGAGTCACAAGAAATAGGAGGCATTTCTAGAACTGTTAAATATAATGGTAATAGGATGGATATAGGAGGACATAGATTTTTTTCAAAAGACAAAAGAGTAATGGACTTTTGGGAAGATTTGATGCCATTACAGGGAGAAAATTCTTTTGATGATGAAAGATTAGGAAGAGAAAAGCCACTAAAAAAGGGTGGACCTAATCCAGAAAAAGAAGATCATGTAATGCTTATAAGAACTAGAGTTTCAAGAATTTATACCTTGAATAAATTTTTTGATTATCCAATAAGTTTAAAATTACAAACTTTTACTAATATGGGATTAATAAGAACAATAAAAGCAGGTTTTAGTTACTTAAAATCAATTTTTGTAAAAAAGGAAGAAACATCTTTAGAGAATTTTTATATTAATCGTTTTGGTAAAGAATTATATAGTTTGTTTTTTGAAAAATATACTTATAAACTTTGGGGGAGACATCCAAAAGAAATATCAGCAGATTGGGGAGCTCAAAGAGTAAAAGGACTTTCAATAACAGCAGTTTTAAAAGATGCTTTTTCAAAAGTATTTGGTAGAAAAAATAAAAGTGGAAAAGTTGAAACTTCTTTAATAGAACAATTTTGGTATCCTAAATTTGGGCCAGGACAATTATGGGAAACTTTAGCAGATAGAATTACTCAAAAAGGTGGTAAAATCAAAAAAGGATATTCTGTTAAGAAATTAAATATAGAAGGTACAACTATAAAAAGTGTAGAATGTGAAGTAAATGGTAAAACTGAAGTTTTATCAGGAGATATATTTATTTCTACAATGCCTGTAAAAGATTTGGTTGAAGGATTTAAAGGAGAAGAAGTACCAAAGGATATGCTAGATATCGCATCAGGATTGCCATATAGAGATTTTCAAACAGTTGGTGTATTAGTAAAAAAATTAAATCTTAAAAATAAAACTAAAATGAAAACATTAGGAAATATAATTCCAGATTGTTGGATTTATGTTCAAGATCCAAGTGTAAAATTTGGAAGAATTCAAATATTTAACAATTGGTCACCATATTTAGTAAAAGATGCAGAAAATACTGTGTGGATAGGATTAGAATACTTTTGCAATGAAGGTGATAAATATTGGAATATGTCAGATGAAGAATTTGTAAAACTTGCTATAGATGAACTTGAGAGTAAGAAAATAGTAAATAGAGAAGATGTTTTAGATACACATAGAGAAAAAGTAAAAAAGGCATATCCAGCTTATTTTGATACTTATGATAATATAGATAAACTTATTGAATATTTAGATAAATTTGATAATCTGTTTTGTATTGGAAGAAATGGTCAACATAGATATAATAATATGGATCATTCTATGGTGACAGCATTTGAAGCAGTAAATAACATAAAAAATGGAGTAAAAACAAAAGAAAATATATGGAATGTAAATACAGAGAAAGAATATCATGAAGAAAAATCTAATTAGAAAATTTATTAATAAAATAAAGGAAAGAAACATGAAAAAATTTTTTTCTAAATTGTTAATTATTTTAATATGTGCGTTATTTTTAGAAGTAATTGTTTTTAACATTACTTCTTATCGTACTTTTTGGGGAAAATATGAAAAAAAATACTATGATGAAGGTGAATTTTTATATTATGGAGAAGATGAAAATAAAGCATTCATTAAATTTGATAATATAAATAAAAAGGTAGCAACAATAAAATTAAATTTTACACATGTTGGAGAAGTATCTGAATATAAAGTTTTTTATTCAGATGCGACAAGTGATGAATATAGCGAATTGAATTCTAAAGAATACATAAGAAATTATGAGAAATCAAAATATATGCCATTATATTTATCTGGAGAAGTTAAGGGATTTATAATATCAATAGATAAACAAATTTATGATTCTGAAAAGTTTGAGGGGATAACAATAAATGAAAAAATACCTTTTGATTTTAATGTAGTAAGATTTATTTGTACATTTATTGTAATTTTATTTATAGTTTCTCTCAAAAAATCTGAGTTTTTTAACAAAGAATATTCAATGGAAAATTTAAGACAAGAAGCAATTTTACTTTTAATATTAGCAGTATTTTTTGTTTCTACAGCTTTTATAAATAATTATTCAGCAGTTAATGAATCTGAAATCTACAATAAATATTATGTGGAAGCCCTTTTAGATGGTAAATTTTATTTAAATCAGGAGCCTAGTGAAAACTTTTTACAATTAGAGGATCCTTATGATTATATAACTAGAGGTGAAAAAACACAAAGAGATGTGGATTATTTATGGGATACAGCATATTTTAATGGACATCAATATATTTATTTTGGCATATTACCACTATTGTTGACTTTTTTACCATATTATGTTATTACAAAAAAAGTATTAAGTATTAAAGTTGTTGTTTTTGTTTTTTCAATACTAATATTTGTTTTATTGAAAGAAATATTAGTAAAAATTCTGAATAAATTTTTCAAAAAAATACCTTTTAAATTTGTAATTTATTTTTTAATAACCTTGTGTTCAGGCTCTTTGATATTATATGCAAATGGAATGGCGAGGGTATATGAATTGGTTATTGTAGCGGGATTGTATTTTGTACTTCAAGGTTTATATTTTATAATAAAAGTTAGTGAAAATGAGAATAAGAAATATCTATTTATTTTTCTAGGATCATTGTGTTTAGCACTTTCAGTAGCTTGTAGACCAACAGATTTACTTGCATCAATTTTAATATTGCCATTTTTTATTAATTTGTTGATAAAAAACATTAAAAACTTTAAAAATACAAAAATTCCACTTATAAAATTAATTTTTGCAGTTGCAATACCTTATATTACAGTTGGAATACTAATCATGTGGTTTAATTATGTAAGATTCGGAAATGTATTTGAATTTGGTGCAAAATATCAAATGACAATAAATAATATGAAAGAATTAGGAAGTAGAATTTGGGCAATTCCAACGGGAATTATTGCCAATTTATTTAGTATTCCAATCTTTAAAGCTGAGTTTCCATTTTTAAATAATCACAATGAATTAATAACTTTTTATGGATATTATTATATAGAAAATATGATTGGTGGAATTTTTATGTTAGTTCCAATATGTTTTATGAATTTTTATGTAATCAAACTAAATAGTAAAACAGAAAATAAAGCTTTAAAAATACTTATAAACTCATTAATAGTTGTAGCTTTAATTATTGCAATAATTAGTATAATGATGGCTGGAAGTAATCAAAGATATTTAATAGATTATGCTTGGATGTTTATTTTAGCAGGGATATTGATTTTTATGGGAATATACAATCTATTAAAAACTGATGAAGCAAAAAGAATACTAGAAAAAATTTTAGCGGTAATTACAATATATACTTTTTTGGTTGGTATTTTGTCTGGAATTGTTTCAGAAAAAAGTTATATGAAATCTAATTCACCAGAAAAATATTATGAAATGAGATATATGGTTTGTTTTTGGGAGTAAGAGGAATATAATCAAATTATGATATTATTAAATGTTAAAAAAGAATTTTTCCAAGATCCAATTTGTATAAATACCAGAAATGTAGAATAAAGAAAAGGAGATAAAAATGAAATTATTAATGCATACTTGTTGTGCACCATGTAGCGTATATTGTATAGAAAGTTTAAGAAATGAGAATATAGAACCAGTTTTATATTGGTTTAATCCCAATATTCATCCATACATAGAGTATAAAACAAGAAGAGATACATTAATTGAATATTCTAAAATGATAGATATTAACTTAATAATAAATGAAAATTATGGGTTACAGGAATTTTGCAAAAATGTAATTGGAGATTTAAAGAATAGATGTATAAATTATTGCTATAGAACTAGAATTGAAGAAACAATTAAATATGCAAAAGAACACGGATATGATACTTTTACTAGTACTTTGTTTGTAAGTCCATATCAAAAACATGAAGAATTAAAAACACTTTGTGAAGAACTTGCAAGTAAAAACAACATAGAATTTTTATACAGAGATTTTAGACCAGGATTCAGAAAAGGACAAGCCAAAGCTCGTGAATTAGGATTATATATGCAAAAATATTGCGGTTGCATTTTTTCAGAGGAGGATAGATATAGCAAAAATATCGCAAAAGATAAAGGAGAATAATTATGAATATAAAAATTGTAGATAATGCTAAATTGGCTACAGGATTAGCAGTAATTATTGATGTATTTAGAGCTTTTACTGTTGAACCATATTTAATAAGTAATGGAGCTCAAAAACTAATTCCTGTTGCCGATAAACAGATTGCATATGATTATAAAAAAGAAAATATAAATTATATTTTAATAGGTGAAAGAGATGGAATAAAATTACCAGGTTTTGATTATGGTAATTCTCCTTCACAAATTGAAAATGTAGATTTTTCTGGAAAAATTGTAGTACATACAACAAGTTGTGGAACACAAGGAATTGCTGGAGCTATAAATGCTAAAGAAATTATAACTGGAAGTTTAGTCAATGCAAAAGCTATAACAAAATACATAATTAAAAACAATATAGATGAAATTTCTTTAGTTACTTTGGCAAAAGATGGTTATCCTGCTTTTGACGAAGATGTTTTATGTGCAAAATATATAAAAAATATGTTAGAAAATAAAAATGATTTGGATATGAATAGTGAAATAGAGAAATTAAAAACTACAACAGGTTCTAAGTTTTTTAATACAGAAAAACAAAGCGATTTTCCTGAAAAAGATTTTTATTTATGTACTGAACTTAATAAATTCGAATTTATATTAAAAGTAAATAAAGATAAAAAAGAAAATTTATATGTTGAAAAAATAAATATATTATAATAAATTAATGTTAGGAGAAAAAATATGAATATTGAACTAATAGGAACAGCTGCAATTTATTCTAAATATCATAGTGCTTGTACTCTAATAAATGAGAATATGATGGTAGATATGCCAAATGGTACTTTGAAACAGTTAATGAGAACAAATCATGAACCTAAAAATATAGATAAAATATTAGTTACACATCTACATGGAGATCATACAGCAGATATCCCTTTTTTTCTAATGTATTTATATAAATTTAATGAATTAGATAGGATAACTTATATAATAGGTCCTGTCGGAATAAAAAATAAAATTTCTCTTATGTTTGAATCATATTCATTTCATTTTGAGAAAATAGAAAAATTCATAAAATTTGTAGAAGTAAATCCAAATGAAATTATAAAAAATGATAATATTGGTTATAAAATACAGGTAGTGCCAGTCAGTCATGGATATATAGAAAATGCTTATGGATATATAATAAATGATAAATTAGGAATTTCTGGAGATTGTATGCTTTGTGAAGGTGTTGAAAAAATAGCAGAACAATCTGAGATTTTAATAGCCGACTGTTCAAATATTGAAGGAACTATTGCACATATGGGAATAGATAATTTAAAATATTTATCTGAAAAATATAATAGAAAAATAATTACAACACATTTAAAAGATAAAACAAGAGAAGAATTAAAAAAATTAAATTTACCAAATATAATTTCAAAAGAAGATGGATATAAAACAAAAATATAGATTTTAAAGCTTATATACTAGTTTAAGTATATAAGCTTTATTAAGTTTATGTTAAAAGTATGCTTTATTGAAATTACATTAGGAAATAAAGTGTTATTTTTGATAACTTACAACAAAAAAGTTTTAAATATATTCATAAAATAATGGAAATGATTTTTTAAATGTGATATAGTATAAAAGTAAGAAAAACATCGATACAGTATGGAGGAAAAATGGAGCTTATTAATTATTTTCATTATAATTCAGTTTTAATTTTAACTTTCTTTTTTTCGTCATTTGTAGTATTAATTTTGAAATATATTACTTTGGGAGCAAGTAATGATTTATTGTTTTCTTCTTATAGAAGTTCATTATTAAATCCACTTACATATATTAGATTATTTACTCATGTTCTAGGACATACTGATTGGAAACATTTTTCAAATAATTTTTTATATATTTTATTAATTGGACCAATGATTGAAGAAAAATATGGAAGTTATAATTTGTTAATAATGATTTTAATTACTGCAGGATTAACAGGTATATTAAATCATATTATAGGAAATAAGAAAATACTTGGTGCGAGCGGAATAGTTTTTATGTTAATAGTTATGAGTTCTTTTGTTAATATAGAGGCTGGAAAAATTCCAATAACTTTAGTTTTAATCTTTATATTTTATATAGTAAATGAAATTATAGATGGAATATTTAAAAAAGATAATATTTCACATGCAGGTCATATTATTGGAGCTATATGTGGATGTATATTTGGTTTTTATTTTTAGGAGGAAATTTTGGAAAAGTTAGTTGTTATTGATGGAAATAGTATTTTGAATAGGGCATTTTATGGAATAATGAGTTCTAAAATGCTTCAAACAGCAGATGGAACTTATACAAACGCAGTATATGGATTTTTGGCAATATTATTTAAACTTTTAGAAGATGTAAATCCAGATTATATGGCTGTTGCGTTTGATGTAAAACATCCAACTAAAAGACATGAAATGTATAAAGAATATAAAGGAACAAGAAAAGGTATGCCAGATGAGCTTGCAAGCCAGATGCCTATTATAAAAGATGTTTTAAAAGCTATGAATATAACTGTTATAGAAAAAGAGGGATATGAAGCAGATGATATTTTAGGAACACTTGCAAAATATTCAGAAAAAAAAGGAATGGAAGTTATTTTACTTACTGGTGACAGAGATTCTTTTCAATTAGTTTCAGATAATATAATAATAAGAATGCCAAGAACTAAAGGAGGAAAAACAGAAACAGAGAATTTTGATAAAAGCAAAATTTTAGAGGTTTATGGAATAGAACCCAAACAATTAATAGAAGTAAAAGGACTTATGGGAGATTCTTCAGATAATATTCCAGGAGTACCTGGAGTTGGAGAAAAAACAGCTTTGAATTTAATTAAAGAATATCACACAATTGATGAAATATATGAAAGATTAGAGGCAGGAGAACAAATAGCAAAGGGAAAATTAAAAGAAAATTTAGAAAATAATAAAGATTTAGCTATTTTATCTAGAGAACTTGGAAGAATAGATGTTAATGCTCCAATAGATAAAGAGTTATCTAATTTAAAAGTAAAAGAGTGGAATTATGAATTAGTTTTAGAAATATTTAAAAAACTAAGGTTTAATAGATATATAGATAGGTTTAATTTAGAACAAAAGGTAAAAAAAAGTGAAAATAAATCTGAAATAAAAAATGAATCACAAGAACTTTTTGAGTATGAAGAATTAAAAAAAGAAGATAAAAAAATTTCTGAAGTTTTAAGAAATATTGAAAATGAGAAAATAATGTATTATTATTTTGAAACTGAAGAACATAAAGAAGATAATTCTTTAATAATAAAAGAAAAAATAAAGTATGTTAATATATATATCGAAAAGGAAAACAAAGTATATAATATAGAATTTTCAAAAGAAATTTTAAAAAAAGTTTTTGAAAATAAAGAAATATTAAAATGTGGACATAAAATAAAAAGAGATTATATTTTATTAAAACAAAATGATATAACACCTGAAAATATGATGTATGATGCAGAGATAGCTTTATATGTTATAAACTCAATATCTGGAGCATATTCTATAGAAGAAATTGCAAATCAATATTTAAACTTAGATATTTCGAATTTTTATGCAGAAGAAAATTCAGACGTACAGACAAGTCTTTTTGATATTGAAACAGAACAAGAAGAGGTCTTAAAGAGAAATTTTAAATTTGCAGTTTACAGTTATGTTTTAGGAAGAACTAGAGAAAAAATTTTAGATAAATTAAAAAAAATAGAATCTTTAGAATTATTTCAGAATATAGAGATGCCTATTGCAGAAATTTTAGCAAGTATGCAATGGGAAGGTATGTATATTGATGAAAAAGAATTAATAAAATATGGTAATAACTTAAAAAAGCATATTGAAGAATTAAGAATTGATATTTATAATTTAGCAGGAGAAGAATTTAATATTAATTCACCAAAGCAATTAGGAACAATACTTTTTGACAAATTGAATTTAAAACCAACAAAGAAGACCAAAAGCGGATATTCAACAGATGTTGATGCATTAGAAAAAATTAAAGGCTCACATCCAATAATAGAAAAAATTTTAGAATATAGACAAATAGCTAAATTAAATTCAACTTATGTTGAAGGAATGTTTCCTTTTATTAATATAAAAACTGGAAGAATTCATACATTTTTTCATCAAACAGTAACAGCAACAGGAAGGTTAAGTAGTACAGAGCCCAATTTGCAAAATATTCCTACAAGATCGGAATTAGGAAAGAAATTAAGAAAAGCATTTAAAGCAGGAAATGGAAAGGTATTTGTAGATGCAGATTATTCACAAGTAGAACTTAGAATATTAGCTCATATGGCAAATGATGAAACAATGATTTCAGCATTTAATAGTGGTGCAGATATTCATACAATTAGTGCTTCACAAGTTTTTAAAGTTCCTGTAGAAGAAGTTTCAAAACAACTTAGGAGTAAAGCTAAGGCTGTAAATTTTGGTATAGTATATGGAATAAGTGAATTTGGACTTGCTGAACAAATTGATATAAAAAGAAATGAGGCAAAACAATATATTGAACAATACTTAGAAACTTATCATGGAATAAGAGACTATATGAAAAATATTGTAGAAGAAGCTAAGGAAAAAGGATACGTATCTACTCTTTTTGGAAGGAGAAGATATATTCCAGAATTAAAATCTAAAAACTATATGGTTAGAAAGTTTGGTGATAGAGCTGCTATGAATACACCTATACAAGGAACTGCAGCAGATATAATGAAAATAGCAATGATTAATGTATATAATGAATTAAAAGCTAATAATTTAAAATCTAAAATTGTTTTACAAATACATGATGAACTTATAATTGAAACTTTAAATGAAGAAAAAGAAGAAGTAAAAGAAATTCTTAAAAATCAGATGGAAAAGGCTGCAAAGCTTTTAGTGCCACTAAATGTCGAAGTAGAGGAAGGAAAGAATTGGTATCAAGCAAAATAAAAATTTTGTAATTGGAGGCTTATTTATGAGAAAACAAAAAAACAAAGAAGAAAAGCAAGCAAAAGATAAAAAATATATATCTTATTATAGTCAAAGAGATGTTACAGTTTATTTTGTTTTAAGATTTTTAGTAATACTTGTAATGATAAGACAAATATTTACAGCGAACTGGAATAATGTGTTTTTATGTATTTTGACTCTAATTTTATTTTTAGTTCCAGTTGTTATAGATAGAAAATTTAATATCAGACTTCCAAATACGTTAGAAACAATTATATTACTATTTATTTTTTCTGCAGAAATTTTAGGAGAAATAAATGAATTTTATCTACATTTTGCACATTGGGATACAATACTGCATACACTAAATGGATTTTTGTGTGCAGCTATAGGCTTTTCAATGATAGATATTTTAAATAGGAAAGAGGTTTTTCATACAAAATTATCTCCTATTTTCGTAGCTCTTGTAGCTTTTTGTTTTTCAATGACGGTTGGCGTGTTATGGGAATTTTTTGAATTTGGAATGGATAGAGTTTTCAAATATGATATGCAAAAAGATGAAATATTAAAAACTATTGCTACTGTAGAGCTAAATCCAAGCGGAAAAAATGTAGCAGTTGTAATTGATAATATAGAAAAAACAATTATTCAAAGTAGAGATAATGAAGGAAATCTAGTTTTAACAGAAATTGATGGAGGATATTTAGATATAGGTATTTCTGATACAATGAAAGATTTAATTGTAAACTTTATTGGGGCAATTGTATTTTCTATTTTAGGACTACTATATATAAAAAATAAAGATGAATATAAATTTGCAGAGCAATTTATACCTGTTTTAAAAAGAAGAGAAAAAGAAGAAGATAAAAAAATACAAGAAGAATAAAACTAATGTAAAATAAATAATAAATATTAGATAACTATATATAATTTATTTCATTTTACAAAATATTACAATTTTATGTTGACAAAACTCTTATATGGTTGTAAAATAATATAGTATTATCAAGAGTGGACGAGAGAATCGGCTTTATGACTCCACAGCAACCTATTAATTTAGGTGCTAATACCGACAAAGCACAAAGTGTTTTGGATGATGATTAGATAATAAGAATTATTCAAAAGACTTTGCGTATGCAAAGTCTTTTTTGTAAGATAAAATAGTTTAAAATTTCTAATAAATCAAGCAACTTTTTAAATAGTAGTAGGAGGAGAAAAATGAGAAGATTATTTACATCAGAAAGTGTAACAGAAGGCCACCCAGATAAACTGTGTGATTTTATATCAGATAGTATATTGGATGCATATTTGGAAAAAGATCCATATTCTAGAGTAGCATGTGAAACTGTTGCTGGAAAGGGACAAATCTTAGTAACAGGAGAAATAACATCAAATGCAGAAATAGATATTGAAAAAATAGTAAGAAATACAATAAAAGATGTTGGTTTCGATAATGAAAAAACAGACATCGACTATAAAACTTGTAAAGTATTGCTTAATATATCAAAGCAATCTTCGGATATTGCATTAGGTGTAGATAAATCTTTAGAACAAAAGGAGGGGTCTAAAGAAGAATCTGAAGGCGCAGGAGATCAGGGAATGATGTTCGGTTTTGCAACAGATGAAACAGATGAATATATGCCAATGCCAATATATTTAGCACATAAACTTTCTAAAAGATTAACAGAAGTTAGAAAAGAAAAAATAATTGATTACATAAGGCCAGATGGAAAAGTTCAGGTAACAGTAGAGTATGAAAAAGATAGCCCAAAAAGAATAGATACAATAGTTATTTCAACACAACATAATGAGAATGTAGATTTAAACAAATTAAAAAAAGATATAATTTCAAATGTTGTGAAACCTATAGTACCAGAAGAACTACTTGATAATAGCACAAAATATTACATAAATCCAACAGGTAGATTTGTAATTGGAGGACCACTTGGAGATAGTGGACTTACAGGAAGAAAAATCATTGTAGATACTTATGGTGGATATAGTCGTCATGGTGGAGGAGCTTTTTCCGGAAAAGATCCAACAAAAGTAGATCGATCAGCTGCATATATGGCTAGATTCGTAGCTAAGAATATAGTTGCAAATGGATTTGCAAAAAAATGTGAAATTCAACTTTCTTATGCTATAGGAGTAGCAAAACCAATTTCAATTTATGTAGATACTTTTGGTACAGGAAAAATTCCAGATAATGAGATTGTTAAGAAAATAAAAAACACATTTAAACTAACTCCAAGAGGAATTATTGAAAGTTTAGATTTGAGAAGACCAATATATAGAAAAACTACTAATTATGGTCATTTTGGAAAGAAAGATTTACCTTGGGAGAAAATAATAAAACTAGTTTAATAAGAAATTAAAAATATATGAGTTTATAGTTTTTATGATTTTGAATTAAATAGTAACTAAGAAATAAAAAATTATAATTCTAAAAAAAATAAATTATGAAAAGAACAAATTTTTTATCAAGATTTGTTCTTTTTTATTGCCTTAAAATTGAGGTTTTTTAACATAATTGTAATATTGCAAATGTTGACTTTTAGTATATTTATCTATATAATTTAATTGAAAAATGGGAATTTTTACATAAGAGGTGATAATAATGAAAAATATAAAAATATCGATATTGATTTTAATAGTAATATTAAGTTATTTATTATTAGCATTTTTACCGATAGTTCAAAATAAATCTTATGCAGGGGATATGGTTGCAGGAACACTTTCACCTGATATACATTTGTTAGATGATAGCTTATATCCAGGATATAAACAGCTAATAAATAATCTTCAAGCTAAGCATCCAAATTATAGATTTTTATTATACTATACAGGATTAGATTGGAATGAAGCCCTAGCTAGTGAATATCAAGGACATGGAAGCAGTCCTTGGAATTTAGTTCAAGTATCGGATAATTATAATGGAATGTGGATTTGCCCAATTTGTGGAGAAAAAAGATATGATAATGGGTCATGGTGCTGCGCATCATTAGAAGCTTTAGCATATATGATGGATCCAAGAAACTCAATAAATGAAAGTGATATATTTCAATTTAAAGATTTAGAGGGCTCAGATGTATCTTATAATGATATAGCAAGAGTTGTCTCAGGATATGGTTCATATTTAAATAATGGAGAAGCAATTCAAGCAATAGTTGATGCAAGTAATCAATATAATATAAATGGTTACTATTTAGTTGCAAAAATAATAAATGAACACGGAAAAAATGGTTCAACTTTAAGCAATGGAAAAGGATATAATGGTCAATATGTTGGTGTTTATAATTATTTTAATATAGGATCTTATGGTAATGGAACAGCAACAATAATAAATAATGGATTATCTTATGCATTAGGACAAGGATGGACTTCTATTAGAGCTTCAATTATGGGTGGTGCACAGGTAGTAAAACAGAAATTTATAATCCAATATAGTCAAAATACATTATACTATCAAAAGTATAATGTATCAGGAAAATCAGCACTAGGATCACACCAATACCAACAAAATATACTTGCAGCACAAAGTCAAGGAAGTAGTTTAAAATCATATTATGGTTCTTCAACAACAGCTTCTACATATACATTTATAATTCCACTTTATAAAAATATGCCTAAAACTGCCTCACCAAGACCAAATCCTGGAACTAAAAATTCTATAAGCTACGAAAATGGAGTAATACAAAATGTTTCATCATCATTAATAGTTAGAGCATCTCCAGGTGGAACAGCTATAGGAGCATTAAATAATGGAGAATCTGTAAAAATATTAAAAAGAGCAACCACTCAAGTAAATGGGTATTATTGGGATTTAATAGTTTCTAATAAAAATGGAACTTATGGATATTCAGCAAGAATTGTTGGTGGAGATCAATGTATAGTAGGAACAGGAAGTGGAGGAACTTCATCAGGTTCAACAGGAACAAATACAAATCCTCCAAGTCAGGATACAAATACTACACCACCACCAATAGATAACACTCCAAATATTGAAACAGATATAAAGTTATCTGGTGAAAAGATAAGTACATTACCAAATATAAATTTCACAGAACTAAAAACTAAATATAAAGATAAATCTTTAATTGTAAAAAATAAAGAAGGAAAAGAAATAACATCTGGCAATTTAGCTACAGGATATACTGTAACAATGGATGAAAAAACTTATACAATAGTGAAAAAAGGTGATGTAAATGGTGATGGAACAAGTAGTGTAATAGATGCAGTTTTAATGTTAAATGCAGTTAAAGGTACAACTAAATTGGAAGGAGTATATAAAGAGGCAGCTTTAATTAAAAATAATTCGACATTTAATGTAACTGATGTAGTTTCATTATTAAATTATATAAAAGGAACTTCAAAATTGAGTCTATAAATTATTGTGGGCGAGTTATATTTTAATAAAAAAGTTATAAATCGTCCACATTATATATAAATAAAATATTAAGGAGGAAATGATGAACTGTATAAAATGTGGAAAAGAGATTCCAGAAGGTGAAGAAAATCTTTGCGAAGAATGTAAAAAAAAGGAATTAGAAGAGAATAAAAAAGAAGAAAATAGTGAAGTGAAAGAAGAAACTACAAAATTAGAAAGTGAAAAAACAGAAACTGAAAAGAAAGAAGATAAACCAAAAAAAGAAAGTGATAAAAAAGAAAATAAAAAAACAGAAAAAGTAAAAAAAGATAAAAATAAATCAGAAAATTCAGAGAAAAATAATGAAAATAAAGATAAGAGGGCTAATAGTGATAAAAAATATGATAAAAAAACAATAATTGTTTCAGTAACACTTATATCAATTATAATTATACTTGCTATTTTAATAGTATGTTTTTTCTTTGCTCATCAATTAAATAAAGAATCAACTGCAATTGGTAATATAAGAAATTATGGATATACAGCAATAAAAGGAAATTGGATTTACTATGTAGCTCCAAATGAAGATAGTACAGAAATAGGAATATTTAAAATTAAAACAAATGGTGAAGAAAAACAACAACTATATATGGGAGATTTAAATATACTTTCTTTAAATATTACAGGAAATTACATTTACTTTATAGGCATAGGTCCAGAAGAATATAGTGAAGATGATGCAAGTGATAATAAAATATATAGAATGAAATTAGATGGAACGGATTTACAAGTAATAAATGATAATGAATTTCATAATGCATGTCTTGAGATGTATGTAATAAATAATTCTATTTATTATATAGGAACAGATCAAAATATTTATAAAATGAAGTTAGACGGCTCTGATAGAAATTTAGTGTCAGATAATGGTACAGGATATTTAGGAATAACAGATAAATATATATTCTATAATTTTGATGAAACTGGGAAAGAAAAATATGTAACATATATAATGAATTTAGATGGCTCAAATCCTAGACCAATAATTGAAGGAAAAAGATTATATAGTATAGATATAAAAGATGATTATGTATATTATACAAATACTGATAAAGAATTATTTAGAACTAAAATAGGATCAAACCAGGAAGAAAAGTATGATTCTGTAACAGCAGCGTATAATTTAAATTTAAATGATGATTATTTATATTATTTAAATTATGAAAATGACACAAATGTTGTATGTGTATATAGAGTAAGAACAGATGATACATCAGCAGAGCCAGAAAAAATAAAAGAAATGGAAAATGCTTCACAATTTATAAATGTAGTTGGTGATTATGTATATTATATGGACTATAATAACGAATCTGGATTTATAAATCTCGTAAATAAAGAAGGAAATGGGGAAGTAATTCAATTATATCTTTTAGTATATGAAGATTATTATGAAACTTTAGATACAACAGAAAATGTAGAAACAGCAGACACTCAAGAACAAAATGTTACTACAACTAATACTACAACAAATACAAATTCAGAAAATGCTGTGAATGCTAATACAACTTCTACTAATACAGTAGATAACACAAACGAAGGAAATATAACGAATAATACAACTGTAGCAGAAAATACAGTAACAACTAATACAGTATCAAATACTGTAACTAATTAAATAAAGAATTATAAAACAATTATAATTTTAAAATGAACTTTAAAAAAGGTATTATATTTTATATAATACCTTTTTTGTAAATTTAAAAATTTTCTAATTTTTTAATTTTTCTGTTTCTTTTGTTTCTGTTTTTTCTTCTGGTAAAAGTAAGTTAATTAAAATACCAATAATTGCAGCTAAACTCATACCAGAAATTGTGATAGAAAAATCACCAGATGAGAAAGAAATGGCGGCTCCACCTAATCCTAAAACAAGCATTGTAGAAGCTACAACTATATTTTTAGTTTTTCCAAAATCTATTTGATTTTGAATTAAAACTTTTAAACCATTTACTGAAATAAATCCATAAAGTAGCAAAGAAACACCACCAAGAACACAAGCTGGAATTGTAGAAACTAGAGCTGTAAATTTTCCTAAAAATCCAAGAATAATTGCAAAAATTGCGGCAAGACCAATAACCCAAACTGATGCAATTTTTGTCATTCCAACAACTGATGTGTTTTCACCATAAGTCGTATTTGCAGGACCACCAAGCATTCCAGCAACAAAAGTTGCAAGACCATCACCTAAAAGTGTTTTATCTAACCCTGGATCTTTTAATAAATCTTTTCCGGTAATTGCGCTAAGTGCAGTATGGTCTCCAATATGTTCTGCCATTGTAACCAAAGCAATAGGTGCTATTGTTAAGATAGCTCCAAAGTTTGGTATATAATTTACAAATGGAATTATAAAGTTAGGTAAGCTAAAAAATGCAGCATCAAGTACAGGTTGAAAATCAACTAATCCTAATAAAACGGCTGAAACATATCCGACTACAATACCAACTAAAAAAGGAATAATCTTTATAAATCCTTTACCTCTAACCATAACAATAGCTGTTACTAAGAATGTAATTATTGCTACAATAACACCTCTCCATTCGATTACTTCAGCAGATAAACCTATTTGAGAAATAGCCGTAGGAGCAAGACCTAAACCTATTATCATTATCATAGGTCCAATAACAACTGGTGGTAAAATTTTATCTATCCAATTTTTACCTAGAAATTTAATTAATATAGCAACTATCACATAAATTAAACCTACAACCATAATGCCTGTCATTGCTCCAGAAATTCCACCTTTTAAATAAGCAGCAGTTATAGGAGCTATAAAGGCAAATGAACTTCCAAGATATACAGGTGATTTTGCTTTTGTACATAATATGTAAATTAAAGTTCCTATTCCTGATGTAACAAGAGCAACAGGAATAGAAAGTACTTCTGTTCCTGCTGCAGCATTTACTGTAATTGGCACTAAAATTGTTGCACCAAACATTGCAAAAACATGTTGCATAGCCAAAATAATCCATTTCCAGATTTCTGGCTTTTCATGTACGTCAAGTAATAATTTTTTTTCTTCCATCTTAAATCCTCCAAATTTATTTTTATATAATATGAAATTATAATTTTTTAATAATTAAAATATTAAGATAGAAAATTATTTTAAAAATTTTAAATAAAGATAATTTTCTTGTAACTTAATTCAATAAGAAAAATTTAAAAAATTTTCGTAAAATAAAAAATACTAAATCTTTATTGATTTAGTATTAATTAATTATTAAAAAATTAAAATAAAAATTAAAAAGAATAGAAAATAAAGCACTAAAAAGTACATTATTTGAAATTTGCAATTCTATAATTTCTATTTTTTTAAATTTCATATTTTACACCTTGAAAGTATAATATCATAGCGTGTTTAAAAAATCAATTATAAAATTTAATTTTATAAAATATTTTAATCAAACAGAAAGGAATTTTACTTTTAGGTAAAACTCCTTTCTGTTTGATGGGATTTAGAATTTTTTATACTTTAAACTGGTTAAATTTTTCTTGTAATTCATGTTGTTTCTTTTTATGTTTTTCAATTAATGCTGGGATTTCATCAGCTCGTTTTTCTTGAATTAACCGGTTTAGTTCTTGAGTAAATTCGTGATAATCATCCTCTGCCTGTTTTGAAAGATCTTCAATAGCTTTAGTGGTTGCTCTGCAGGCTTCTGTTTGGGCATTAATTTTTGCAATCATGTCTTCTAATTTCCGATTTTTAGATTTCTGTTTTTGATTAATCTTTTTTAAAAATCCCATATCTCTCCTTTATTCTGGAGGTTTACACAGCCCCTCCAGAAAAAATTTATTTTTTCCAGACTTTTGCTGTGTAAAAGTATCCCTAGATATTAACATTATATCATATTTACATAAAATGGTCAAAATTTAGAGAATTGGAAAATAAAATAATTTATAATAGTTATAAAGGAAAACAAATAGGTCGACTTGGGGTCGACCTATTTGCACCTAAACTTGCATAGCTCATAAAGGCTGATGAAACATTACTTGTGAATGGAATCCCACTGGGATTTAAGTGCGGGGTCCTGAATCTCTTCGCCGTTAGAGAACGGAACAAAGAGATTACCTTCACGGAAACCAGCCTGACGCAGCTCGTCAATTACTTTGTAACCTTTGGTTACATAAGTCTGACCATCACGGTAGACGAAGACCACGCGACCATTGTTGTAGGTAAAAGTACCAATTTTATCAACTGCGATGCAGTCAAGACAGTCATTGGTAATTTCCGGGTAACAAATGGTCTCATAGTAGGGGTGCTTTACATGTACACCTTTAATAGGCATCTGAAAAGAATTCTTCAGCGTATCGGAGCTGATCTCTTTGATACCATGGGCATCACAGTAATCTGCGCAATCGTCCAAAAAGTCTTGGTGATAGGAGCGACGAGCACCTTCCAGAAGAGCGAACCACTTGTAGGAATCAGCTTTGGGATAGTCCCAGTTGCTGAAAGGTACGTAAAAGTAGTCCTGGTGGAAGTTGGCATTTGCCAAAACGTTCATTACTTCCCGAGTGCACGGGATGACATACATCTCATTTCCTTCAACGAAAGATACCGTTGAGTTATTCACCGCATAGCGGCCAGTGAACTTCGGTACGATCCCCTGAATGTTGAGAGTCTCCTCAGATTTAAACTGAGGAAAAACCACAGTCATGCCAGTGTACACCCGTACAGCCATTTCCTTAAGTTCCTTCATGTTTTCCATCATATCCTTTTACCTCCTTAAAATTATTTGTTGTCAATCAATCATGTAGTAAAAACCAACATGGAAGATTAACTAATATAGGATACAAATATATTATATCATATTTACATAAAAAAATCAAAAAAGCGCATGCATACTAATATCACTAATGTATTTAAAAAAGTTATTAATATTATGTTAATATAAAACTTTAAAATATAAATCTAAATGAATATTAACCATTTTATTATATATCATTATAGATAAAAAATTATATAGGGAAGAAGCTGCAAAATTTTTATGTGTAAAGAAAACAAATATATGTTACAAAGTACATAGGAATAAATTAAATAGAGTAACTGAAAGAATAAAAAGTTTAAAACTGCATTAAAATTTTTTAATGCAATTTTAATGCAGTTTTTAAGTAATATAATAAAAAATAATAAAAAATAATAAAAATAAATTTAATGGAGCTTATAGCCAGAATCGAACTGGCGACCTACAGGTTACGAATCTGTTGCTCTACCAACTGAGCTATATAAGCATAACTAATTTTTATACAAAACATATTATACATATAAATAATAAAAAAATCAAGAAAAGTGAAATATATTTATGTTGTATTAAAATTTAAGTTTTGGTATAATGTTTTTAAATAAAACATATAAAAATAGGAGAAGAATATGCACACAGAATATGAAGTAAGAGTTTTAGATATAGATACAAAAAAAATTATAAAAAAATTAGAACAATTAGGAGCAAAAAAAATTGCTGAATTTGATTATAAAAGGAGGATATATAATTTTAATCCATCATGTGAACATAAATGGATTAGGCTTAGAACAGATGGAAATAAAACAACATTAACAATAAAAAAATTAGAAAACCTAGAAATAGATGGAACAAAGGAAATGGAAATAGAAGTTTCAAATTTTGAAGAAACAAATAATATTTTAAATGAATTAGGTTATAAATCTCATACATATCAAGAAAATAAAAGAATTAGATATATGTTAAATGATGTTGAGTTAGATATTGATTCATGGCCATATATTCCAACATATTTGGAAATAGAGGGAAAAAATAAAAAAGCAGTTGAAGATATGATTGAACTTTTAGGAGTAGATAAAGAAAAAGTAACATCAATAGATGTACAAGGTGTTTTTAGAACTTTTTATAATATAGAAATTTCAAATGTTCCAATTGTAAAATTTGACGAACCTTTAGATAAAAAATATTATATAAAATAATTTGAGGAGAATATATATGGATTTATCTGTAAATTTTGAAAATTTAAAATTTAATTATATTACAATAATATTTGGTGCGTATATAATAATTCTTGGAATAATTTATTATTTAATATTTCACAAACATCATAAAAGAAATCAAGTTGATTTTAGTGAGTTAATTTCATTACTTACAAAATATTATTCTTTATCTATAATATCTACTTTATTAATAGTATTTGGAATATATTGTTTTAGTTTAGCTCATGAATATAGTTATGACAGAACAGAAGTTATAATGTATATGATAACAGGTATATTGATTATTTCATTAACAATAATAAATTATATTTTTTATATAAAAAGAAATTTAGTAGATTATAATCAGACTATAAGAGAAATGAATAAAAAATCAATGCTAAAAGTTGGAGAAGTGCTGGAATTTATACTTTTCACAATTTTTGTTTTTACTCCAATATGGAGAATACCTGCTTTTATAGAATTATTTGATGATAAAAGGAAAATGATATTGGAAATTGGAAAAGCTTTCTTGCTATCTATTGGTTCTATAATACTCTTAATAAATTTAAATCCATTAGATGTAAAAAATGGTTTTAAAAAGATTAGAGATGAGAGAAAAGATACAAATAAAGTTGAAAAAAATTCTAATAAAAAAGAAGATAGTCAAGCAGGTAATAAGAAAAAAGATAAATCGAATAGTGTAAATAAAATAGAAAAGTAATCAAATCTTAAAGATGAAAAATAGTTAAAAAAGATTGACATAATTTAAAAAAAGTAGTAAAATAATTCCATAGTAAATATGAACTATGAAGAGGAAAAGTAAAATATAGGTTACTAAAAGAGAGAAAGTGTCATCGGCTGAAAGCACTTTTAAGCAAACATATTTGAAAAACTACCTTGGAGTTCCCATTTGAAAAAGTGGCGCGAAGATGGCGTTAATATCTATAAGAGTTAAACGTTAGGGTGGAACCGTAAGAAATAAACTTACCCCTATAAGCAAAATATGCTTATAGGGGATTTTTGTATTTAAGATGAATATTAAATATTTAAAACGCTAAAAATTTATATTTAATATTTAAACTTCAAAAATCTCCTAAAGCACATTAAATGCTTAAATAAATTTTTAATAAGCCAAATAAAGGCAAAGGAGGAATTTATTATGTTTAAAGTAAAATTACATGGAGGAAAAACAATGGAAGTAGAGGAGAATATGTACTGGCATACAACTTCTCATATTATGGCTCAAGCTGTAAAAAGATTATTTCCAGAGGCAAAGATTACAATAGGACCAGCTATTGAAAAAGGTTTTTATTATGATTTTGATATTGAAAAACCTTTTACAGAAGAAGATTTAAAATCTATTGAAGAAGAAATGAAAAAAATAATTAAAGAAGATTTTGAAATCGAGAGATTCGAACTTCCAAGAGAAGAAGCAATTAAATTTATGGAAGAAAGAAAAGAACCATACAAAGTAGAACTAATTAAAGAATTACCAGAAGGAGAAGTTATTTCTTTCTATAAACAAGGAGAATTTACAGATTTATGTAGAGGACCACATTTACCTACAACAGGTGCAGTTAAAGCTATAAAATTATTATCTTCATCAGGAGCTTATTGGAGAGGAGATGAGCATAATAAAATGCTACAAAGAATTTATGGTATATCTTTTCCAAAAGCAAGTGAACTTGAAGAATATTTGAATATGATTGAAGAAGCTAAAAAAAGAGATCATAGAAAACTTGGCAAAGAATTAGATTTATTCTTTTTTGATGAAACAGCTCCAGGTATGGCATATTGGATGCCAAAAGGATTTAAAATGATGAATATATTAATAGACCTTTGGAGAAAAGAACATGAAAAAAGGGGATATTTAGAATTTTCTGGACCACAATTAAATAGTAGTGAACTTTGGAAAACATCAGGGCATTGGGATCACTATAAAGAAGATATGTTTGTTTTAACAGATTCAGATGGAAAAGAACAAGCATTAAAACCAATGAACTGTCCAAATGCAATAAAAATATTTGCTTCAAAATTAAGAAGCTATAAAGATTTACCATTAAGATTTAATGACATAGATGTTATTCATAGAAATGAAAAGTCTGGACAATTAAATGGTTTATTTAGAGTTAGAATGTTTAGGCAAGATGATGCTCATAACTTTATTACAGAAGAACAGATTGGTTCTGAAATTAAAGATATAATTGAAATTGCTAAATATTTATATGGAATTTTTGGTTTAGAGTTTGAATTAACATTATCAACAAGACCAGATGATTTTATGGGAGATATTGAACTTTGGAATAAAGCAGAAGCAAATTTGAAAGAAGTTTTAGATGAGTTATGCGGAAAAGGTGAGTATAGAATAAATGAAGGTGATGGAGCCTTTTATGGACCTAAAATTGATATACAAATGAAAGACTGCTTAGGTAGAGAATGGCAAATGGGAACTGTTCAGGTTGATTTCCAACTACCACTTAGATTTAATCTATCATATATTGATAGTAATGGAGAAAAGAAAACACCTATATTAATTCATAGAGCCTTATTTGGTTCATTTGAAAGATTTATAGGAATTATTACAGAACATTTCGCAGGGGCTTTTCCAGTTTGGCTTGCTCCAGTACAAGTGAAAATCTTACCAATTTCAGATAATCAAAAAGATTATGCTGAAGAAGTTATGAAAAAACTTCAAAATAAAGGAATAAGAGTTGAACTTGATGATAGACAAGAAAAAATCGGATATAAAATTCGTGAAGCGCAACTTTCTAAAGTACCATATATGCTAATATTAGGTGATAAAGAAAAAGAATCTGGAACAGTAGGCGTTAGAGCTAGAAAAGAAGGGGATATTGGCGCTATGGAAATTGATAAATTTATTGAAAAAGTAAATTTAGAAATAGAAAAGTTTACAAGATAAATTAAAGTGTAATAATAAGAGGACATTTTAAAAATGTCCTCTTATTATGTAATAGGAAAATATTAAAATTATATTGATAATTTTAATATTTATATATATAATTTTATATATATTATAGAAAGGGGATTTATTTTTAAATCTTAAAGTAATAGATTATGAGTGAAAATGAAAGAGAAAAGAAAATTACTGTAGTATTAATAGCAATAATTTTTATATTACTAATAATTTTAATTATTGTAGCAAGAAATTTCTATACTCAAGAAAAAGAAAAACAAGAACTATATAATAATTCTATAAGTACTGAAGCAATAAATAATCAAGAAGATCAAAAAGAAGAAATTGAAAGAAATATTGCTATAGTTCCAACAATGCAAGATGAAATTTCAGAAAATAGTGCTTGGTGTCCAACTTTTCAATTAGTATGGAATGATATGCAAAATGAACTTGTTGGAGGAAATGTTAAATTTCAAGAGCCTAATGTAATGGTTGATAACTTGAATAAGCAAGCTTTTAAGGAAAGTGATCTTTCAGAAGAATATTATTATAAAAATTTTGGAATAATGAGCAAAGAATTAAAACAAGAAATTGAAAAAGGAATTGAAGAAAAGTTTGCAGAAAAAAGTGATATATTAGATTTATTTGAATGGCCAGAAGTACCAACACCAGATAGATATTTCTTTTATTCAATGTTAAAAAGAGATTTTGAATTTGAAAATGAATTTAAAGTTTTAGATAATAAAAATTTTGCTCAAACAGAAAATGTTGAATATTTTGGAGTAGATAGTGATACAGCTGAAGAAGTAAGAAATCAAGTATCTGTTTTATATTACAATTCAAATACTGATTTTGCAGTTACTTTGCAAACAAAACAAGGAGACGAAATTACATTAGTAAGAGCTCCAACAGGAGAAAATTTTGAAGAGATATTAGAAAATGTGGAAAGAAAAGAATCTAAATATAATGGATCTGAAACTTTAAATGAATCAGATACATTATCTATTCCAAATTTAAATATAAATGCCTTAAAAGAATATACAGAACTAGAAAACAAAGAATTTACGCTTAAAACAAAAGAAATTGCATATATTGAAAAAGCAATTCAAACAATCAAATTCAAATTAGATAATAAAGGTGGAGAAATAAAGAGTGAAGCTGGTATGGTAGTAGAGAAAGCAGCAATTTTGGAATCAAGAAATTTTGATTTTAATGACAATTTTGCTATTTTCTTAAAAGAAGAGGATAACGATTTACCATATTTTGCAGCTGTCATAAGTGATATAAATTTATTTAAATAAAGATTGATATATATATAAATTATGTTATAATATAAATCATGCTATTTCTAAAAGACGAGGACATCTATTTTAAAATAGATGTCTTTTCTTACTTTAAAAAATAGCAGATAACATGATATTTTCTAACTGGAAGTTTTTTTAGTTCAAAAAAATTATTTAATAATTTCTTTATTTTAAGGAGGTAAAAATGGACGAAAAAGAATTTTTAAGAGAAAAAGAAAAACTAAAAGAAGTTTGTGAAAAATTAGAAGTAGAAAAAACAGAAATTGAAAACAATTTGAGTTCTACTAATTCTAGTTATGAAAAGGACTCTTATGTAAGAGCTCATCTAGTGTATTTAGGTCATAAAAAACTTATGGATTTGAAAGCAATTAAACAAAAACCATATTTTGCTAGAATTGATTTTGAAGCAGAAGGTGAAAAGAAGGAAGAGCTTTATATTGGAAAATTATCTATTATAGATAGTAAAACTCAAGAACCATTAATAATAGATTGGAGAGCACCAATTTCAAATTTGTATTATGATGGTCGAATAGGAAAATCAAGTTATAAATCACCACAAGGAATAGTTAATGGTACAATATCTCTGAAAAGACAATATTTTATAGAAAATCAAATATTAGAAAAATATTCAGATATAGATTTAAAAGCAAATGATGAATTATTGCAGGTAGCACTTTCAGAAAAAGCTGATGATAGACTAAAAAATATTGTTGCCACAATTCAAGGAGAACAAAATAATATTATAAGAGCAGATATGAATAAAGCTTTGATAGTTCAAGGCGTTGCAGGAAGTGGAAAGACAACAATAGCATTACATAGAATTGCGTATTTAATTTATAATTGTGAAAAAGAATTCGATCCAGATAATTTCATGATTATAGCTCCAAATAAATTCTTTTTAAATTATATATCTAATGTATTACCAGATTTAGGTGTTGAAAATGTAAAGCAATATACTTTTGAAGATTTAGCTTATGAAGTTATTGGAAAAAAATTAAAGATTTCAGACAGTAATGAAAAATTAGTAACAATAGTAAACAAAGAATTTGATGATATTAATAATGGAGATGTTAATACAATAATAAATGAATCAAAAATGAAATCTTCTATAAAATTTAAAAATATTGTTGATAAGTATTTAAAATTTGTAGAAGATAATTATTTACCACATCAAGATTTTATATTAGAAAATGTTAGAATTTTAAGATATGAAACTATAAAAAAATTGTTTATAGAGGAATATAAAGACTTAGACTTTGAAAGTAGAATACATGAGGTAAAAAAACATGTTTTTTCAAAAATAAAAAATAATAAAGATGTTATTATTGATACTATAACTAAAAAAAGAAGTTTTAAAATAAATAGAATGCTAAAAGATGAAAATTTAACAGAAGAAGAAAAAAGATTAAAAAGAATAGAAATTTTTGAAGAAACAGAAGATTTATTGAAAAACATAGAAAGCGACAAAATTAGTGTAGTTGATTTTTATTTTAATAAAATTATAAAAAAAGATTGTATATCTTATTACAAAGATTTTATTAATAATTTTATTTTTGATGAGATAGAAGATAAAATTGTAGCAGAATATATGGTAAAAAATACAATGAAGAATCTAAATAATGGGGAAATAACTTTTGAAGATTTGGCACCAATAATATATATACATTATAAAGTTTATGGCGCAAAAGTAAAAAAGAGTTTAAGACATGTAGTAGTTGATGAAGCACAAGATTATGGTGAATTTCAATTTAGCGTTTTAAAAACTATATTAAAAAGTAATTCAATGACAATATTAGGAGATATAGCACAAGGGGTTCATTCTTATAGAGGAATAGAAAATTGGAAACAATTTATAGATGTAGAATTTCCAAATGGAGAAGCTATATATACTACTTTAAAAAAGACATATAGAACTACGAAGGAAATTATGAATAAAGCTAATTTAGTAATAGATAAATTACCAGAATATGAAAAACAATTTATAATAAAAGGTGAACCAGTTATAGAAGGAAAAGATTCTATTCACATAAGTAAAAAAGAAAATGAAAATGAGATAATAGAAGCTTGCAAGAAAAAAATTGACGAATACATATCTCAAGATTTTAAATCTATTGCAATAATTGGAAAAGATATAACAGAGTGCAAGAGAATAAAGAAAAAACTAGAAAAATATGATAAAAATATAAAATTAATACAAAGCAAAGATTCGGAATATAATGCAGGAATTTCAATAGTTCCTTCATATCTTGCAAAAGGATTAGAATTTGATAGTGTAATTTTATTTAATGTTAATGAGGAAAAATATAAAAATAATGTATTTGATATAAAATTATTATATGTTGCAATTACAAGAGCTATGAGTAAACTAGATATTTTTTATACAGAAAATATTTCAAAACTTATAGTTTAAAAATAAGATAAACAGTAGTGAAAAAACTTGAAATATTAAAGAACAATATTAAAGAAAATTACATAAAAAATAATTGATAAATAAGTTCTGTTATGATATACTTTGAAATGAAAATGATTGTATAGGGGAGAAATAGACGTGGAAGATATAACAAAAGGTGATTTACAAAAGAAGTTAAAATATTTAAACCTAGATTTAGACGATATACCGGATAATTTAACAGAATTTAAACCGCTTAATTTTAATGTGTCTAGATTAAATAATGATAGAGATCATAGAATATATCGTTTTGTGCCAATAGATAAAATAGAAATAATGATTACTCCATGTTTAAGAACAGATCCGTTAAAAGATAAATATTCAAAAGCTGTTCCTTTATTTAAATATATTCTTCCAGCAGAAAATGATGATGACATAGAAAAGTATACAACATTTTTGAAAATGTTAAATACAGTTTCTATACCAGAAATAGAAAATGTTGCTAGTACACAAAAAGAATTAGAAAAAAAAGAACCATTTAGAGTAATTTATCCAAAAGATAATATGTGGCAAATATATTATTCAGAAAATACTAGAAAATATTTTATGCTAGTTTGTTCTAAGGAAGATACTTTTGCAGAATTTTTCTATTTATTAAAAAAGAAAATAGAGTTTTCATTAAGTGGTTCAAGAACAGCTCCAAAAATTTATGTACCAATAAATGCAATGAATTATTCTGAAGAATTTTTAAATAGAAATGAAATAGCAGATTTAGAAAATTATTTATGGTTATTTACAAAGAATTGGGCAATGATTTTTGAAGTTTATAGTAAGTCTAATGCATTATCAATACAAATTGTAGGAGAAACTTTAGTATATGATAACGTAAAAAGTAGCTATAAAATAAAGTTAACAAATAGAGAAGATGCAATTAAGTTTTATAAATTATTAAAAGCATTATTTATTCTTCAAACAGAAATAAAAAATCATTTTCAGTTTACTACAAAGATAGATAGTAATAATGGTCTAGAATTATATTTGGGAAAAATACAATTAACTTATGATATGCTTACAGAATTTATAAAAAATGAATTCCAAATGGCTCAAGAGGAAATTAGAACTCAAAATGATAATATAAGAGAAATAGAAGAAGAACTTGCTAAAATAAGAGAATCTGTAAAAGAAAAAGAAGATGAATATTTAATAAAGCAAAAAGAAATATCAACATATTTAGAATATAAGAAAACTTTTTTTGGAAAAGTTAAATACTTTTTTAAATCTTCAAAAATAAATAAGAAGATAAAAGCTGAACATGAGGGCGAGAAAGAAATTGAAAAAGAAGAAACAAAAGTAATCAATACAAATCCTACAGATATTGCATATAAAGATAAAAAATTTTATACAATAGAGGATTTGGTTACAATATATTCTTTACTTGAAAAAGGAGAAAGAAATTATAGACATTTAAACCAAGATTTAAAAGCACAAAAATTAAAACTTGAAAATATAATTTCAAAGGTAAAAAATGCAAATTTATATATAGAGGAAATAGATAAACACAAAAAGAGCATATTTGATTTCTGGAAATTTTCTAATAAAGATGAGAAACTTAGTCTAGAAATGGGAGATGAATCTGAAAAAGAAGAAAGTAAAACATTAATAAAAAAAGCATTTGATTTTGATTCTGATTTTGAAGATTTAGGAGCAAAAATAGATACATTACAAAGAAAAAAACTATCAAAAGAAGAAATGGATGCAATATTTATTGCTAAAACAGAAGTATTATATTTACTTAATATGCTAAGAGAAAATGATTTAAACAAATTAGCATTAGAAAATACATTAGACGAATTAAAAGAAGAATTCAATAACAATAGACTTTATATAGATAGTGAAACATTTGATATATTTGGAAATGTAGATGATGATAGTAGAAAACTAAAATATATAGGAAGTAGAAGCCATAGAGAAAATGAAAAAAGTAAATTCAAGATATTAAATATTAATAAAAAGATAGATGTGTTTGATTTTACAGAGAAGTTACAAAGTATAATTACATATATAGAAGGAGCTATTCCTAAAATGACTGCTGAATATGACTTTTCTTTATATAAAGTTTGTCAAATCACAGAAAAGGTGAGGGAAAATTCTTTTGAAGTATATAATTTGAATGTTGAAAAAGCTTTAGAGGAATATGATGATAATGGAGAAGGTGCATTAAATTTAGTAAAATTAAATTATAAAGAAGGCTTACCACTTCTTTATTATACAAATATAATTTTTTATGATAATAATAATCAAACTTTACCAATAGGGATGGATATGTCTTCAAGTGTATTATTAGATTGTAAGAAAATGAATTTTAAGTTAGTTGGGAAGAACAAATTTAGAACAAACAAATATTTTACAGAAAGTAATAATTTAATCTTACCAAAATCAAAAGATGTATTTGTTTACGAATATGATGTTGAATTAAAATAATTAAGTCTAGAGAGGCGAATATGGAAAAAAGAGCAATAATTATAGTTTTAGATAGTTTTGGAGTGGGAGAAGCTCCTGATGCAGCCCAATATGGAGATGAAGGAAGCAATACTTTAGAAGGAATATATAATAATACAAGTTTGAATATTCCTAATATGAAAAAATTGGGACTATATAATATACAAGGTTTGAATATTAATGAAAAAGAAGAAAATCCAATAGGAATATATGGAAAAGCTGCAGAAAAAACTAAAGGAAAAAACAGCCCAGTAGGACATTGGGAAATAGCAGGATTTATAAAAGATGAACCATTTAAAACCTATTATGAAGGATTTCCAGAAGAACTATTAGATGAAATCGCAAAAAGAGGAAATATAAAAGGATTTTTATGTAATGAAAAAGGTTCAGGAACAGATTTCCTAAAAAAATATGGAGAGCAAAGTATAGAAACTGGAATGCCAATAATATATACATCTGCAGATAGTGTACTTCAAATTGCAGCACATGAAGAAAAAACAATGTCTGTTAAAGAGCTTCATAATTTATGTAAAATTGCAAGAAACATTATAGACGAAAAAGGTTATGGAATTGGAACAGTTATAGCAAGACCATTTATTGGAGATTGTAGTGAGAATTTTGTTAGAACATATAATAGAAAAGACTTTGAAGCAGAAGATTTTGGAAAGACAATGTTAGATATATTTTGTGAAAATGGTAAAAAAGTTTTAGCAATAGGAAAAATAGAAGATTTATTTACAGGAAGAGGAATCACAAGAGCTATACATACTTCTGGAAATGCAGACGGAATAGAAAAAACAATAGAAGCTATAAAAAATGCAGATGAAGATTTAATTTTCACAAATTTAGTAGATTTTGATATGTTATATGGACATAGAAACAATATAGAAGGTTATGCAAAAGCTTTAGAAGAATTTGATAGAAAACTACCAGAAATATTAGAGACTTTAAAAGAAGAAGACATATTAATTTTAACTGCAGATCATGGAAATGACCCTAGTACACCTAGCACAGATCATTCTAGAGAATATATACCAATACTTGTATACGGAAAAAGATTAAAAGAAAATGTAGACTTAGGAATTAGAGAGACTTATGCAGATATATCAGCAACAATATTAGATATATTTGAGCTTGAAAAATTAGAAAATGGAAAAAGTTTTAAAAATGAAATCATGAAGAACGAATAATATAAAATTAGCAAAAAAATCTAGACAACACATAAATTATATGTTAATATAATTTATGTGTTTAGATTATATGCCGATATGGCGGAACTGGCAGACGCACACGACTCAAAATCGTGCGGGAAACCATAAGGGTTCGAGTCCCTTTATCGGCACCAACTCAGACTGAAAATTAGTTATTTTCAGTCTTTTTTATTTGATTTGTGTTAATAAGGCAATCAATAAAAGTGGCTATAAATCAACTTTTTTTCACTTTTGTTGATTTTTTGATTTTTAATGATTTTTAATTATTTTTGCTTGATGATTAAAATTTGTTCCCAAATTGTTCCCAAAACTGTTCCCACTTTAAAATCGCGTAAGTATATATATTTATATAATTACACGGTTTGGACTTTTGAAAAATGAAAATTTTTTGTTCCCACTTCGGTTTTTTTTGACAAAAAAACAAAAAATGGGAACAAATTTGCTCACCATTTTTAAAATTAAAAAGAGATAATCAAGTTGTATACTTAAGTTGAAGATTTTTCTAACATCATATAAACAAATTCATCTATGAATTCTTTTGGTCTAAATATATCTTCATCAAATTTGAAACCAAATATATTTTCAAAGTTTGCTTCTGTTAATTTTTCATTTCTATGTTCTAAGGCATATTTTATTTCAGTTCGTATTTGTCTAGAATTTAAATTAGGGTAATCAACTATTATAGTTTTAAATATGTCTTCAAGATTATAAAATTCATTGTTTGGTAATTATATAAAGAATACACATTTATTAATAAATTTTGTTCCATTCATTCTAGGTTTTAATCCTAATTGACGAAGTGTATTAAATATTTGAAATTTTTCTCTTGATTTAATTATTTTCTTTTTACAATTACTATTTAGTTAAACATGTAAAGAATTGACAAAAATGTATAGATATGATATGAATTCAATATAAAAGGAGGGATATTTACGAAAAAGACTTTAATAAAAGTATTATTTATTCTACTTATTATTTTACTTTTAAATAGTTTATTTCTTACTACATCAAAAGCATTTGACAAAGATGAAGTAATCAAACGAGAAGATGTTATTGAAACGGAACAACTTTCACAAGAAGAATACGTTATATATAAATATGATAAGAAAACTGATACCACTACAATTGTTGATACAGAGGAAATGTTAAGCTTATGTAATTTAACTAGTACAAATGAGAGCCAAGGTTATACACCACCATATCAATTAACTAAAACAAATTTTAATTCTTTGAGAAATATTCCAAATTTCTTTTTTTCGCCTAATCTAAGTTTAAGACCATATAGTGATACTTGTAAAATAATTGCAGAAGGAGGATTAAATCATGGTAGTGGTTTTCTAGTTGGTTCAAACTTATTGTTAACTAATGCTCATTGTGTATTTTCAGATAAAACATTTGAGAACTATTATGCAAATTGGACTTGTTATCCTGCATATGATAATGGACCATATAGTGAAGGATTATTTACAGGTTGGGATACAGTATATTATTCATCAGGTTATGGTTCGATATTTGAATCTGTAAGTGATGAAAATGATTGGGCCTTATGTGTATTGCAAAGTAATTTAGGTGATTCCCAAGGTTGGTTTGGTTGTAGATCTTATGGCAGTAATTCGTATTTAGAAGATAAACCAGTAAAACAAATGGGTTATCCAAAGAATGATGGATTTGATGGAAAATATCAATTTTATTCTATTGGAAATATTACAGACGTACGTTCAAAATCTTTTGATGCGGATTCAATTAATCATGCAGCAATGAGTGGTGGACCAATTGTATTGCAATCTGATGAAAACTATGCTGTAGGTCTTATAAAAGGTCGTCATGAAGATAACACAACATATGGTGTAAGAATAACATCTGAAATTGTTGATTTGATTAATAGCTTACAGTAAAAGGAGTAAAGGTAATTTCAAATATGAAAAAAAGATATATTTTAATAATAATTATTTTTATATTAATAGCTTTAATATACGGACTAGCTAATACAAAAGACAATGATAAATTAAGTAATTATAATATTATAAAAAAATCAGTTTCAAATGAAAAAGATTGGGATGAAAAAAGTCTAACAGAGCAATTTACAGAACTTGTGTATAATAGTAGAATTTATTTAAGTACTGACTTAAAAATTAATTCAGAAAATATAGATAAAGAAAAAGATGTAACAAATATAATAGCATCTGAAGACTCAGAATCTATGCATAAAAAACAAATAACACTATATTCAATTAAAGATATATCTATAAAGTATGCTGTAGCAATACAATTTGAAAATGATGAGAATTATTATGTATATATCAATTCAGAAGAAGCAAATGATTCATATAATGATTCTACAATTTATAAATACGATAAAGAAACAAATACAACGAGTACTATAGAATCTACTAAAAAACAGTGAAGATATTTTTTTACTGATTCCGAGCCTATAAAATAATAAACTTATAAATCAAAAGGTGTTACTATTATCATAGTGATACCTTTTACATTTGTAAATAAAATAACTTAATACATAAAGATGTGTCTACTTCTATAATTGTATTTCCAGCAGATTTTATAACTAAAGTATTTCCATATTGCTCGTCTTTTATACAACTATATCAGAGATAGTATCGAGATAAGCTTCTTTTTCTGTTTCTGAATGAGTAAAGGAGTCAATTGTTTTAAAATAGATTTTTTATTAGTACAATATAGTTCTATAATATTTTTTTATAAAAATTATTCCAAATTGTAAAAACAATTATATCAATAACTGTAACAAAAATTCCTGCAAAATAACTACAACAATATGTTAAAAATGTAAAGAATATTACTAAAAAAATAATTGATTTTGAATTAAGTCCAAGTTTCTTTTCAAATTCACCTTTTAGTAGTATTTTTTCGTCCTTTTCTAATTTCATAAAGTTTCCTCCATTTAAAAATATTATATAATTATAATGTCAAACTTAAAACTAAAAGTAAATTATATTAAATATTATTTATATATGAGTATAATTTTTTAATCTTATAATTTATAATAAATAAAAAATAAAAAATAAAAAATAATACCAAAAAGATAGGTAATAATAAGTTTATTACCTAAAGAGTAGTTTGATTCTGATTGATGTTCTCAAATTGCTCATCATAAAAAGTTGAAATATTATTATATTAAGTAAAATAAGAAGTAAGATAGGGTTATCGGCACCAATAACGTTTCTGTTCGAATGCCATAAAACAGAATTGATATCAAATCAATCAGAAATAAAATTTGATTGATTTTTTTTTGCTGTAAAGCACTATCTAAAATCCTAAAAAATAGTGTTTGAAATGAAGATCATTAAAGAGATGTGAAATATGATTGACGAGTATGCATGTTTAATGTAATAAAATTTAAATATATATTGTAAAAAAACAACAAAAAAGATATAATACAAATGGGTTATTTAGGGGAGAAGAAAACTAATGAATAAGCAAGATAGTGTAGATAAAATAATAGAAATTCTAAAAAAAAGTGCATTAAAATTTCATGATGATTTTGATAGAAATTTAAAATTTTATTTTATTGAAGAAAAAAAAGAGAATGAGATAATATTGCACTTTAATATAATATATGATAGAGAACTAGAATATTTAATTATATTTAAAAAGCTGAAAACAATTACTGATTATATTCCAAATGTAAAAGGTTATAATAAATTAAATCTAAGTTTAAATCCATATACTAATTTGAAATTTACAGATGAAAATGCTATATTAAGCAACATTTATGATTATATAAAAGAAATATATGTTGATGAAATTGCTTGTTATCAAAAGTTTGGAATAATATTAAGAAATCCGCTGGAATTAAAAGGAATTTATAATATTAATATAAAATATATAGGCGATTAAGGAAGATAAAAATGATAGATGAGGTAAAAAAAATAAAATTAGAAGAATTGAATAATCAAAAAGTGCAATATGAAGAAAAAGAAAAAACTATTAGGCAAAAATTAGATGCTATGCGTAGTGAATTATGGGAACTTGAGTGGGAAAACTCAAATGGAATAACGCTAAAAAGCAAATTTTCTTTTTTAGAGAAATGGATTACAAGAAGAAGTGATTATAAAAAATTTAAGGCACAATCTAAGAGACTTGCAGAACTTCCAAAATTAATTGGCAAAGCAAAAAGTGAATTAGATGAAGAAAAACAACGAGTTGAGCATGAATTAGAAACATCAGGAATAAATGCAAAACTTGGAGAAATTGAGGAAAAGATGCATTTTATAGAAGAGGCAAGAACACTTTATGAGATTGGAATTAAACCTACAGATGCAATAGAACTTTTAGAGAGTAAGGGAATTCAACCTGTACTCTCTGAATCTGATAAATGTATATTTTCACATCCAAGAGACTATTCTTCGAAGTCATCATTAATTGGAGTCCATAAAACTAAATATTCACCAACTTCTAATATGATAAAATCAGCAAAGGATTCTAATGTTGAATATAAAAAAAGCATTACGATAAATGGAGTTGAATATGAGTATTCTTATAAATCAGCACGAGATACTGTTCATATGGCTATGAATGATGAAGTGTCATCACATATATTTGGTTCTTGGGATGATTGCAAATATGCTGTTTTAATTCCATTTGAGGATATACCTAATGAAAAAATTGGTCGTGCAGCACCAATGGATACATTTACACGAGGAAGTATAGAATTATCAGAAGATTCTTGGATTTTATGTCCTAAAAGTGAAGTAGAAAGGTTAAAAATATTTAATCCAAAAGTGCATGTGTTAGGGTATGAAGGAGAAAGTGTACAAGGATTTTCACAACCATTTTTAACACAATTAGGATATCGTGCTGAAGATGTTGGTATGTGGAGTTGGATGAATGATGAAAGTGCTCATCAATTTTATGAACTGATGGCAAAAGAAGGAATAAAAACCGGTACACATACTTATACATATTTTCATGAAGATGAGCAATTGTTGGCAGGCATAAATCAAGCAGTATCTCTAAGTAAGTTATTAAGAGATAATCATTTGATTACAAATCCAGAAGATATTGAAAATATAATGAAGCAATTGGCAGATAATTATCAAAGTTTTGGATCTATTCTTTCGGATTTAGGGGACAAAACAATGATGAGTAGTGATATTGAGCCACAATCGATAAAAGCTAATAATAAACAAGTAGATATTTTTTTAGAAGAAATGAAGAACAATGGATTTAGTATTTCTCCTGCATACCAAGAAATTATGAAAAAAATATGTGCAACGTCAATACTTGATTGTAATGAAGATAAGGCAGATGAAATACTTAATATTTCAGAACAGGCTACAGAAGAAGAACAAAAGACAATAAGTGAACTACAAAGTGTTCTAGTTTCTGAGCGACATCCTGATTATGATAAAAAAAGAATTGCTTTTGCTAAGTTTATTTCAATTGCAATATGTGAATCTATTTTACATGCACAAGAAAAAGAGATTCAAACAGAAAAGGTACAACAAGAAAAATAAATTGTCCAAAGCTTATTTTTTTAGAATAGTGACAATTTTATAAATTATCAAAAATATTTTTCAAATTTTAATTTTAAAACTATATAAGAATAAAATTCTCTAAAAAATATAGAAAGAAATCACCCAGCTAACATAGTTAGCTGGGTGATTAGGTTTGAGAGTGAAACAGATTTTAATTGTCTGATTCAGGTTCTTCATATTTAACAGGAATAAGAAATTCGTCCTCAACGCTTACAACGTGGAAGTACTCGTCACCGGGATATTTTATGAGTATATCGTATACAACCTGCATTTTATTAGCATATACGTCTCCATACTCAACCAAATTTCGCTCGGTAAGTCTTTCTTGAGTTATAGAACCAGAACCGTAGGAACCAACTACAAATGTCCATCCATCAATCAAATCTTTACTGAAGCCCTGCACAGCAAATTTGTTTTGATATGGGTAATCCTGGCTTACATAGAATCCGTCCTGAGAAGTACCATGATATGAATCATCCATATTATCCTGAGAAAGACCATCAAGTTGGGGATCTGTAGATTTTAAAGACATGTCTATATGAACATGCTCAATTAGTACAGTAGTTCCCTCAGGAAGATTTGAAACTGTAGCAGACATATTGATAAGCTTTGAATCTGTTATTCTCCAGCGACTGAGGTCATAATTACCTGTATCATAGGTAGTTATAAATTCAAAGCCTTCGATGTCGTGCCGTTTTTCGAGTTTGCTCCCAGAAAGTGTGTTAAGCACTTCTAGGTCCTTCTCAACAGGGACAGTTTCGTAGTCAGAGCAACCGACTAAACAGAATGTAAGTACAATTGCCATAAATACTGTTACTAAATACCGTTTCATAATTTCTCTCCTCTTTCTTTTAGTAGAATACTTAAAGTTTCATGTATTCTTTTCTAAAATAGTACACTTGTTATAGTTCGCTGTACTCACGAATATTTCTAATATATTATACTATGATTTACATAATTTTGCAAATATTTAGTTATTGATTAGCTAAATATAGATAATTATTAATCACATAACTTGAAAAATTAATATTTTATGATATAAAATATTAGTAGTATTAATTGGAGTTATTATGAAAAATATAAAAAAATATTATGAAAGCACTAAAAATTTAGAACCACATTTTATTGTAAAAAAGTTTATAAATATGAATATAAAACCAGAAAATGCTATAGATTTAGGATGTGGTTCAGGAAATGAAAGTGTCTATTTAATAAAAAATGGATGGAGAGTTCTTGCAATAGATAAAGAAAATACGATAGAATATATAATTAATAGATTAAATGAAAATGAAAGAGAAAAATTAACATTTAGTGTGCAAAATTTTGAGAATATAATGCTTGAAGAAAATAAATTATTAGTTGCAAATTTTAGTATTCCATTTTGTAATAAAGATAATTTCAAAGAATTTTGGAGTAAAATAAAAAATAGTATTTTACCTGAACGGTTATTTTGTAGGAAATTTTTTAGGTTTAAACGATTCATGGAAACAGAGTAGGCAGGCAATGATTTTCTTATCTAAAGAACAAGTATTAGGACTTTTTAAAGATTATTTTGAAATATTAATGTTTAAAGAAATAGAAAAGGATGCTAAACCTGCAGTAGGAGATAAAAAACATTGGCACATATATAATATAATTGCAAGAAAAATAAAATAGATAAACAAGAAAAGGTGATAAAAGATGAGTAAGGAGCTAATGAAATTAGTAGATTGCAAAGTAATAGTGGCTGGAAAGTTAATAAAAGAAAATAATATAGT
>ERZ809224.134-NODE-134-length-78976-cov-8.883694_pt1 | contig 78976 bp, 59 predicted proteins | sample MGYA00520513_ERZ809224 | MGnify/ENA primary metagenome ERZ809224 (study PRJEB31576, sample SAMEA3212658) | Homo sapiens | biome: human-gut; feature: human gut; material: fecal | place: Sweden | collected 2012 ... | reverse complement strand
CAGGTGTTGGGGTTGATGGAAAGCTCGTTGTATTCGTTTGTGTCCTCGCTGGTGGAAAATAGTATGTCCGTGCGACGCGATATAATCAGGCTTTATATTGTACTTACGGATAAAATCATTTATCTCGGAAGCCATAAATTCTCCTAATCGTATATCCAGACGGGATAGTTCCATACCGGACAGATGGCGGGCATTGGTTAATTTCTCCCTGATAAGATCCGGATAGACCGAGGTGGCGGCTTGCCCGACATTAAATTCCCATTTCTTTCCTGTTTTTGAAAAACGACAAAAAGCGATATCCAATCCGTCTAGAGAGGTTCCGGACATTAATCCCAATAGGCTGTATTCTTTCTTCATCACCTGCCGTTCAATTATGATCTAGATGTTTTTGAGGATATTTAATTCTTCCAGGTGGATTCCTCTTGAACCTTTCACCAAAACCAAACTATTTTCTAAAGGATGGGAATTTAAATAGAGATTTATGGCTGCGGTATCCGGGAAAATGTTGTTGGCACCATCTCCGGCCTTCGAAAATTCATCCCCGATAAAATAAGCATTGATTTCCAGTTGTCTGCAAAGATTGATTATATCCCTGTGCTCGCTTAAACTCAGGGGACCGAGTTCAAGCATGTCTCCCAATATAGCCGCTTTTCCGGGAAAGTCGATCGAACCCAGGTTTTGCAATGCGGCTTTCATACTGCTGGGATTCGCATTATAATAATCCGCGATAATGGTGTTCGTACCGGCTTTCACCACCTGGGAGCGGTGGTTTGTGGGACGGTAGGCGGACAGGGCATCAATCAGATCATTTTTGTTTATTTCAAAATAATCCCCGACTGCCGCGGCACAAAGAAAATTGTATAGATTATAATCTCCGGTGAGATGTGTAGTAATCCGGTTTTCTAAAATTTCTATATGGAGGTAAGGATCCATGGAGATAACCCGTCCATGGATGTCATAATGATCATTTTGCGAATAATAAACCACTTTATCATAATGGAGATTTTCCCTTAGGATCTCATCATCGGCATTCTGGAATATGGTTCCGTTTGAGTTTATAACGGCCCTGTAAAGTGCTGTTTTGGTTTCTATAATAGCGGATAATGATCCGAATCCTTCCATATGTCCTGTTCCGATATTGGTGACGATGCCATAGGTAGGAATTACCAGATCGCAGAGAAATGCGATTTCTCCGGGATGGCTGGCGCCCATTTCCACAATGGCTATTTCCGTATCCGGCATAATGGTCAACAGAGTTAACGGCACGCCTATATGGTTGTTAAGGTTTCCGACGGTGGCAACGGTCTTGTATTTTCCGGATAATACGGCCAACAGTAATTCCTTGGTGGTTGTCTTTCCGTTAGTCCCGGTGATCCCGATAACGGGAATATTCAAATGCCGTCGATGATAAAGAGCCAACTGTTGTAATGTTTCAAGGCTATTATCCACCACAATACAGTTTTCCTGCCCGATATATTTCTTGTCGTCCGTCACTGCATACCGTGCCCCAAGCCGCAACGCCTGTTCCGTAAACTGATTACCGTCGAAATTGGCTCCTTTAATACCGAAGAAAATGGAATCCGGAATTATATTTCTGGTATCGGTAGAGATGGCAGGGAATTGTTTGTACAGCCGGTAAAGTTCCTCCATATCAAAGATAATGATTATAAAAAAACGGCCTTTGAAGCCGTTCTTAATATTACTCTATTTTTTATTTTTCTGTTTAACGGGGGCTCCGAGGTGAGACATGGCACAGCGGAAACCCAGGTAATCCGTTGCCTCATCTTCATCGAGGTAACGTCTGGTTGCAGGAGAGGCCCAGTAATGGATATCTCTCCAGGAGCCTCCTTTATAAACTCTTGCCTGATCTCCAACCAAAGAGTAAACGGAATTGGTTTTCCTGTACATCAGGTCGGTGGATTCTGTCGGCGTGGCTCCGGCCCATTGTTCCGGATCATAAAGGGAAGCCCAGTCTCCGTCAAGGTAATTCCTGTTATCAGCCTGGCGGTAGTTACGCCTCCTGTCATTTTTAAAATCGGATACCGGCACCATGGGAACTTTACCAATACTGTCCCTTTCTTCTACCGTACCGTCTTCCAATAATTTTTTGGTTTCGTAATAGTTGCCACGGAAAGGATTTAATTCGGAAACGTCATCATGGGATAACTGACGGTAAACATCCAGTACCCATTCCGAAACATTTCCTGCCATATTATATAGGCCATAGTCGTTGGGCCAGTATGATTTAACAGCTACGGGGCCGTCTGCGCCGTCGTTCAATGCGCCTGCCACACCCATATAATCTCCACGGCCTCTTCGGGTATTAGCCATAAAATCTCCGTAATATTTTTTATCTTCAGTACGCATGAACTGTCCGTTCCATGGGTAAACCCTTCTTTCGAGTACTCTTTCGTTCATGGTATTCCCGATAAGTCCTAATGCGGCGTATTCCCATTCGGCTTCTGTGGGAAGCCGATATTTAGGTAACAGGATACCGTCTTCCATTTTTACATTCCTGTAATCTCCCGTGGTAATATACTGGAGCCTGCGGTCGCTTTCCGCTTCGTAGGTATCGTAGGTCAGGTATGCGTCGGTGTTGAAATAACCTTCCGGGGAAGGAGTGGGGTTCCAATCGGCAAAACCATGGTCCACCAATATTTTCTCATTTACCCTGTCGGATCTCCATGCCGCATAATTCATGGCCTGAAGCCAGTTTACACCCACAACCGGATAATCCCTGTATCCCGGATAACGGAAGTAGTATTCTACCTGTGTTTCCCGGTAACCCAGTTTATTTCTCCATACATTTTCATCGGGAAGAGCGTTGTCGTAAACCACTTTTAAGTCGGCGGCAACAAAAACGATATCCAGCCAATGCAGGTAATCGATATAATCCTGGTTGCTGATCTCACATTCATCCATATAGAATGATGAAACCGTCACCCTTCGGGGAGTCGTGTTCCAGTCATACATCACATCCTCTTCAACGTTTCCCATTACAAAAGATCCCCCTTCGATAAATACTAATCCGGGGCCTGTTTCCTGTTCCACAAAAGGATAAATTTCAAATCCACCATTCTTGGGATCGTTATATTTCCATCCGGTGGTATTGGAAGTCTGGTTTTTACAGGAAAAAAACATCAGGAATAAACCGGAGAGGATAACTAAACCTATAATTTTTTTGAAACTGTTCATACGGTAAATTTATTATTTAACGGATAATTCTTACTTATTATTATGACGAAAGTCTAGAACGACGGACAATTGAGCTCTTTGATCCTTTTCACTTTTTCAGGACACGGCAACAGGAACTGGAGTGACACTTCGTGTGCTCCTCCCGTAACATTAGCCAGTTTTCCAAGTGTTATATCATAAGAGTAACCGATCCTGATCATTTCATGTTGAAAACCGCACATGAAAACAAAAGCGTCCAACGGGTCTTCTTTTACGAAACTGTTGCGCAACCATACGCCCACGGTAAAAGGATAAAAGTTAAGATAGAAGCCGGTATTCAGGTAAGAAAATTTGGCCTGTTGCTGGAAGATAATGTTGGGACTGATAGAGATATCGCCGAAAGAGCGTTCTTTTTTACTTTTACGTTTCAGGTCGATGTAGGCGCCCACATGTCCCGTCCATTTTATGGGAAGCCTGTACACGGATTCTGTAAATCCTTCATAAGGCATGGTAAGATGGTGTGCGGCGGCGCCGAAATATAACCATTCGGTATAACCGATAAAACCGGCTGATATATCAAAAGAATGGGCTGTCAGTTTATCAGGTTGTACCTCGTTGGTTTGATATACGAAACCGTATTTCGGGTCGATCATATCCGGAAATGTGAGTTTTTCCCAGTTCAGGGACTTTTGCTGGTAACCGGCCTGTAAGGCAAATCTCATCTGGAATTTCTGGGTAACTTTAAGCCTGAATGAATACATGAAATTAGCCGAATAGGTATTGATAGTTCCTTTACCTGCCCGGTCTCCGTAAAGTATAACCCCGATTCCGCCGGCAAGAACATCGAAATGTTGGTCGTAAGAAGCCGTATAGGTCATATAAGTACTGGGAACGGAAGGCCATTGATCCCTGAAGTTCAGGGCGACCCTGGGGCAAATATTGGCTCCCGCGAAAGCAGGATTGAGGTAAATAGGATTAGAGTAGAACTGAGTGAAATGAGCATCCTGTGCAAAAATTTTACCCCCCGAGATGAATAAAATGGAAAATATCAAAACTAATATTCTTCTTTGCATGTTATTATTCTTTATTTGCTCGCAAAAATAATCTTTTTTTTAATTAAGATGACGTAAAAAGTTCTCTTCAAACATTTTTTTTACAATTTTGCAATCCTAATTTCGTTTACTATTTCTATTGAAATTCGTTTTCCTTATTTAACTGAACGTTATATGAAACTGAAATCTTGGGGGCTCTTGGCCATAATTGCATTTTTCGCCGGTCAATCATTTGATATTCAGGCACAAAAAATTGAAAAGAATTATGAGATCGAGTGGCTGCCCAATATGATCTTCAGTCCCGATGAAAACACCCGCATAGAATTACTCTATTTTAAAGGAGCTGCGTCCGATAATAATGGGCTTCCGCTTTTTATAGACCTGATCCCTGTAGATAATTATTTTCAGCAATACGATATTTCCATTTCCAATGTTAACTCTGTTCCTCTTCAAAAAAGCGAACAGGATCTTCTTCCGGAAGATTTCAATCCCAAAGAATTCAAGGTTGAAATTAAAACATTGGTGGAGCGGAAAAAGAATTTTGCTTCCGTGAATTTTATTCCGGTTTACCGGAATGAAAGCGGTAATTGGATGAAAGTGACTTCCGTCGATATTTCTTTTACCGGGAGAAGTCCGAAACTTTCCAGGAGCAGGACTTCCTATGCCCAAAACTCTATACTCCGGACCGGTGAATGGTACAAGATCGCGGTGAATCAGTCAGGGCTTTATAAAGTTACCTATGAGGATTTTGTGAAACTGGGTATTCCGGTCAACGGCCTTCAATCTTCCCAAATCTCTGTTTTCGGGAACGGAGGCGGGATGCTCCCCGAAAAAAACGGAGTTCCCCGGGCGGATGACCTTCGGGAAAATCCTATACTGGTATATGATAACGGAGACGGTACTTTTGATGAAGGGGATTATTTTGTTTTTTATGCCCAGGGTCCCCATTCATGGATTTATAATCCTAACAATAAGCAATTTAATCATCAATTGAATGTATACAGTAATTACGCTTATTATTTTATCAGTGTAAATCCCGGCATAGGAGAAAAACAACGGATCAACGACCGGGAAAGAGACTATCGTAACCTGGTCGCTACCCATACGGCAAATACTTATACCTATTACGGTTTTCTGGAAAAGGATGAGAGGATATTAGGGAAGTGGGAAACAGGACGTAAATGGTTTAGCGATATTTTCGATATGACCACTGTCAGGACCTATACCATGGACGTGCCGGCCATTACTTCGGAAAGGGCACGGGTATCCGTATCGGCGGCATTCAGTTCGGCTGCTTCGTCCCGGATAACGGTATCCGTGAATAACCAAATTGTGGGATATTTAAGAGATACGGGATTAGGGTCCGATTATATTGCCAATATGCAGAGAGAAGACTATAATTTTAATCCAACTTCATCCAAATTGGAGATCAAGCTGGATTATAATAAACCGATCATGTCCTCCAAAGCCTATTTAGATTGGATCGAGGTGCAGGCTGTTTGTGACCTGAGAATGCATTCTGCCCAGTTTCTTATTTCTCATTTGGATGGAGTGGGCGAGGGAGAAGTCACGTTGTTCAATATCGGCAACAGTGATACCAGGGTGAAAGTCTGGGATGTGACGGATCCGGTGCAGCCCTATCCGTTAGCCGGTAATCTGGATGGGAATGTCTTTTCTTTTAAAGCCCCGACCGATACATTACGGAAATTTGTGGTTTTCAACGGAAGCAGTTTTAAACCGGTAACCACGGTAGGAAAGATAGCCAATCAGGACCTGCATGCCAATAGTGAGGTGGATATGATCATAGTCAGCCATCGTGATTTTCTTTCCGAGGCGGAAAGGCTGGCCGACTACAGGAGGCAAAACAGCGGCTTAACGGTGCGGGTGGTGACGCCCGAGCAGATTTATAATGAATTTTCTTCAGGAGCACAGGATCCCACTGCTATCCGGGATTACATGAAAATGATTTCTGAGAAGAGCAATGCTGTATATCCCAAATATTTATTGCTTTTCGGAAGGGCTTCTTATGATTACAGGGCTGTTAATGAGAATGGCCCTAAAGTATTTGTTCCTAATTTTCAGGTCGATACTCATATAAGGGAAGGTAACTACCGTGCCAATGATGATTATTTTGGCATTCTGGGTGATGGAAGCGGCGAAGGAGGAAATGGTTTGTTAGATGTGGCGGTGGGCAGGTTTCCCGTTACAACCCTGGCGCAGGCTAAAACCGCAGTGGACAAAACCATTCGTTATTCCGCCAAACATAATCTGGTTACGGATGCCAATTCGGGAAAAATTTCCAATCTGGCCGACTGGCGCAATGTGATCACTTTTGTGGCCGACGATGAAAACGGTATACATCACATAAGCACTGCCGATCAGTCGGCTGAAAAAGTGGCCCTTAATAATAAAAGTATCAATATTGAAAAAATATATCTGGATGCCTATCAGCGGATTTCCCATGCCGGTGGCTCACGCTATCCGGAAGTAAACATCGCCATTAATAACCGTATGGAGCGTGGCACACTTGTTATGGCTTATACGGGCCATGGAGGCGGGAACGGCTGGGCTCAGGAAAGAGTACTGGAAATTTCCGATATCAACGCATGGGCCAACACTTATAACCAGACTATCATGGTAACGCTCACCTGTGAGTTTACATGGTATGACGGTACCGCTATTTCTCCGGGTGAAATGGTTTTTCATAATCCGCGGGGAGGAGCCGCAGGTTTGATCACGACTTCCCGTATTTCTTATACTAATTCTGCTACGAACTATTTGCCTAAATTATTTGAAATCATGTTTGAACGGGATGCGAATAATCAATACAGGACTTTAGGGGAATTGAACCGGGTTACTAAAAATCTGAGTGGAGGAGCCATTGATCACTTCAATATGATCATCGTACTTGGAGATCCCTCCATGGAACTCGCTATTCCCCGGTATTCTGTCATTACGGATTCGATAAACGGGAAAGCAGTACAAAATATATCCGATACCATTACGGCATTGTCCAGGGTTACTGTCAAGGGCCATATTGCCGATCAGTACGGTAATCCTCTTACAGGTTTTAACGGCAATATTTATCCTTCCGTATTTGATAAGCCCGTCACAATGAGGACGCTCCAAAATAGTCCCGAAAGCGGCTTGTTTGAATTTGAAGTGCAGAAAAATGTGCTTTTCAAAGGGAATGCATCCGTGAATAACGGTTATTTTGAATTTGGATTCATTACGCCAAAAGATATTAATTATACATACGGAAACGGTAAGATCAGTTATTACGCCAAAAGCGAAGATTCCGATGCCTCAGGATACTTTGACCAGATCCTTATCGGCGGTATCAGTAATGACGCGATCGCAGATTCTCTCGGACCCGAGATTAAAATATACCTGAATGATGAAAATTTTGTGAACGGAGGTATTACCGATCCGAATCCGACTCTGCTGGTCCATCTTAAAGATGATTACGGAATCAATATGACCGGTAATGGCATAGGTCACGACCTGTCCGCTATTCTGGATAATGCGTCGGAATCTCCTATTATCCTGAATGATTATTTCGAGGCTAAGGAAGATGCTTACGGAAGCGGTGTGGTGCACTATCCGTTAAAAGATCTTGCGGTAGGGAAACACACCATTAAAATAAGGGCATGGGATATCGCCAATAATGTTTCGGAAAATATCCTGAACTTTGAAGTGGTATCCGATGAAAAACTGACGCTGGACCATGTTCTCAATTATCCCAATCCGTTTACCACCCATACCGATTTCTTTTTTGAACACAATCAGCCCGGCGAGCGTTTCGATATCCTTGTACAAATTTTTACCATTTCCGGTAAATTGGTCGCCACATTATCTTCCACACAGGTAATAACAGGTAACCGGTGTGAAGGTATAAGCTGGAATGGGAGGGATGAGTATGGCGATAAGATAGGAAAGGGAGTTTATCTTTACCGTGTTAAAGTCAGGAATCAGCAGGGAGAGATAGCGGAAAAAATAGAGAAATTGGTCATTCTGTAAAATAATATTTAATAATAAGCGTTAATCCACAAGTTTCATTTATTTAAAATCGTATTTATGGCGAGGAAAATCTTTTTACTGTTTACAATATCATTGATTGCAGGTACGTCCGTCTATTCTCAAATCATCATGACCCCGGGACAAGAAGACTGGGACGTACTGGGAAGAGGATACCTCAATACCATTACCACTGCAGTTCCTTTTTTGCTGATTGCCCCGGATTCGCGCGCCGGTGCCATGGGCGACGTGGGAGCGGCTACTTCCGCCGATCCGTCATCACAGCACCATAATCCCGCCAAATACGTGTTTAATGAAAATAAAATAGGTTTCTCCGTTTCTTACAGTCCATGGTTAAGAAAACTGGTTAACGACATCAATTTACTTTATCTCTCCATGTACTACAAAATTACCGATATGGACGCGATCGCATTTTCTTTACGATATTTTTCTCTGGGGGATATCACGTTTACCAATGAAGAAGGATATGTGATCAGTAACCAGCGGCCTAATGAATTTGCCCTGGATTTCACTTATTCCCGTAAATTGATAGATCAGCTTTCGCTTGCCATCACCGGCCGTTTTATTTATTCAGACCTTACCGCCGGACAAATGGTGGGCCAGTCGGAGACTTACGTCGGACTTTCGGGTGCGGCAGACCTGTCCCTTTTCTATGAACAGGATTTCTCCGCGGGTTCGCTATTTAATACGACGTTGCGGGCCGGATTGAATATCTCGAACATGGGTGCTAAGATGACCTATACGGCGGGTGACCACCGGGATTTTTTACCTACCAACCTGAAACTCGGTGTGGGATACACCATGGAATTTGACGAATATAATAAACTTGCCATTACAGGTGAGTTGAATAAATTATTGGTGCCCACTCCTCCCATTTACTATACGGATACATTTGATGCTGCCGGGAATAGAATCATTGCTGCCGGAAGAGATCCGAATGTTTCCGTAGCACAGGGTATGCTGCAATCATTTTATGATGCGCCGGGAGGATTCCGGGAAGAAATGCGCGAAATAAATCTGGGAATAGGGATCGAATATTCTTACAGGGAGCTTCTGTTCGTGAGGTTAGGATATTTTCATGAAAGCAGGCACAAGGGAAACCGCCAGTATTTTACCATCGGCGCCGGATTGCAGTATAATATCATAGGCATCGATATGGCTTATCTGTTTACGATCAACCAGCATCACCCTTTGGAAAATACCCTTCGCTTTTCACTTACTTTTGATTTCGCTTCCTTTAATAAGGATGATATCAAGAACCAGCGTAAATTGAACTAATTAATGATTAATGATATAAGAGTCGGACTTGGTTACGATTCTCACCGTCTGGGGGAGAATCGTAAATTAGTTTTAGGAGGGATCGAGATTCCCTTTAAAAAAGGATGTATCGCCCATTCGGATGGAGATGTGCTGTTGCACGCTATCGGGGATGCCCTTTTAGGTTCTCTGGCGCTGAAAGATATTGGTACGCATTTCCCGGATCATGATCCCCAATATAAAAATATGGATAGCCGGATTCTTGTGGCCCATATCGTATCCCTTATTCACCGGGAAGGATGGCGGGTGCATAACCTCGATGCGAGTATTATAGCCGAACAGCCTAAGATTGCTCCTTATGTGGATGCCATTACGGAAGTGCTGGTGTCATTATTAAATATAGATCCCGGCAACGTATCGGTCAAAGCCAAAACCAACGAAAAGCTCGGATTCATCGGAAGGGAAGAAGGGATCGCCGCCATGGCCATTGTGACAGTAACCAAATAAATCTCAATAAATTATCACCAAAATTATGAAAATATGAAAGTTAAATTATTCACTTTTACAATTTTATGTATGACGGCACTACAATTAAATGCCCAGGGAGACAATCCATTACTAAAGGAATGGAATACACCGTACCAAACTCCTCCTTTCGGAGAAATCAAGCCTGAACACTATTTACCGGCTTTCGAATACGCCATACAAGAGGCCAAAGGAGAAGTGCAGCGTATTGCCCAGGCAAAGACAGAACCTACATTTGAAAATACCATAGTAGCGCTCGACCGTTCCGGAGCCAGACTTAATCGTATTTCCAGCGTATTCTTCAATATGCTGAGTTGCAATACTTCCGACCAATTACAACAAATTGCGCAGAAAGTAAGTCCCATGCTAACGGAATTCGGTAACGACATCAACCTGGATCCGGCACTTTTTTCACGTGTAAAGCAAGTGCATGATAATCCCGGAAAACTCACCACCGAGCAACAGCAATTGTTAGATAATACTTACAGGGGGTTTATCAGGAGCGGAGCTAATCTCTCGGATAAAGATAAAGAAACTTTCCGTGAGATATCCACGAGAATGTCTACCCTGTCACTGGATTTCAGCCAGAATTCACTGAATGCCACCAATTCGTGGTTCAAAAATATTACGGACATTAACGAATTGAAAGGTATCCCTGAAATCGAAAGAACACTGGCCAGGGAAAAAGCCAAAAGTAAAAATCTGGACGGATGGGTTTTCGACCTTTCGGCACCCAGTTATTCCGCAATCATGAAATATGCCGATAACCGGGATCTGAGAAAAGAATTTTTCCTGAAATCAAGCAGTAAAGCATACAAAGATCAATACGATAACAGTCAGGTCATCAAAGATATCCTCACTTGCCGTGATCAAACCGCGAAATTACTTGGGTATAAGAATTATGCGGAATATGTTCTGGAAAACCGTATGGCGGAAAATGTAACCAATGTTTATAATCTTCTGGACGAACTTAAGACATATTCTTTCCCGGCTGCGCAGAACGAGATCGCTGCGCTTAATGAATTCGCCTCTAAAAACGGGCTTCAGGGACCGGTGGAAAGATGGGATATGACCTATTATTCTGAAAAACAGAAAAATACTCTCTATGACCTGAATGACGAAATGCTAAAACCTTATTTTAAGTTGGAGAACGTGATCGACGGTGTTTTCGGATTAACTTCGAAATTATATGACCTGACGTTTGTTCCCAATAAAGATATCCAGGTATATCATCCGGATGTACAGGTACATGAAGTTTACCGCCATGGAAAACTGATGGCTATCCTATATCTTGATTTCCATCCCCGTTCTTCTAAAAGAGACGGCGCATGGATGACCTCTTTCCGTGAACAATATATCGATCAGAATGGTAATGATGTTCGTCCGTTAGTATCCCTCGTAATGAATTTTACTCCTTCCACCCCGGAACAACCTTCTTTACTTACTTTTTCGGAGCTGACCACTTTTATGCATGAATTCGGACACGCTTTGCATGGCATGTTATCGGAAGTTAACTATGAAAGCCTGTCGGGAACCAGCGTTAAAAGGGATTTTGTCGAGCTTCCTTCTCAAATTTATGAAAACTGGGCGGTATATCAGGATTTTCTAAAAACGTTCGCATTCCATTACCAAACCGGTGAAGTCATTCCTGAAAGTCTGGTTAAAAAAATACGCGATGCCGAGAATTATTTAGCCGGATATTATTCCTGCCGACAGTTATCCTTCGGATATCTGGATATGATGTGGCATACGATTGATCCTAAAACTATCGATGATGTATTAAAAATGGAAAGACGGGAACTGGATAAACTCGAATTACTTCCCAATGTTCCCGGTGCCTGTATGAGTACCACGTTCGGTCATATATTCTCCGGTGGCTACGCAGCGGGATATTATGGATATAAATGGGCTGAGGTACTGGATGCCGACGCATTTTCGTTGTTTCAGGAAAAGGGTATCTTCAATAAAGAAGTGGCCGATTCTTTCGTGAAAAATATATTATCCAAAGGAGGTTCTGATAAACCTATGAATTTGTATGTGAAATTCCGTGGAAGAGAACCCAGGATCGAGGCCTTACTGAAAAGAAGCGGTTTACTTTAATCTTTTAATGATAATTTCCCATGATCTATAAGCCAACGGATAACTTTGACAATTTCCTCTTCTGCAAAAGACCGGGAAAGCTCAGATACTAATTCGCGGGCGCTCCACCGGCGATCGCCGGTTCTGGATTCTATAGCGGAGACGATTGATTCGTACTCCGCTTTTTTGATTCCACTGGTCCGTTGTCGTAGGCAAATATCACATTTCCCGCAAGGCTGACTTTTTTTCTCACCGAAATATGCCAGTAGAAAACAGCTGTGGCATTTATTCGTATCATTGATAAAATCGAGTACTGCCGTAAGTTTTTTTTGGGCAACGGATTTCCTGCGTTTATAGATATCAGGATACAAGTATAGATAATCTTCGGGAAACCGGTTCTCCAGAAATTGGATCTGTGGTTTATGGGTGCCCTGAATATATTCAATAGCTCCGTATTTTTTTAATTGGAGTAATTTATCCGTAATTACACTACCGGAAGTATTCATTCTTTTGGCAATATGCTCCTCATTTATTTTCACAAAATTTGAGAAGAGTCCGTTATAGGAACGCAATAATAACTGAAAGAATTCTTCCAGAGAAGGATGATCCTGATAAAATTTCCTGAATTCTCCCGATTTTAATTTCACATGGATTTCGGACGGTTTTTTTACGCCTTCAGAAAGCGTCATGATACCTGCTCTTTCAAGAAAAGAAAGGGTATTGTATAATACGGCTGGCTTAACTTCACAATATTGGGCCACCTCTTCCGCATGAAAAGGAAAACAGGAATAAGCGCCGCTTCCCACAGGATTATGATAAAAAAGATGGATATTCTGATAAATTTTCCTGATGGTTTCCATCGAAGGGTAGGAGAGTTGGAAATTCTGTTTCAACTCCCGGATATCATGGTCATCATACAGCATTACCGCCATAGACGGTTTCCCATCCCTTCCGCCGCGACCTGCTTCCTGGAAATAAGCTTCCAGGGTGTCGGGTATATCCAGATGGATAACAAAACGAACATCCGGCTTATCGATCCCCATTCCAAAGGCATTGGTGCAGACCATAACCCTTATTTTGTTTTCCATCCAATCTTTCTGTTTCCGGTTACGGGTCACGGAATCAAGTCCGGCATGATAGAATGTGGCCGTGATTCCCTGCCTGTTGAGAAAATCCGAAATCTCCTGCGTCTTTCTTCTGTTCCGTACGTAAATAATACCGGTTCCCGGATTCCGCTCCATGATCCTTAACATACGATGATGTTTATCCTCTTCTTTCACCACAAAATAGGTCAGGTTCTCTCTCCGGAAACTCTGCAGGAAAATATTCTCTTTTTTGAATTTCAACTGCGCCTGGATATCTTTCACCACCTCGGACGTAGCGGTAGCGGTGAGCGCCAGTACCGGTATCTTTGGGAAAAAAGGACGAATATTGGCTATTTCCAGATATGGCGGCCGGAAGTCGTATCCCCATTGGGAAATACAATGCGCTTCATCCACCGCGATAAGAGATATATTCATTCTTGAGAGATTAGCCTTGAAAAGGCTGGTCTTAAGACGTTCCGGAGAAACATAGAGCAATTTATATTCCGGATCAAAAAGGATATTGTCAAGCGTTGTTTCGATTTCCGCCGCTGACATTCCGGAATGGATAGCCGCTGCTTTGATATTTCTTCTCCGGAGATTTTCTACCTGGTCATTCATCAGGGCGATCAACGGTGAAATTACCAGGCATAATCCATCGCCGGCTAACGCGGGTATTTGGTAGCAGAGGGATTTTCCGCCTCCGGTCGGTAATAAAGCAAGCGTATCCTGTTTGTTTAATACCGACAATATGATCTCTTCCTGTAAAGGACGGAACCGGTCATATCCCCAATATTCTTTTAATATTCCGGCGATCCTTTCTTTCATTATAATTCTACTTCTTCACGAAAAGCAGGTACATAATTATGGATGAATCCGGCCTCCGTAAGATGTCCGGCATATTTATGACGAACTTCCTCTTCTCCGTGAACAATGAATAATTGTTTGATCTTTTGTTTATCCTGGGATGATAGATAGTGAATGAGTTCCTTATAATCCCCGTGACCGGAGAATGCGTCAAGGCTTTTTACGGTTGCTTTCACCTGGTATTGTACCCCGAATATGGAGACTTTTTTATCACCCCGCAGGATTTTCGCCCCCAGGGTATTGGGAGAGCAATAACCGATGGACAAAATGGTAGTCCTCGGATTTTCAATATTGTTGGCCAGATGGTGTTTTACCCGTCCGGCTTCCATCATGCCCGAAGCGGAAATAATAATGCACGGGCGGTTATAGGTGTTTAACCTCTTGGAGTCTTCTATGGAACGGACATAATGCAATTTATCAAAACCGAAAGGATCGGAACGCGTAGTCATGAATTCCTGCATCTCTTCGTTAAAGCAATCGGAATGGATCCTGAAGATATCTGTGGCGGAGACTGCTAACGGACTGTCGACGAAAATTTCCACGTCCGGTAAATTATTCTGCATTTTCAGACGATGCAGTACATATACAATATCCTGTGTACGGCCTATCGCAAAAGAAGGAATGATCAATTTGCCCCTTCTTTGGGCAATCGCATCTTTTACAATCAGCATGAGTTCTTCTTCCGCCATTTCCAGTGTGGTATGCAAGCGGTCGCCATAAGTAGATTCGGTGATGATATAGTCCGCTTGCGGAAAAGGTTTCGGGTCGGGTAGCAGCCGTTTGTTGTAGCGGCCCACATCACCCGTATAACAAAGAGTTTTGGTTGTCTCGCCTTCCCGGACGGTCATATAAACGGCTCCTCCTCCCAGCATGTGTCCCGTATCGATAAATTGTACGGAGAGATCAGGGGTAATATTAAAGGGTAATTCAAAAGGAATACTGATGAAATGGCGCATGCAGGATACCGCATCGTGGATCGTATAAATGGGTTCGACCGGCGGAAGGTTCTGTTTGGCTCTTTTCTTGTTAAATTGCCGGGTATCGGCTTCCTGTATTTTACCCGAATCCGGTAACATGATGGAACAGAGGTCACGGGTGGCCGGCGTACAGAAAACAATCCCCCTGAATCCCATTTTATAGATATAGGGGATTAATCCGGAATGATCGATATGGGCATGTGATAATACCAGATAATGTATATCTTTCGGGTCAAAGCCCAGATCGCGGTTCATGGCGTCGGTCTCAAGTCCTTTGCCCTGGTACATCCCGCAATCGAGCAGTATGTTTTCGCCTTTGTCAGTAGTAAGTAAGAATTTGCTACCCGTTACTTCCGTGGTAGCGCCTAAAAATTTTATTTTCATGGTAGTTTATTTATTGGTATTTAAAGTGAGTTTTAAGATGCGCCGATCCTGTTTTTAAATTCCATGATCTCTTTATCCGTGATAATCAAAGGCGGAGCGATACGTAAGGCCGTATTGCAAAACAGGAACCAATCCGTAAAGATGCCCTTGTCAAGCCATTTTTTGTAAGTCAGTATGTTTTTGGTTTCATCGCCAAAATCCGCAGCCATCATAAGTCCTTTCCTTCTTATTTCCCGGATACCGTCTATGCTGAGGATTTCTTTTTCCAGTATCGCGCCATAATGTTCGGCTTTTTCCCAGAATTTCCCTTCCAGCAGAAGTTTAAAATGAGCTACGGCAGCGGCACAACTGACCGGATGCCCTCCGAAAGTGGTCATATGGCCTAAAGCCGGGTCATGGGTCAGAAACTGCATGTTTTCTTTTGAAGAAATAAAAGCTCCCAGAGGCAATCCGCCTCCTAATGCTTTGGCAAGTAATAATATGTCAGGAATAATCCCGTAGTGTTCGAAACAGAATAATTTCCCTGTACGTCCCATTCCGGTTTGAATCTCGTCGAAAATAAGTAGAGTTCCGGTTTCGTTACAACGTTCTCTCACCGCTTTCCAGTATTCTCCGGAAGCTATCCGTATGCCGGCTTCTCCCTGTACGGGTTCCACGATGAAGCAAGCGGTTTTATCCGTGATCATTTCCAGGTCTTCCGTAACGCCGAAGCGGATGGCTTTGGTGTCGGGAAGAAGAGGCTGGAACGGGGCTTTAAAGCTATCGGATCCCATGACGCTCATGGCGCCCTGTGTGCATCCGTGATATGAATTCCGGCAATGGATGATCTCTTTCCTTCCTGTGATCCTTTTCGCCAGCTTCAGACCGCCTTCTACGGCTTCCGCTCCGGAATTGACAAAGTAAACGGAAGATAGTTTTTCCGGTAGGTTTTCTCCAAGCAGATGGGCCATTTCCACCTGCGGCTCCTGGATCAATTCCCCGTAAACCATCACATGCATATATTTATCCACCTGCTTTTTCACCGCTTCTATAATGGCCGGATGGGAATGTCCCATGTTACAAACGGAAATGCCTGCGATCATATCAAGGTATTGTTTTCCACCTGTAGTATTGATATACATTCCTTTGGTATTCTCAATCTCAATACCCATAGGCTCATTGGAGGTGCCGGCTATGTATTTGTAGAAATTTTCAGAAAGATATTTTTGCATGAGTTATGGTTTATAAATTGGCTTAAAGGTTTTGGGATTATCCTGGATATTATATATTTTACATAGAATATCCGGAATACAAAATATCTCTATTGATTATCCCTTACGATCACGCCGTTAAACTGGGCGGTAGGGGTCATCACGATATCATTGAGGCAGACATGGGAAGGACGGGTAACGGCAAATTCAACCACTTCCGCTACATCGTCCGCCGATAAAGGTATATACCCTTCATATACTTTGGAGGCTCTTTCTTCATCGCCATGGAAACGGGTAATGGAAAAATTGGTTTCGGCCGCGCCGGGTGAAATCTGGGTCACCCTGATATGATGTTCAAGGAAGTCCGTGCGCATGCTTTGTGTTAAGGCCCACAACGCGTGTTTGGAAGCACAATATACACCTCCTCCCTTGTAGACTTCGTGGCTTGCAATAGAACCTATATTGACGATATGGCCGCTTTTCCGGGCTACCATGGACGGAGAGACCAGCCTGGTTATGTGCAATACTCCTTTTACATTGGTGTCGATCATCTCATTCCAGTCGTCCAGGTCGCCCTGGTCGAGGGTTTTGATTTCACGGGAAAGCCCCGCGTTATTGATCAATATATCTATCGTGCTGAATTCTTCGGGAACAGACCGGATAGCGGTTTCACAGGCTGCGTAATCCCGGACATCAAAATATAACGGGAATATTTTAGAACCCGACATCTTCCGAATCTCATCCATGACCGGTTTAAGTTTCTCTTCGCTTCTTGCGGTCAGTATCAGGTTAAAACCATGTTTACTCAGGTTAAGGGCTATCGCTTTGCCAAAACCACTGTTAGCTCCCGTAATCATCACTGTTTTTGTCATACGCATTTATTTTTAATGAGTATGCAAAACTACATAAAAAAGCAAATCGATAGTGATCTATTCCTATCGACTTTTAAAGAATTTTAATTGTTGGAAAAAGAATCAACCCGGTTGTTGTCCATTCGTTTCTTCCCGGGTGGAGACCGTTTCTTCTTCTGTTTTCTTTTCCGTAAAGATCCTTTTGTTGAAAATCAGCAATAACACTAATCCTACGGTGACACAGGAATCGGCAATATTAAAAATGGCCGGAAAAAAATAAGATCCGCCCCATAACGGGAACCATTCCGGGATCAGGAAAAGTCTTACGTAGAACATATCCACTACTTTTCCGAAGAAGAGATTTCCATATCCTCCCTCAGGAGGAAATGCCACAGCCACGCTATCCCAGGTGCTTTCACTGAAAATAAGCCCGTAAAAACAGCTGTCTATGATATTCCCTAAAGCACCGGCAATGATAAGCGAGAAAATGATCACTACAAGTGTATCGGTCCGGTTTCTGCGAATGAGCTTGAAGACATAATAGATCAGGAATCCGGCAATACCTAAACGTACCAGTGAAAGCAACAACTTCCCGGCTTTTTCCCCAAAGGAAATCCCAAAAGCCATACCTTCGTTTTCTATAAAATAAAGGTTGAACCAGTTTCCTAATAATGCAATATTTTCTCCGAGGGTCATGTGGGTTTTCACCCAGATTTTAAGTACCTGATCAAAAATTATAAGAATGACGACAACAGCAATAAATAGTATCGTGAGTTTGCGTCTTTTCACAATTTATTTTTTTTCGTTGACCTTGGCATCGAAACTCAGGGTGGCATGTGGAACGCTTCTCAAACGTTCTTTCGGGATCAGTTTTCCGGTTGCCCTGCAAACACCGTATGTTTTATTTTCAATACGGATCAGAGCGGCTTCCAGATTTTTGATATATTTATCCAGACGCGCGGCCAGACGGCTGTTCTCTTCTTTGGATAATACCTGGTTGCCTTCTTCCAGTATTTTAAATGTGGGAGAGGTATCCATTGTATCGTTTCCTGAATTGTTATAAGCGTCCAAATAAACGCCCATACCGTTTTTGGCTTCTTCTATCTTGGATTCTATCAATATGCGGAATTCTTCTAATTCTTCATCAGAATATCTTACAACGCTAACCTTTTTTTCAGTGTTTTCTTCCATAACTATAATATTTTGTTGCATAATCTGGGTGCAAAGATAAAGAAAATTTGCTAATCGCCATCCATAAAGGAGAGCGGGAACCGGTAATTTATTTATAATTAATTAACTATAATAGATGAATATGTTAAAAAATCAGACTTTTTTCCGGCAGCCGTCAATCATAAAATGCAACCGGTTCAATACATTGGCTTCACTGGTACCTCCGTCGAAATCTAAGAAAAGCAGGTTCATTTTAGGATAACTTTTTTTAATCTTCTTTTCGATACCTTTGGAGATAACATGATTGGCTATACATCCGAAAGGCTGGAGACTGATGGCGTTATTGATACCCTGCTCGGCAAAACCGGCGATCTCGGCGGGGATCAGCCACCCTTCGCCGAATTGGGCCGCGAGGTTTATGATCTTGGAGGCGTTCGCGGCATCTTTTTCCAGATCGGAAAACGGTCGGTAAAAAGGATAGCGTGCGCATGTTTCGTCATATTTCTGTGAGAACCGTTTGGATAAGGAGAAGATCATATCCGATACGAACAGCGGCATTCCCAGCCGGGTCATGTTCTTCTGCTTTTTGATCTGGTTATTGACAAATTCAGCCATCATAAAGTTATACATGGACGGGGCGACCACTTCGATACCCTGGTCGATCAGCCAGTCCACTACGTTTTTGTGGCTGAAAGAATTATATTTGACATAGATCTCGCCCACCACTCCGATTACAGGTGCGTCAATTTTCGGATCTAAGATAGAAATAAATTCGTCGATGGCTCGGTCAAGAAGTTTCAGGAGGCCTTTACGGTCACGTTTTTCGATAAAAGGCTGTGCCAGTTCCAGGTATTTGTCCCTTAATCTTCTGGCGCTTCCCTTTTCTTTTTCACGTACCGCCGCCGGATAATAGAGTTTGGATAGGGCATCCACAAATAGCATGGCATTGTATGCGATCAGGATGCATTTCGACCATTTGAGGTTAAAACCGGGTTGTTCGTTGATAATCCCGCTGCCGAAAGAAACCGATACTACGGGAATGTCATGGTATCCGCCCGCGATCATGGCTTTTTTGATAATGGAAATATAATTAGTGGCCCGGCATTGCCCGCCAGTCTGGGTAATGGCTACGGCGATCTCATCCGATTTATAATTGCCCGATTGCAGGGCTTTCATAATGTCACCTACCACGAGTGTGGCCGGATAACAGATTTCGTTGTTGGCAAACTGAAGTCCCAGTTCATTGGAAGAAGCGTTACTGGGCGGCAGATTGACGAGTTCAATGCCCATGATCCTGAACAGGGCCGGGAGAAGCTCCGAATATCCTTCGGCGAAATAAGGCGCTATAATCTTCCTGTGCTGGTCTTTATTGGTAAACACGGGAGTATGGATGGCAGGTTTAGGTACGGCTTCCGTAGTTTTTTTACTGCTTTCCAATAATGAACGGATCCTGAGTTTTAAAGATCCTATATTATTCACATCATCCACTTTCAGTAAAGTGAGGTTTTTTCCCTTTGCCAGTAAGATCTGTTTAATCTCTTCATTGATAAAGGCATCGGGACCGCATCCGAAAGAGGTAAGCTGGACAAAATGAACGTTTGGTCCCTGGTCGGCTGTCCATTTGGCCGCGTTCATGATACGGTTAGGGAACGCCCATTGGGTCACGGAATCGGTTTGATCGAAAACGGAGTTCTCAATAAAGCGGACCATATCTTCATTGATCACGGTTACGCCGAAATCGGCGATAGCTTCCGAAATCTTATGTTGGATCAGAGGGTCAATATGGTAAGGCCGGCCCGCCAGTACAATTACGGTTTCTCCTTTTTCCATAGCCTTTTCATATAACTCCATGCTGGTTTTAAACAAGGATTGTTCGAATTCCGACTGTACTTCCATAGCCTTGCCGATGGCCTGCCTGATCACTGAATTCTCGATTCCGAACCGGGATAAATATTCGGTCAGCGATTTCTTCAACAATACTTTATCATTGAAGTTTAATACCGGTGAATCCAATGGTATCCCATACTGCTCTTCCGTCTCAATAGCGCTGTTTATTACATCTGAATAGGCTGTAACAATAGGGCAATTATAACTGTTTACCGCTTTCTGGTCCTCTTTTCTTTCATAAATATTATAAGGATAAAGAATACGATCCACGTTCTTTTTAATCAGATACATGATATGTCCGTGCATCAGTTTAGCCGGGAAACAGATATTATCGGCCATGATCGTTTTTACGCCTTTCTCATATTGCGCTACGGTTGTGACCCCCGATAGAAGCGGCTGTATGTTGCATTCCGTCAGTAAGGTATGCCAGAAAGGATAATCTTCATACATGACCAATCCCCTGGGGATTCCTATAATCATACGCGGATTTTCCAGAGTAAGGTTTCTGTTGAATAGCCGTTCATATTTAATTTCATGGAAATTAACGCCTTTTTCTTCTTTTTCTTCCATGTTGGAAAAAATCCGTTCGCATTTATTACCTGAATAATAGGTGCGCTGGTTAGAGAACGTAAATTTCCTGATATTACACCGGTTTTCACAACCTTTGCATTGTAAATTGCCGGTTTTGAAAGTATTGACATCCAATACTTCGTCAATGGTCAGCGTATAGTTTTTGGTGGTATTTAATCCGGATTGTTCAAGGGCATATAGAGCAGCTCCGTATGCTCCCATCAATTCCGGGATATTGGAAACCCTTACTTCTTTTTCCGTCAGTATTTCGAGGCAACGGATAATGGAGGGATTCTTAAAAGTCCCGCCCTGCACTACAATATGGTCACCCAGTTCGTGGGTGCTTTTTAGTTTCAACACCTTGAACAGGCAGTTTTTGATCACGGCATAGGAAAGCCCTGCCGCAATATCTTCAATGTCCGTACCTTCCCGTAAACTCTGTTTTACTTTGGAATTCATGAAAACCGTGCAACGGGTTCCCAGGTCTGTGGGTGTTTGCGCCTGACACGCCATCAGTGCGAAATCACTTACTGCCATATTGAGCATATCCGCGAATCCTTCGATAAAAGAACCGCATCCGGAAGAACATGCCTCGTTGATTTCGATTCGCTGGATGGCGCCATGTTCCACAAAGATCGCTTTCATATCCTGTCCTCCGATATCGAGTATAAAACTCACTTCTGGATCGATGGACCGGGCGGCGATATAATGGGCCATGGTTTCCACTATACCGTAGTGAAGGTTATAGGCGATTTTCAATAAATTCTCACCGTAACCTGTTACGGCTGAGCCGACGAAAACGGCTTTTTTCCCTGATTGTTCGACCAGATTCTTAAATTCCAGTATTCCTTTTTTGAAAGATCCCAGGGCATCTCCGCCATTTTTTGTGTAATAACGGAAAACGATTTCCTTTTCCGCATTAATGATCACGATCTTGGTAGTGGTAGAACCGGAATCTATTCCGATATAAAATTCTTCACTCTTGCTTTGGCCGATCGGTACTTCCGGTAATTCAACCGATACATTTTGTGAGAACCAGCTATCTTTTTCCTCCTGTGATTCGAAAAGTCTGGGGAGAAGCTGGTTTTCCTGGAAAACTACGGGATGTTCCAGTAGTTTCTTTACTTTTTCGATAACCTTGTTAACCGGCCCTCCTGTGGATGCCGGAGAAACAGATAATGCGGTTCCGTATGCGGGTACCAGTTCCGGATATTCGGTGGTAACGATATCACTTTCTCCTATCTGTAATAATTGCAGGAATGCTTTTTTAAGATAAGTCAGGAAAGCGAAAGGAGCGCCACAGAAAAATAATTTCGGTCTCACCTCATATCCTCTTGATAGGGAAGTGATAACCTGTAAGGCGACTGCGTGAAAAATGGAACCGACAATATCGTTTTTGTTTACGTTGCGGGCTACCAGGTTCTGGATATCCGTTTTGGAAAATACGCCGCAACGGGAAGCGATAGGATAAATGGTCTCGGCTTTGGCCGCGTATTGGTCCAGTTCTTCCATGGGGATGGCTAAAAGGGAAGCCATCTGGTCCAGGAAAGCGCCTGTTCCACCGGCACAACTGCCGTTCATCCTGATATCGGGCTGCTGTCCGGCCGTAAAGAAAATCATCTTGGCGTCTTCGCCGCCGATGTCGATAAAAGTTTTAATATCGGGATGTTTTTCCTGTACGAATTTAATGGAAGATATGACTTCCTGGTTAAAAGGTAATTCCAATCTCTCCGCGATGCCCATACCGATAGAGCCCGTGAACATGAATTCCACGGGACGTTCATTACAAACCGCAGACGCTTCCAGCAACATTTCCATCAATACCGGAAGAATCGAGGCATGGTGCCGTGTGTATTTATGGTATAATACATTACCACCGGAATCTATCAATACGCATTTGATACTGGTAGAGCCGATATCAATTCCGCATCGGAGAAGATCCGGATTATAGCTTGTTGAAGTCTTGTTTTCCTGTGTCAAAATAATATCCCCTTTTCATTTTTGGCATGCAAAAATAGCTAAAAATTATCTATAAATGTACTTCCCGAAACATTTGATTTATTACCCAGGAAGTAATTTTATAGTGATGAGATATATATCATTTGCTTCTTTCCCGGTAAGAAAGTATCGCCGCGGTATCAATTACGACAGCCATCACCGATAAAGCGATGACCTGGTATTTCACATCCGATATTCCGCCTCCTTTCAATACGATACTTTTGATGATATCCATAAAGAATGATAACGGATTGAAATAATTCAGTTTGATGGCCCATTCCGGCATCCCTTCCGTCGGCGTGAAAAGTCCGCTTAACAATACGAAAACAATAAACAGGAAAAAGACGATAAACATGGCCTGAAGCTGGTTTTCCGCCATACTTGAGATAAAAAACCCCAGTCCAAGCATTACCAGAAGATAGATGGAAGTAATGCCCAGTAATAAAGGAATACTACCCTGCACGCTGATTCCGAAAATAAGTTTCATCAGAATGATACCGATGATGAATTCAGCCATTCCCAATACCCAGAACGGAATCATTTTCCCGATGATAAACTGCCATTTTTTAATCGGTGTTACGTTGATCTGTTCGATGGTACCCAGCTCTTTTTCCCTAACGATATTCAAGGCGGTGACATAAGCGCCGATCAGGGTGACGAGGATTACGAGAATTCCCGGAACAATGAGGTTCTTATAATTCATCTGTTCGTTGTACCAGTATATGTTGGTGACGAACAGTTTCGCGTCGTTATTAAAATCATAACCGCTGTTGAGGCTTATATCCTCCATATAATCGGTTAAAATCGTTTGAACATAACCGGTGCCGATGCCGGCTTTCACGCTGTTGATGGCATTGGCGGTAATCGCGATACCGGTATGTTCGCTGTTAAGTATATCTTTCTCGAAGTGCAGAGGAAATTCAATCAGAAAATCGATTTCATCCCTCAACATCATCTCGTCGGCTATTTTTTTAGAGGGAACGATGCCGTGGTTAATAAAATAAGGGGATGCGTTGAAACCGGTGATGATATCCTGTGTAACGGAAGAACGGTCGTGGTCTATAAAAGCGATATTGAGTATTTTTATTTCATAATCGGCTGTAAAGGGAAACAGAACGAACTGTACAAGGGGAGCTACGACGAGAATACTCCTTAACAACGGGTTCCGGAAAACCTGCAGGAACTCTTTTTTGATCAACATCAGTATCGTTCTCATTTTTTCCTCCTTTTGTCTATTCGTGATAAACTGATCCAGATAAGAACGATCGCCATAACCAGAAGGATCACCATATAAAGCCAGATTTCCCTTAAGCCCGATCCTTTGATCATAACGTCTTTCAAAGCGATAATGAACCATTTGGCAGGGAAGATATCGGCGATGATCTGGAAGATCATGGGCATGTTATCCAGCGGGAAAAGGAAACCCGATAAAAGTACGGTGGGTAAAAATAGTCCCATCATCGTAACCATCATCGCGTCGAGCTGGGTCTTTACCAACGCGGAGATCATCAGTCCGAAAGCCGCAGAAGTCAACATAAAGACCACACACAGGAACAGCAACAGGAAGAGATTTCCCTCGATCGGCATTTTAAAAACCAGTACGCTGAGTATCAAAATGATGATCGTACATAGCAGGGAAAGGATCATATAAGGGATGATCTTTCCGATAACCACATAGATTTTTTTTACCGGGGTGATAAGCAGCATATTCATGGTGCCCGTTTCCATTTCCCGGGAAAGGGTTATAGATGACATCAGGGCGGTAACAATGATCATGATCAGTGTGATAATACCCGGTACGAACATATAGACGCTGTTGGATTCGGGATTATACAACATCTTGATGGAAATATCAAAAGGAAGGGAAGTGGTCTCGTTATATTCCATGATATAATCCTGCAAAACAGCCCGGATATAATTATTGAGTATGGAAGCTACGTTAAGGTCCGATACGTCGCTGATAACCTGCAGGGTTACCGCCTGTTCTTTAGCTAATAATTCCTCAAAGTTGCCCGGGATGATCAGGGCAAGCTTTACATTCTTATTTTTAAAATCATGGTCGATCTCGGCTTCATTGTCAGGAAAAGAGACCAGCTGGAAATAGCCCGACGCCCCGATCTTTTCTATTAAAGCCTGGGATTCACGGTCTTTGGCCTGGTCCAGAACTGAGATCTTGGCATTTCTTATTTCCGTACTGATCGTAAACCCGAACAACAATACCAGCACGATGGGCATGGAAAGCACCAGGAAAAGCGTCACCCGATCCCGCAATATGTGGATAAACTCTTTTCTCAATATGACCATCAATTCTTTCATAAGCGGATCTTTACCGGGTTACGAATTTGCCGAATACTTCTTCAATAGACGAGACACCCATTTCGGCTTTGATGTCGTCGGGTGTTCCGATAATTTTTAATTGTCCGTGCGACATAATGGAAATCCGTTCGCAATACTCGGCTTCGTCCATATAATGAGTGGTTACGAATATGGTTACGCCTTTGGAAGCGGCGTTGTAGATCAGGTTCCAGAATTCGCGCCTTACAATAGGATCGACCCCGCTGGTGGGCTCGTCCAGAAACACGATCTTGGGATGGTGAAGCAAGGCGGTGGCAAATGCAAGTTTCTGTTTCCAGCCCAATGGAATGGATTGTACTAGTTTGTTGGCACGGTCGGCCATATCAAGTTCTTCAAGGCTGGCATAAATCCTTCCTTTTAACTCCTCCTTGGGAATCTTGTATATCGTACCGTATAGCTGCATATTCTCGAAAAGAGTCAGGTCGTTATACAACGAAAATCGCTGGCTCATGTATCCGATATTCCTCTTAATATATTTGGATTGGGTCTTCACGTCATAGCCGGCTACGGTAGCCTTTCCTGACGTGGGCAACAGTAGTCCGCATAACATTTTGATCGCCGTGGTCTTTCCCGCGCCGTTCGCACCAAGGAAACCGAAAATCTCTCCTTTCTTAACCTGGAAGGATATCTGGTCAACTGCGGTAAACTGACCGAATATTTTAGTGAGATGGTCGACTTCTATGCTATACATTTTCTTTTTTTTCCATTAATTCGATAAAACAGTCTTCGATGGACGGTTCAATTTCCCTGAGGCCTTCGTATTGCTGGTGGTTCTCATCCAGAAAACGTTTAAAATCTTCTATCGTATGGTCGTTTACTTCTTCGAATACAACATGCATATTTTCTCCGTACGGATAAAAATTGCAGGATAGCGGACATTTTTCCATCGTTTTCAATAAATCGAAAATAGCCGGGGCTTTTAAAGTATACAGGTGACCTGAAAAATCCTTGATGATCTGGGCCGGGGAATTTATTTTGATGATCTCTCCTTCCTGAATAAGTGCGATGCGGTCGCAGCGCGTGGCTTCATCCATGTAAGGCGTGGATACGACTACCGTGATTTCCTGTTTCTGTATATTTTTCAGAATATCCCAGAACTCCTTTCTGGATACCGGGTCCACGCCGGTAGTAGGCTCGTCCAGGAAAAGGATTTCCGGTTTATGGATCAGCGCGCAGCAAAGGGCCAGCTTTTGTTTCATTCCGCCCGATAATTTTCCCGCGCGACGGTTTTTAAAAGGGACCAGTTGTTTCCATATAGGCCTGATCATCGGCATGTTTTCGGATACCTTACTTTTGTACATGGTAGCGAAAAAAGTAAGATTCTCTTCTACGGTAAGATCCGGGTAGAGGGAAAATGTACCGGGAAGGTAACCGATAATCTTACGTACCTGCAAATAATCTTCTTCAATATCCAATCCCAGGAGAGTGATTTTTCCCGAGTCGGAAAAAAGAAGGGTCGTCAGTATATTGAACAACGTGGTTTTTCCCGCGCCGTCCGGGCCCACAAGTCCGAATATCTCTCCGCAACGAACATTGAAAGTAATATCTTTCAGGGCCGCAACTTTATCCGAATAGCATTTGTTGAGGTGCTCAATATTGATGGCTTCCATATTGAACTATTTAAAAGTCACGTCCCCAGGCATGCCTATCTTGGCGCTGCCGTCATTTTCAAAAGAAATCCTGACGGCGTAAACCAGGTTGACCCGTTCCTTCTTGGTCTGGATCATTTTAGGAGTAAACTCGGCTTTGGGCGAGATCCAGGAGATATTACCGGAAAAAACTTTCTGCGTTCCTTCCGGCGCGTCCATACGGATCTCGACATCCTGTCCCAGCCGTAAAGAAGAAAGCATATCTTCCGTAACGTATACTTTAATAAACATATTGGTCAGGTCCGCTATCTTGAAAAGAGGTTTTCCCTGGAATACGAGTTCATTGGGCTCTATATATTTTTTCAGTACCGAACCGGTTATCGGAGCTTTGATTTTACATTTGGCCAGTGCGTCTTCCAATTGCAGTTTCTGGAACCGCATGGCTTCCACTTCTTCCAATATCGATTGGGATTGGGTGCTGAGATTTGATTTGGTAGCTTCGATCTGGCTTATCGTAATATTAATCTCGGCATTTACGTCATCCAGTTGTTTGGTGGAAGCGGCGTTCGCCTCGACGAGATTGGCGACTCTGGTTCTTTCTTTTTCCAATGTCGACAGTTTGGTTTGCATGGCCTGTATCTGTGCAGGCATATCGGGACGGCGTGCCAACGCAGCTCTGATGGATGATTCCAATTGCCTGATTTGAAGGTATAATTGAAAAGTGTCGATACAGCCCACCTCTTCGCCTTTCTGGTAAATATTGCCCTCTTCGATGTTGAAATAGAGTAATTTCCCGTTATTTTCTGAAGAAACCACGATCTCCGTAGCTTCGAAAACACCGTAAGCGTCGGCATCACCTTTGCCGTTATTACAGGAGAAAAATGTAATGATAATAAACAGAAGGCCTATAAAAGGGAATGTTTTTTGCATTTTTAGGAAGATTTTTTAAAATATATCCGGATCCATATTTACAATTATACTGAATACGATATCCTAAGTTCTTATTCGTAAGCGTATTTAAAATGTTAAAAAGTTTAGGTTTAAAACTTTTAAGCGCTTGCAAATATAAAAAATGTTTCTCATCCATAAAATGAATGGTTTTAATTTCATAAAATAAGCGGACCCGGCTATAAAAAATCATCCGGAATGATGTAGTTCAACGTTCCCGATTTAATAAGATACCTTTCCCGGATCCGCATTAGGTTTTTCGGTGTTCCCTTCATTTTCCCGTTCAATGATCAAGGTGAAGATCTGCAATTAGATATCACCAAAATCGTTAGTGAAATATTCCAATTATGTCATCATATAATTTTTTTTAGAAATATCAAACAAGAAAAAGATTTTTACGTTAATCTACATAGAGTAAAAATATGAATTTGTATTTTTGCAAAAAACTTAAAATTATTATGGAAATAAAATATTCTAAAGAGATGAATTTTGCCCTTCAGGAGGCAAAAAGCATTGCTCTTCAATACCAGTCGCCGATGATTGGTATCGAACATATTACTATCGGTGTACTCAATTATACTCCCGCCAGTGAAATGAAACAGATTTTCCAGTTATATAAAATAGATACCAATAGTCTTAAAATGAAATTGGAATCCATGCTGGATGAAAATGACAATAAAGTATACGTCTCACCTGACGACCTTAAGGTAAATGTTCAGGCTGATAATATATTACGTCTTTCCTACCTGATATCCAAAGAGTATCGGAGCGAGAATGTGGAGGCGCCGCATTTTATCCTGGCAATCCTGAAAGACGGCCGTAACGAGGCCAATAATATTGTGAAAATGTTGCTTAAGCGATCAGGGATGACTTACGATTCTTTAGCTTCCGAGTTAAGGAATGCGAGTTTTGATCCCGACGGGCTTTTTTCTTCCAATGAAGATTTCGAAGAGGATGACGATGATCGTCGTACGGCCCGTCCTCAGAAGGGTGGAGGCAGGACTTCCGCCACCCCTATGCTTGACAGTTTCGGAAAAGACCTGACCCGCTATGCGGAAGAAGGGAAGCTTGATCCGATCGTGGGCAGGGAACGTGAACTGGAAAGGATCGCCCAGATCCTGAGTAGGCGTAAAAAGAATAATCCTGTGCTCATCGGGGAACCCGGTGTGGGTAAATCAGCTATCGCGGAAGGACTTGCCTTAAAGATCATTCAGGGAAAAGTATCCCGTACATTGCTCAATAAAAGAGTGGTGGCTCTGGATATGGCCTCGCTGGTAGCCGGTACGAAATACCGCGGACAGTTTGAGGAAAGGATGAAATCTATTCTTACGGAAATCGAGAAAAATCCTAATGTCATCCTCTTTATCGACGAATTGCATACCATGGTGGGTGCGGGAAGTTCGCCGGGCAGCCTGGACGCTTCCAATATGTTCAAGCCTGCTTTGGCACGTGGTGAATTACAATGTATCGGTGCTACCACACTGGATGAATACAGGCAGTATATTGAAAAAGACGGTGCGTTGGAAAGACGTTTCCAGAAAATTATGATGGAACCTACCACGCCTGAGGAGACGATCGAGATATTGAACAATATAAAAGATAAATATGAAGACCACCACCTGGTGCGTTATTCCGAAGAAGCCATACAGGCCTGTGTGTCGTTAACTACAAGATATATCACGGACCGCTGCCTGCCTGATAAGGCTATCGACGCTTTGGACGAGGCCGGATCACGGGTACATATCCTCAATATACATGTTCCGGAACAATTGGTCGAAATTGAAAAAGAGATTGAAGAATTCCAGAAATTGAAGACGGACGCTATCAGGGATCAGCAATATAATGCGGCTGCCGGATACCGGGACCAGATCAAACTGGCTGAGGAACGCCTGGACTCGGTTAAGAAAGCCTGGGAACAGGAAACCGATCTGGAAAGGCCGGTAGTGACGGAAGAAAATGTAGCGGAAGTGATTGCGATGATGACCGGCGTTCCCGTACAGCGTATTGCCAAGAACGAAGGTGAAAAATTAATGAGAATGGCCGATGAGCTCGAAGATAAAGTGATCGGACAGAATGAAGCCATCGTAAAAATAGCCAAAGCCATAAGAAGGAACCGGGCCGGACTTAAAGATCCCAATAAACCTATCGGTACTTTTGTATTTCTGGGACCCACGGGAGTCGGGAAAACCTATCTTGCCAAAGTGCTGGCGGAATACCTTTTCGATTCTCCGGATGCCATGATCAGGATCGATATGAGCGAATATATGGAAAAACATACCGTATCCCGTCTCATCGGAGCTCCTCCGGGTTATGTGGGATATGAAGAAGGTGGACAGCTTACCGAGAAAGTACGCCGTAAACCTTATTCCATTATTCTGCTTGACGAGATAGAAAAAGCACACAGGGATGTTTATAATGTACTGTTACAGGTATTCGATGACGGCGTTCTTACGGATGGAATCGGTCGAAAGGTGGATTTTAAAAATACCATCATCATCATGACCTCGAACATCGGATCCAGGGAGCTGAAAGATTTCGGTACGGGTGTCGGATTTAATACTCTGGCCACCGAAGCAAGCAAATCCAAAGTTGCCCAGGGCGTTCTGGAAAAAGCCCTGAAACAGAATTTCGCTCCGGAATTCCTGAACAGGATCGATGATATCGTATATTTCAACAATCTGGAAAAAACGGATGTGATCAAGATTATCAACATCGAACTCGATAAAGTCCTGAAACGTGTTAAAACCATGGGTCTTGATGTGGAAGTTACGGATAGAGCCAAAAATTACCTGGCTGAGGTAGGCTGGGATAGTAATTACGGGGCACGTCCTTTGAAAAGAGCTATCCAGAAATATGTGGAAGATCTTCTTGCGGAAGAAATCCTCATGCACACCTATCCGGAAGATACGCATGTCCTCGTCGATTATGACGACCTAAAAGAAGAAATGTTTGTAAAAACGGTCAGTGAACCGGAAGAAGTTATAGTGGTCGACTAACCAGGGTTAGTCGTTCTCACTGGCCAAAATATCAGCAATATGGATTACCTCGATTCCAATCCCCTGGGATTGGATAAAGGAATCCATATATTGTAAACAGTGTATATCCGTCGAGGTGACATACTGGGCTCCCATATTATACATCCTGTTAATGATTTTCTCCAGCATCCTGTCGGATGTCGCCGTATTGGCCATGCCGAACCTGCCGTTGGCGGAACAACAATCCAACATATCCGGATCCGTAAGCAGGTCCAGTCCTTTTGTATTGGACAAGAGTATCTCCGGTTCGTTTCCGAGTTTGTATAAATTCCGTGCCGAACAGGATTTGAAATAGAATACCCGGTGGCTGAAGCGATTACCAAGGTCGGTTACTTTTTTTACATTGACGATATAATCACAAAGTTCATATACATTTTGGGTGAACATTTTCAGCTCGGCGGGAACCGAAACATTCTCAAATAATTTTTTGTAATAGTTTTTGATATGTCCTACACATGCGGCCGAAGGTATTACGATGGGATATTTAGGGTTATATTCAGACATTAATTTCTCACCCAACTGTTTGGCGCATTCAATGGCACCTTCCATATAAAATTTTCTGCCGCAGCAGGTCGATTCTTCGTTATAATAGCATTTTTCTCCCAGTTTTTCCAATACCTGCATGACACTGTAAGGAATTGCCGGACTAAACATGTCCATGGAGCAGGGTATAAATACATTAACGGTATGCTGGGTTTGCAGGGAAGACATTTTTTTCACGTTTTTTAAGAAGTTGCAAATTTACAATATTATTTTATTCTCTGTTTTTTATTGGCAAATTTTTCCTATTTTTGATTTTGCGTTTCCCTAATCATATTGAATAGAATGGAATTCGATCAACTCTGTAAAGATTACCGTCCTTTTAAAATTAAGTTCGACTCTTATCTTGAAGGGAAAGAATTTTCCTCTTTGGTCATTATTGCGGATATTAAGGTAGCCCAGCTCTTTCCACGTTTTAAATATAATTTTGAAGCTGGCGTTCCGGTTCATTACTATCTGGTAAATGTCGATGAAAGAAAAAAGAATATTGAGGAAGTAAAAGAAATATGGGATCTGATGTTCCGTGAGCAGGTAGACAAAAATGCTTTAATCATCAATTGGGGAGGCGGTATGGTCAGCGACTTAGGGGGATTTGCGGCTTCCACCTACAAAAGGGGGGTTTCTTATATTAACGTTCCTACTACTTTATTAGCGATGATAGATGCCTCCGTAGGAGGAAAAACCGCGATTAATTTTAACGGTATTAAAAACGGCATCGGTACGATATATTTACCTGATGAGGTTTTTGTTGACCCCGTATTCCTTACTACCCTGGAGTATTCCGATATACTTAATGGCTTCGGGGAATTGATCAAATATGCGCTTATCCATGATATTCCGCTATGGACGCAGCTACGCTCTTTGCCGGAAATCAACTACGACAACATGGAACCGGAATGGTTCGGATCGGCTCTGGAGTTTAAAAATAATATCGTTAAGCGGGATCTTTATGATATGGGAGAAAGGCGCATTTTAAATTTCGGCCATACGGTAGGCCACGCCCTCGAAGGGAATTCCCTTTCCGGACAAATGCCTCTTAATCATGGCCATGCGGTGGCTCTGGGTATTTGCTGCGAAGCCTATATCTCTTATCTCCATCGGTTTATTTCGCTGGAAACCGCAAAGGAAATCAAAGAGGTTATCATAAGATTTTATACGTTGCCGTCTTTATCCGGAGAAGACCGCCGGTCCATTTCGGAATTATTGAAGTCGGATAAGAAAAACAGCGGAAATAAAATCAATATTACGCTATTGAAAAAAATCGGGGAAGCTATACCCAATCAGATTACGACTACCGGAGAAGTGGAGGAAAGTCTTGATTTTCTATATGCATGATCTTTATTCTTCTTCTACCGGTAATTCCCTGTTAAATATTCTTTTTACAATTTTGGCATAATCGCCTTTCGCTAAAACTTCCGGGGAAGGAGAAGGGCGCATCTTCACTTTTACGGTATCATCATCTACTTCTTCATAGCCCGTCAATATATCGTAAGAAGCCGTAACCGAAGGGGATACAGGTGTAAAGTAAACCAAATCCAGCCAGGAAAGAAGGGATTGGTAATCTTCGGTAAAAGTTTGGCTCTTATCGTTTTTCGTCACTAACGTTATTTTATTTTCCCCGGTCTTTTGCACGTAAGCGAAGAGGTCCTGATTGATCTTCTGGGCATGGGAACCATTGTATAAATAAAGATAAGATTTAACCGGACGGTCTTTTTCATATTCCGTACTTTTCCTGAGTTTTCCGGTTTCATCATAATAATCCCAGTTGCCTGTCCTGTGGTTCTGGTAGTACATGCCTTTGGTGGAAAGTATCTCTCCCGGGAAAAAGCTTTCCGACATTCCGTTTCTTCTGCCGTCGATATAGGGAATCCGGGTATTAAGTTCTCCGGTGGTAAAATAAGTTTTCTGTTCTCCGTTAAGTTTTCCTCCGGTATAATTTTCTTCCAGTAATAATACCCCGCTTTGGGGAGAAAAAGTTTGCCAGAGGCCGTTTTTAATACCTTTGCTGTAATTTTCAACTTTAATAAGCGTACTGTTCGGCGCGTAATATTTCCAGGTACCGTCTTTCAGTTGGTCTATATAAATCCCTTCGGCGGATTTCTTTCCGTTGAGATCATACATAACCGTTTCCACCTTATAGGTTCCCTGTATGAAACGGCTGCGGCTTTTTTGGTTGCCGTTATCGTGATAATAAATGAAAAGTCCCGACGGAACATCATCAATGAATTGTCCTTCGTATTGAAGTTTATCTTTTTCATATTTCTTCCAGTATCCCTGTTTACGGCCACGGCTATCCGTCCTGTTTAATGTATCGGATTGCGCGTTTAAAGTAAACGGTAAAAGGAGGAACATCAGGATGATGGTATAAAATCTCATAATATCGACATTGAAAATTACCTGCAAAAGTAACGTTTTTTATGAAATTGTTATTGCAGTAGTGTTAACCGGTTCCGAGATCGTATCGGATTTAATATTATCTTTGTTCACTTTTAATAAAAATCATAATGTCAAATTTAAAAATATAGCTTATGAAATTCCGGTTATTCACACTTTCGGTTGGTTTATTATTTATTTTATCCAATTGTACGCAAAAAGCAAATTCCGCCCAAAAAACAGATACGGTCATGGAAGAAGGAACCCGATTGGAGATCACGGTTGATTATGAAAAACAAAGCGGAAGAGGAAGTAATCAATTTGCAGTATGGATTGAAAATAACGAAGGTGTTCTTGTAAGGACATTATTTGTTACCAAATTTACAGCCGAAGGAGGATATGATTACCGTCCGGATTGCATGCCTTTGTGGGTAAGCAAAGCTAATCCGCAAACTCATACCACTAAGCAAATCGACGCTTATACCGGTGCCACCCCAAAGTCTGGTCCGCAGGTATATATATGGGATCTCAAAGATGACAATGGAAAAGCCGTAACGCCAGGAGAATACACTTTTGTGGTACAGGGAACATTGTTAGGACCGAGCCAGGTGATCTATAAAAACAATTTCCGGATCGGAAATGAGGAATTGTCAATCAATACCGCACCGGAATATAGTACGGATGATACGGCCAACAGAGGAATGATCCGTTCGGTACATGCCCGGTATATTCCCTAAGATATTAGTTATCTTCTTCTTTTTTTCCCGTATTACCGGCCGGTTCCGGTGATCATATTTTTATTTGTTAAATAATTCTAAAACATTGGTGGGGGAATAATGTTATTCTATACTACATGTTTGAATATCCCATTTAAAAAATATACTATGGATCCGGCACGTGATATACCGATTAAAAAAGAATCCGGAAAAATTATTAAATCCGGTACGGCCATGCTCAGAGTTTTGGAAAGCTGGGGCGTGGACCATGTTTATGGAATTCCCGGAGGTTCATTTAATTCCGTGATGAACTCCTTTTATGATGAACGCGATAAGATCCGGTTTATCCAGGTCAGGCACGAGGAAGTAGGGGCCATAGCGGCTTCGGCCGATGCGAAACTGACGGGAAAGATCGGAGTCTGTTTTGGTACTGCCGGACCGGGAGCCACGCATCTTTTCAACGGGTTATATGACGCGCAGATGGATCATGTGCCGGTATTGGCGCTGATCGGCCAGGTGGCTTCAACAGCGATGAATTACAATGCGTTCCAGGAAATGAACGAAAATCCGATGTTTACCGATGTCAGCGTTTATAACCGTACGGTGATGACGCCGGAAAGTCTTCCTTTTATGGTTGATGATGCCATACGTATCGCCTACGAGCGAAGAGGGGTTTCCGTAGTCACCATACCGGTGGATTTCGGCTATGTGGATATTCCGGATTTATCGATCACTTCGGCAGATAATCACAGGGTGGGTTACCCGTTACCTGATCCTGCCGATGTGGATAAAGCTATACAACTCCTTAAGGAAGCAAAACGGCCTGTTCTGTATATCGGGCAGGGTACCCGGGGTGCCGGAGAAGAAATAATGGCCCTGTCCACTCATTTTTCAATGCCGGTGGTTTCTTCGGTATTAGGCAAAGGTATTGTGCCCGACCGGTTTGAGAATTTCCTGGGTATGGCGGGCCGGGTAGCCACGAAGCCGGCAAACGAAGCCCTAAATATGGCGGACCTTATTCTTTTTATAGGAAGTGATTTCCCTTTTGCCCGTTTCTTTTTCCCACAGGAAGCCAAATTTATACAAATAGATGTCGATTCCTCGAAGTTGGGAAAAAGACACCGTACGGATGTGGCTATACTTGGTGATGCCGGTAAAACTATGAAATTACTGGTGGAAAAAAGCGAGCCTAGTCCGGTTACTCCTTTTCTTGAAGCTAATCGTAAGAACAGATATAACTGGCTGAAATGGTTACACGGTTTCGATAATAGCGACCGGGAACCAATGCGGGTAGAACCCGTATTTAAAGAAATCAACCGGGTGGCGGATCCGGATGCGATTTTTGTGACGGATGTGGGAAATGTAACTATCCACGTGATAAGGCTATTGGATATGAATGGCCGGGATCAGCGGTTTACCACATCGGGATTGTTTGCCACGATGGGTTATGGAGTCGCGGGAGGAATCGCGGCAAAGTTAACTTATCCGGACCGGCAGGTGTTCACGTTGAACGGCGACGGCGGTTTTGCCATGGTTATGCAGGATATATTGACGCAGGTAAAATATAAATTACCGGTTATTAATATCGTATTTTCGAATAACTCCTTTGGCTTTATCGAAGCCGAACAGGAAGATACGCAGCAACCTAAATACGGAGTAGATCTGCTGGCCGCGGATTATGCGGCTATAGGCGAAGCGATGGGTGCTAAAGGATTTACCGTGACACGTGTGGATCAACTGGAAGAAGTATTTAACAAGGCGGTAAAAAGTACCGTGCCCGTGGTAATCGACCTTAAAATTAACAACGACCGGCCTTTCCCCGCAGAGGCTTTGATTCTGGACGAAAAATTATTCGGCAAAGAAGCAGTAGAAGTATTTAAAGAACGCTATGATATTATGGGACTACCTTTGTTGAAAGAACTCATGGACGAATACCAGGTCAAAGATGAACAATAAAATATATTATTAACATATTTAAATATCATTACATGGAAACAGATAACCCAATGAAAAACAGACCCGGGTCAGAGCATAATCCGGAAATGACCCCGACCGGTAATGGTCAGATTCCAAACAGATTGCCAAAAGAGGATCAGAACCCTTTCCGTGACGGTGATGAACTTTATCCGGAAAGCCAGGGATGCAATATGACCAATATTGTAGACGAGTCTTTCCGCATTGATGACAACGCCAATTACAGTACCACCGCTCTCGAAGAAAATACGTGCCTTAATGAGCCCGATGTTCCGGGTGTAGGTATTACGGATACGGATGTGGAAGACAAAATGCCGAATAAGGAGATGGATAATCCCTCATAATTCAAATTTCATTCATTGCCGGAATGCCGGTATATCTGGTCAATAATGCTTTTTCCGATAGTATTATTGACTTTTTTTATTTATTGACTATCATATTGGTTGTTTCTACCATTCATTAGCAAAAATTACTTGATATTAATTCTTATTTTTAAATATATAATTTTTGATCAAAATGATATAATGCATAAAAAAATAAAAAAAATATATGGATTATATAATAAAATAATTATTTTTGTTCAAATTTAATAATACAATATTTTGAATTTACGACTTCACGGATAAAAATTAATCTTCTCCTGTAAATATCTGATCCCCGACCTTACTTCCGATCCTGAGTCGCTTACTTCCGCAGCCTCCCCGTAAGACTCATTATCATTTCTCAATTCGCTTAAGCAGAATAATACACTCTTTAACTTTTATATTTTATATCAAATGTATTACGGTATAATCCGTATAATTAAAACAAAAAAATATGAATAAAATTTTAAAACTTAATGCATTGCTGTTTTTCGCAATGACATTTACAACCACCCAGGTTTTAGCCCAAAGTCTTTTATTCACTCCTACGGAGGTATATGTTCAGACGGAGATAGGACAACAGGTGGAACAGCAGATCAATATCAAGGTGGCAGGCTTGCCTGCTTTATCTATGATTTCATCTTTTGATCTTACTTTACAGGGTCCTGATGCTGAATTTTTTACGGCAGATGATCCTCAAAGGTCTTTAATGGAGTTGCTTGCTGAATTAATGGGAGGCGGACATAATGTTTCCGTTACTTATGCGCCTACGGGTCCCGCTACTGCCGAAGAACCCCACACGGCAACCCTGTTGGTAACCGTAGCTTTATTAGGCGGGATTATGCCGGTTCAGGGAACCGTGGAATTAAACGGTAGCACTACCGTGCCTCCGGGTCCTCCGCAAGTGGTGAGCACTTCTCCGGTGAATGGGAATATGGAGGTTCAGGCCAATCAGCCGTTCATCACCATCACTTACAATAAGGAAATTACCATTGTGAATCCGGATTTCATTACGGTTAACGGTGAGCCTGTGGAAAATCCTCTGGAAGAAGAGAATGTCCTTTCATTTGATCTTATAACTCCGGAAAGTCCGGTACTTCCTTCCGACGAAACATTCAATGTGGTGATTGGCGCCGGTGCCATAGCGGATGCCAACGGTAATGAAACCGTTACGGACTATACGTTGAATTTCGCAACCCTGGATTATCCTATGATAATTTCCACCGTACCGGTAGCCAACTCCACAACCGTATATGATCCGGATGCTCCCGGTCTTATTGATCTTGTTTTTAATTTTGACAGGGACGTATTGCAGGGTAGTTTGGGCGAAATCGTAAGCCTTAACCAGGCGTTCCCTATCCAGAATATTACTTTCAACGGCAATTCCGTTACCGTTAGTTTGAGTAATAATGTGGCTATAGGTACCAGCCAGGTCCAGATCACTTTCCAGAAAGGATCCGTATTTGATGCCAATTCCAATCAGGTGCTGGAAAGTACTTATACGTTCTATCTTACCGCTATGAGCAGCCGGATAATAGTGTCCGAAAAAATATTCGATATGGGCGGATTCGAACTGGAGGAAAATAATTTGCGTTCAGGTAATCTCTATATTAAAAAGGTATTTTTCAGCGACGGAACGGAAGAAACCCGGAAATTTTTCCATCATAATTAATCCGTATCTTAGTTAAAGAGTGTAATAAGAGAGTGTCCAAAAAGTAATGCAATATTCTTTGTCGTTCTGAAGAGTGAAGAATTCCTGGAATTAACAGATACTTCACTCCGGTTCAGGATAACGAAAGGCAAGTTTTGGACATTTTCTTTTTTATTGTGACTCCGGACTCCGTTCATCTCTTTTTTCACCCTTAACCTGGTAAAGCGGAATGCTTTTTGATTATTTTTGCAGGTAACAGTTGAAATTCCGGATAAGAATTTCATTTCATATTATAGAAAATAGATTAAAATGCAGAATATTATCGATTTCCTGACCAGATTGCGGCAAAACAATAATCGTGAATGGTTTGCCGAACATAAAGCCGAATATAAAAAAGCGGAAGCCGAATTCCACGTTTTTGTAGTGAAACTGATCGAAGGCATAGGTTCGTTCGATCCCAATGTGAAAAGACTTACTTTGAAGGATTGCACCTACAGGATATATCGGGATACGCGTTTCAGTATGGATAAATCACCTTACAAAACCCATATGGGAGCCTATATTTGTTCGGGAGGAAAGAAATCCGGAAATTCGGGCTATTATTTTCATATCGAACCGCAGGGAGAAGGTTTGCTGGGCGGTAATCTTCTCACAACCGGTCTTTATATGCCGGAAAAACACATCCTGCAAAGTGTACGTGAAGATATCATGTTCAATGGTGAAGCGTTCCTGGCGGCGATTAAGAAAGCGAAAGGTTTTACTTTGGGTATGGAAAACAGCCTCAAGCGGGTTCCGGCGGGTTTCCCTTCCGACAGTCCTTTTGCCGACTATCTTAAATTAAAGGATGTATACCTGGAAATGCGCGTGGATAATCAATTCCTGCTGGATCCCGCAGTGGTAGAAAAAACCGTGGCCGCTTACAGGAAAACTTTAGAATTCAATAACCTGCTTAACCGTGCCGCTGATTATGCCCGTGAGGAAATGGCATGATCTGTTTTTCACTAAAGGAGTTTTTGTTCACCTATGCCGAATAAGGCAAAATCATATACCACCGGATCATCAGGATTAAAAATACGGAGGTTTTCCGTGAGTTCTGTCACCGCATCCCGGTCATTTGCTTTTCTTTTCAATAATCCCAGTTGGCGGGCCGAATTTCCCACATGCACGTCCAGAGGGATGAAGAGTTCAGCCGGAGAGATGTTTTTCCATAAACCGATATCCACGATACCGTCATTCCTGACCAGCCATTTTAAAGCAAGATGAAGTCGTTTGCATGCGGATGCTCCGGGATCTGAAATATGTTTGATACTTCTGTTTTTCATGGTTCCGTTGGCTGTGAGGATATGATCCCGGAAGATCCGGAGAGCGTTCCATATCCTTTCATGGTCGGCTGGAAGTTCTGAAAACAAGGTTTCGATACTTTCGTATTTCTGGTAAATTGCCTGTAATCCCCGGCAAATGAAAGCCATATCATCCTCGAAGAAAGTCCGGTGGATATTCTTTTTCTCCAGATCGTCATAACCTTTTCCCATAATGAAGTCATATGGTGAAATACCCATCAGACGGTGCATACGGTCGGCGGATTTGAGAATGAGACTCCGTTTTCCCCAGGTGATCGTGGCCGTCAGGAAGGCTGAAACTTCAACGTCCTGTTTGAGGCTATATCGACGTGGAAATTGTACAGGGTCCGTTTCGACAAACTCCGGGGTATTAAAACGGATAACCAGTTCATTTAACAGTTCCGTTAATTCATGAAAAGAAATGATATGCTCCATAGTTGGAGAAACGTTTTTTAATCTCCGGTATTATCCTGTAGATTTTAATATTTTATATTTTTTCGAAAACATAGGCTCCACATTTATTGTTATTGCCTGAGAAACATTTGCCTGAAGATCAGGAATATTTAGTAAAGATATAAAAATGGAAACACAATTTAACATAGGTGATAAAGTGAGCTGGAATTTTGAAGCAGGAAGGGTTTCAGGAACTATCATTAAGATCCATACCCGGGATTTCGATTTCAAGGGTTATACCCACCATGCCACGCCGGAAGAGCCACAATATGAAATTAAAAGTGATAAGACCAATCACATTGCGGCCCATAAGGGAAAAGCATTAACGAAGATATCGGAAAGTGAATGACAGTTCAGCATTGAGAGAATGACAATTTATCCGGAAGATTCCATCCCGGCTTACTGGATAAAACGAGGAATCATGGTTTGATAATCGATTTTCTTTGCATTGATAAGGATTGTCATCCTGAGCGAAGCGAAGGATCTTTTCTATTTTTAACGCCAAAGAAATCTTGATTTTTTACGCATTAAAATTTAAAGCGACGACTTCCCTACTGGCTGAGTTCGTCGAAGCCAAGAGGGGATAAGCTCTCTTTATTTTGTCATCCTGAGCAAAGCGAAGGGTCTTTTATAAATAAATGGTTGTCGTTTATACGTTCAAAGAACTTAATGCGGTAATGACATCGCAGGGAAAATAGGCAGAGGAGGAATATTTTGATTTATCTTCTTGTCCTGTTGAGGCTTTTGTTAAATGCCTTCTTATTTTAAGGTAATGAGTAATGGAATTATAAGATTCTTCATTACATTCAGAATGACAATACATGAAGGATGAAAAAGAAGTTTTTTATCCGGTGGCTGAGCTTGTCGAAGCCACCGGAGGCAATGATCAGAATGCCAAAAGCATTATGTAAATAATTTTTTCTAAATATTTCTATTTTTTTCTTTTCGGTCCCCGGGTTTTGGGTTTGCCGTATTTTTTACGCATAGCTTCCGAACGCCGGACTTTTTGATTTACTTTTTTATTTTTATCCTTTTTTTCATGAAAAGCAGGTCCCGTTTCTTCTCTGGCGGGCGGCTTTGTGAGGATGGTTTTCATTTTCACCTGCGGGAGCTCATCCTCGATAAGTATATCCGAAATTTCGACTTCTTCGGGCATTCCGGATAAAGGAATAGGGCGGTCCATCAACTTCTCAATGGCTTTTATTTTTTCATTGTCGGCTTTCGTGATAAACGTCAGGGCTGTACCCGTTTTATCGGCGCGTCCCGTACGCCCTATCCTGTGGATATAGTCTTCCGGTATTTCCGGAATGTCGAAGTTCACCACGTGGGTAACCTCGTCAAAATCGAGGCCTCGCGCTACGATATCGGTCGCAATGAGAATCCTGAATTGATTACGGTTAAATTTTTCCAGTGTCAGGAAACGGTTATTTTGAGATTTATTGGAGTGGATCACGCCCATCTCTTCAGAGAATTGATCTTGCAGGCGTTCATACAAAAGGTCCGCTGTTTTTTTGGTGGAAGTGATGACCAGTACTTTTGAAAATTCCGGTTCATTTTCCAACAGGTGTTTCAGGAAATTGACCTTCGTATTGAAATTAGGAACGGCGAAGCCTTCCTGCCTGATATTTTCCAGCGGAGTTCCCGTGCGGGCCGCTTCTACTTCGACCGGTTGAATAAAAAAATCCCGGATGAAAATCTGAAGGTCAGGGGTAATGGTCGCAGAGAACATCAGGTTTTGCCTTTTCGAAGGAAGAAGGTCCATGATCCTCATCAATTGAGGACGAAAACCGAGATCCAGCATTTCATCCACTTCATCGATAATAAAACGTTTAATATCCCGTAGCTTAAGGGTACCGTTTAAAGCAAAATCCAGTAAACGTCCCGGTGTGCCCACCAGTATATCCAGTCCGTCCAGGATAAAAGGAGCCTGTTGTTTCATATTCACCCCGCCGTAAACGCCGGCTACTCTTACGGGCATATAAACAGTGAGTAATTTTACCTGTTCCACTACCTGTAATACCAGCTCGCGTGTGGGGACCACCACGATGATAGCCGGATTTTTTTCTTTCGTGAATTTCCATAATCTCAGGCAGGGCAGGAGGTATGCTATCGTTTTGCCGGTTCCGGTTTGGGCGATACCCACCATATCCCGTCCCGACATGATTACCGGGAAAGCTTTTTCCTGAATAGTAGTAGTATCCGTCAATCCGGCATCGGCCAGGGCATTGGATAAAGACGTGGAAATATTTAATTCATTAAATTTCATTCTCTGTTTTAGAATTTGCAAAGATACGATTTCAATTTATTACAAAGATTTTTGGTGGATATTTTCATGTCTCTGGTAACTTTATTTATCATTCGATTGTCTATTCGGCATATTTTTAATTATTAATAAATAGTTTTACATATTAGTTTTATTAGACTTAAATATAAATCCGTAACAAATATGCTTCATAAATTCTTATAATAACTTTTGAAAGGATAAGAGTGTAGCTTTTTTTAGGCTGTAACAAGACTTTTCTAATATATAATAATATATAAAATTATTTTTCTATATATATCGAATAAAAGACTAATAGTTAACGACTTGTAAGTTTTGAATTTTATTTTGGCAGAACAATCAATTATTTTAGGGTCAATTTGTGGAATAAAAGTAAAAAAAATATGTATTTTTGCCCGCTTCTTTTGAAGTAAAAGCATTGAAATAAATTATTCTTTATAAAAACTTTAATTCTTATGGAAAGAAAGATTTTTACCCTTTTAAAATTCCTTTTTAGCTTTTTTTTATTATTCCTTTCAGTCTCCCAGGTTTATGGGCAGGGTCGCGACCTGTACTGGAGACAAAATCCTGTGGACCGGAATTTTAACAGTCCCCGTAACTGGAGTATCACTCCCGACGGATTGGGCGAGAGTCCGGCTTTTGCCCCTTCTTTGAACGATAACGTCCATTTTCCGGCAACTTCAACTCAGGTGTCTTTAACTGCAGACCCCAATACCATTAACATGCGGAGCCTGGTTTGCGAAGATGCTACGGTCCCTTTCATCATATCCGCTACAAGAGCTAATATAGCGGGAGATATTATTTCTAACGGGAATATCACTCTCAATATTACCAGTGTTTACATGGTCAATAATGAAGAGGATACCACGAGCCGGTTCATCATTGACGTCAATCCAGCTGCTCAGAGCCGTCTGGGGGCAACTCTGTATTTTACAAAACCCGGAAAAAGGGTGGAACTGGCAAATGATTTAAATGTTAATTCCATACTGTCTTCTTTCGAGACTTATTTTTATACTTTAGGCCATGACGTGACAGCCAATAGAATTAATACAGGTAATTATACGGACCGGATTGTCGATTTTTCAGGTACTACTTTAACCACGACTCATAATGCCACCAGTGCTTCCAGTTATTATAATTCTATATATGGGAATTCTTCTTATTTCGAGGATTGTCATTTCATTGCTTATGGTCCTTCCTGTTTTAACCAGAGCAGCCATTTTAAAATCATTGAATTCAGGAACCCGACCGTGGGATATTTATGCGCTACAAGCACCAATACGGAATTAATCATTGATAGTCTTGTCGTATTGTCACCTGATTTTAATATCAGATATACAGGCGGAAATAATTCTCCATATTTTTCAAATCTGACCATCAATAACGATACATTGCATATTAATTACAACATTGGCGAAATAGAAGCGGTTAGAAACCTGCACCTGAAAAAGGTATTGGTAGAAGGTCCGGTAACTATAGATGTTCAGACCGGAATAGTAGTGAATATGGAGGAACTGATCGTAGATGCTCCTGCGGAATTTACTTTTTTTAGAACCAACAGTTATCAAAGTCCGGGAAGAAGCATTCATAATATTAACCGTGTTTTTCTTAATCAACCCGCGAAGTTTTCTGCTACATTGTGGGGACTTCCCTTTAACATCGTAACAAATTATCTTCAGGTAAACGCTTCTTCGGAATTATCTTTTTTATATTCCAATGTAACCGGAGCGACCAATCTGTTTGTGATGGAAGTCGATACTATGGATATCCGGGCAAGGAATGATATTATGATAAAGGGAATTGCCACCAATACCGCCAGGCTCTCTATACAGAATCTCGAATTATGGGATCAGGGCAATTTTATATTCTTTTATCCGGTCAACGTGGTGTTGAATCAGGTAGGAATACACACTTCCGATTGTGCGGAGAAGAGCCAGTTCTCGGGTTATGTCGGAAGTACCCTTAATACCCCTGTTGCCCAGTCGACCCAAAACCTGGGTTTCCAGGGCTTTAATTTTACCGGGGCTATGTGGACGGCTCCCGAAAGTGATGATATGGGCGGAAACAGGGGAAATGTCACTTTTACCCCCGGAGGTACCGCTACCGGTTATTATTGGAGAGGTGGTACGGGAAACTGGAGTGATCCTTCGCATTGGGCCACTTCTCCCGACGGGCCTGTGCAGGGACCGTCGGGATGTGTGCCGACCATAGTCGATACGGTCTTTGTCGACGAGAATTCTTTCGTTAACACTTCTGATTCCATTATTCTGGATATTCCGGGCGTTTGTAAAGGAATTTACTGGATTATCCCGGAAAGAAAAGGAAAACTGATTGGAGAAAACCCGTTATACATTGCGGGAAGCGCTGATTTTTCGGGTGTTATTCCTGAAGGAATCGCGAGTATCCTTTATTTTTCGGGAAATGGGGAACATACCGTACGCTCAACTCCTGATACTATATATACGGCGAACGTTTATTTCTCCGGCACCGGTAACTATACCTTGGTCAGCGATTTTAAAACAAGCCAGTCTATTTTTCATCATTCGGGTGGCTTTATCGCGAATCACCATACCATTAAATCCGAAGGGGGAACCTTTATTTCCCAATCCCAGCCCGGCACCGCGGGCCGTTACCTGGACCTTTCGGGGTCGGTACTTGTGACCAGGATTTGTACCTTGTATCATCAAAACCTGACGGCATACGATTTTTCGGATTCCCATATTTATCTACATGCAAATATGTATGCCTCCACTAATTTTATTTATCATAACCTTACCACTTTACCTCCTGCCCAATCTTCATTGGATTTCAGGGTCAGAGGAAGCAGATTTAACAAACTCGATTTCCAAAGCAGCGCTTACTTCTCCAGCACGGGATTCGATACTGACAGCCTGATTTTATCGATCAACAGGACCTATTCTTTTGCCAGTGGAAATAATTTGGATACAAATTATGTGCGTAAATATTTTTATTTACCGGATGCCTGCACGGAAGATCCTTGCGGATGTAATGATAATACCGTCCTTACAAGAAGGGGTACTTCCAGTCCGGTATTCAGGCTTTTTTATCCGGCTATAATCAGCCGCGCTACGGTGAGTTATCTGAATGTGGTGGGAGATACCCTGTGGGTATTACAGGGAATAGACGGAGGTAATAACAGGAATAACGTTATGATAGAGCCCGCAATTACCGCGCAATCCGGCACTTTTTACTGGGTGGGCGGTACCGGTAATTGGGATGATCCGAAGCACTGGAGTATTGAGGTTTCCGGGGGTGATCCGGCAGTTACCAATCCTCACTGCGTCATACCTTCGGATTCCAATTCGGTTGTATTCGATGAAAACTCTTTTCTCCGGAAGGGTGATACCGTATATTACAATTTATACCGGGTTGACATAGGATCGATGTTCTGGAGGCCGGGAGCCGGGGACAGCCTTCCTGTTTTTTATAATGGCGTAATTAATAATGATAAGGATCTGTACATAAACGGTTCCCTGGAGCTGGCAGCCGGTATGACAATGAATTTAAATGGCAATTTTGAGATACGTCTTGTAGGTAAAGATACAAATGTGGATGCACAATATATTAAAACTAATGGTATTCCATTATCCCTGAATCTTTATATAGAAGGAGGCCGGTATGATGTACAGGGTAATATAACAGGCAGTACGATTTTCCATAAATCAGGAAGTTTATACGTTCATGGCAATGTAACTACCAGTTATTTCTATTTCGAATCTTCCGAACCTTGTTACCTATATGGAAATTATACGGCTACGGGACACTATAACCAGCATACGGGCACCGGTCCTTTATACATTTACGGTAATATGTCAATGAGTCGTTTTTTATCTACTGACGGTTCTTTATATATATATGGAAATACAGTCAATACTACCGAAAGAAACTACAGTAATATAGAGATTGTGCAGAAAGACGGACATGTAGTTGACATTTCCAATACCACTTTTAGAAGTAACGGGAATCAGATATTTACCATTCAGGACAGCGCTCTTTTCAGATCGGAAGGTGTCAAAACCAGTGCTTCTAATGTAACCATCTATAATGCAATGCCTGTCTCTTTCGAGTCGGTTTCGGTAAATGCTAACCTTACGGCGGATACGACCCAGCAGGTATTGATAGGAAAATTGACCCTGAGGAATTACACGACCCGGATCACCGGACAAATAATAGCCGATACGGTTGATTATTCCTATATAGGCGGCACGACGTCCAATCATACCATTTTAGCGGGTTCTTCGGTTACGATTCAGGATACTTTAATCATACACAGTACCCTTTGCCGTATTTTTACGCTTACTTCCAGCGACCTTACTGTTAACGGAAGACAGGCTATCCTGCGCTTTCCCAATTCTTGCGGAAGGTTGTTCCCTTTCTTTAATCCGCGAAATATCCTTATCGATACGGTGGGCAGCGGTTGTGCCGCGATCGCTTTCGATGCCGTAGGGACCGACCTTGGCGGTAATACCAATTTTAATTTCTTGACTCCTCCGCAAACTTATAATGTACTGTCCGATACTGTCGTAGCCTGCCATGACCTGCCCTATATATTAGATCCCAAATCGATTGGGGATATATTATCATACAAATGGTATAAAAATGACCGGCTGATCAGTGGTGCCACCGGAAGTACTTACAGCGTAAGTTCCTATGGCCTTTACCGGGTGGTTGTGGATTATGGTAATAACTGTAGCGCTACCTATGAGCAGGCCGTTCCTTATTTTATCGATACCATCGCGCCTGTCGTGAACGTGAGGGATACGACCGTTTATATCAACGATTGCGGATCGTTTGTAAACGACAGTACTTTAATGGACGGGGATATTACCGATCATTGCAACCTGGACCGGGTATGGTACCGCTTAACAGGAGCCACCATAGCAGATTCGGTTCCCAATACATTAGAAGGAATTACTTTTAATCCCGGAATTACTGAGATAACGGCTTACGGAAAAGATTTCATCCCCGCCAGTTATTATCCGGATACCGTTCCCGTTCCGGATCCGAACATTGGAACCGGAAACTTTACCGTTACAATTTTGGATACTTTCTCTAAATTTAATATAGAAAGAGAAGCGACGGTTTGTATAGGAACCATGGTGAACCTGATGGATTATATCAGTAATATTTCCGTCAATGATACGGTCATATTCTATAACGATTATGCAACTGCCGATCCTCTGGAAACACCGGTATTCATCGTAAATACTCCGGAAATATTTTATGTACGTTCCCGGGATACGATCACGGATTGCCAGAGTGGTGTAGATTCAATCCGGCTAATGTTGTATAGTCCGACCTTGCCCGATTTTACGGTTAATGCGCCTGATAGTGTTTGTGTGGGTACCAATGTGAATCTTTCCCTTACGATCTCCAATATTACTCCTCCCCTGAGTGTGGTGAAATATTATCTGGATAGTCTGGCTACTAACGAAATAGCCGCAAATGTGATTCCGGTGAGAGATACGGTCTTCTATGCCCGTTCTTCCGACGGAAACTGTGAAAGTGTAGTTCACCCGATAATAGTAAGGGTAAAGAATACGCCGTTGTTTATTGACTGTCCGGCGGATCCATTGGTGGCCTATTTACCGGAAACCGGTTCTTCTGTTATAGTAAATTATAACTTGTCTTTTGAAAATGATGTAACGGCTATATCTTATTTGTTTACGGGTTCCATACAGGGTAATGGTGCGGGAACCGGAACAGGAAACGCTTTTAACCGGGATACTACCGTGGTTACGGTAACCGCTACGAATGAATGTGGCGCAAACAACTGTAGCTTTATGGTTATAGTAAAGGATACCGTTCCTCCCTGTATCGGTTGTGACGGCGGAATAAGCTGTGAAGATATCGGCAACCGGAATATTCTGATTAATCCTCCTGTTACAAGCTACACACATTCGGGTACGGACTGGGATGTGACGGCAACCGATAACGACGGGATCGCCCGGAAATATTACCGGTTGAGTAATGCCATGACCGGGGAAGGAACGACCCTGGACGGCGTGACTTTTATCGAAGGTATTACCCGTGTTACCTGGATCGCAGTAGATTCTTCGGGTAATGAAGCCCGTTGTGAATTTGAAGTAAATGTTTACCGGCGTGATATATTTAATATACTGTGCCCTGAGGATACTTTGGTAACGTTGGATTACGGTGTTCCGCCCTCTAGTATTATATTACAGGAACCGAAAGTTGAGGTTAACGGGGGAGTGGTGCCGAACGACGGTTATATTATTACGAATAATCTTCCGGAAGGAGCTATCCGGGAGAGCGGAGTGTATGAGATCGAATGGAGTGTTACGGATACCGGTAACCTGACCCTGACCAAAACCTGTACGTTACGATTGGTATTAAATTATAAACCTTGCGGGATTAACGATACGATCTATAAATTGGACGGTACGGTAGATTCCGTGGCCAATTTAATCGCAGTCGATTATGAAGGTAATGAGTATAGTACGGTCCGTATAGGATGTGATTGCTGGACAGCAGAGAATTTACATTCGACCCGTTACAGCGACGGTAGCGCCGTAAGCGATTACGGTTCCTACTACGCGACCGGCTACCGCGATAGTCTGGCTAACGGCTTGAAATATGGTTACCTTTATGACTGGTACTCTGCTTCCCGAACAGTACGTCCTTCACGGGCAGTAGCATACCCTCAGGGAATTTGTCCCGATGGCTGGTATTTGCCTGGAGAAATACACTATGAAAGACTGATTCCTTATGGTAGTAATGCTTTAAGGGAAGCGGGCGAATGGCTGGACGATACCGAAGCTACCAATGAAACGGGCTTTTCGGCATTACCGGCCGGCTACTATGACCGTCCCACTGACCGTTACAGATTGTTATTGGGAGATGCTTATTTCTGGAGTTCCGAACCGGGGAATTCGGTTCAGGGCAGAGTGGCGCATATACGCTATTTTTGTCCGGTATTGCAAATGGAAGATATGCGTAAAGATAACCGGGCGAGTGTACGCTGCGTTAAATTGGATTAATTTCGGTTCATATAAAATATAAAGGGAGATGGTTTAGTATCCATCTCCCTTTTTTATCAAGTGATTGCAGGATTTATATAATCTTAACTTGTTGTTCCCTGAGTTCATCGAAAGGAACAGTTTACCGAAAGGAGCAGCAAGATCGAATTAAATAGTCCATAGAATAAATCATCGAATATTAATGGAGAAAATAAATTCGTTATATCAGATTCGTCGTTTCTCTCAGAATGACCATAGAATACCTTTAGCTATAAATTGTTCCCTGAGTTCATCGAAGGGAACAGTTTACCGAAAGGAGCAGCAACATCGAATTAAATAGTCCATAGAATAAATCATTGAATAGTGGAGTAATAAATTCGTTATATCTGATTCTTCGTTTCACTCAGAATGACATTTATGGATTACTTTCCCTGAGTTTATCGAAGGAGGAGTTCATCGATGCTTGTTCCTATGATTAGCGAAATGATTATAACTAAGATTTTCTATAGAAATATCCGTTCCTCCTGATGCGTTAATAGTAATCCGGTCGGTTTTTCCCTGAAGAACCACATCGGAACTGCCCGATGCATGAAGCACAATGTTTTGGGTATGGAGTTGTCGAAGCGTGATATCACTCCCTTCACTGCAATTGAGATAGAGATTATCAGCTTCCAGTTTTTTTACGATACAATCCGTGCCTCCGGAAATGGATATTTTACAATTATCTTTAATATACATCCGGTTTATCCGGATATCAACACCCTGCGATGCCCGAAGTACAAAAGATTCGGCGCTCAAATCGGTACTATTAAAATGAGCCGCTCCGGACAATGCCACTTGTTTAAGACCGGGAGAAGAAAGGTAAATAATCACTCTTTTATGTTCCTTCCTATGGTGATCTGTTTCCGGAGCATTAATGAAAAGTATACTATCCTTAACCGAAGTCGTAATGCTCTGCAGATCTTTTGCATCGGCTTCGATTTCAAGATGATATTCGGAAATTTGCATATAATGGATCTCCACATTCCCATTCACCTCTATTTTATCGAAAGCGTTGACCGCTCTCTCTTCTTTGATACTGCCAGGAGACTTCGTGCATGAACAGGTGAGTGTCATGAGTATAATATAGCCGATGAGGGTCTTCATGTTCTTAAATTATTTTTTAATGATCTTGCCGGTTGCTTTTCCGTTCTCTGTGTGGATTTTATAAATATAAATGCCGGAAGCATATCCGGATAAGGATAATTTATGAATGTTATCCGGTATAAGTTGCTGTTCCGCTATTTTATTGCCTCCTGAATTGAATACTTCGATTATTCCCTGTTGATTCTCGTTCCATCCTATAAAAATATGGTCCGTAGCGGGGTTTGGAAATATAGGAATATTCAGGTTATCACAATCTTCAATACCATTGATCACAGCGGAAGAATAATAGTAGTTGACGATTGTCGGATTATTCCAGTTCTCATGGAACGGCATTTTAAAATACTTTTCGATCCGGTTTAATTTAAAGGACCATTCATAATCAAAAGGTATGGTTAAAGATGAGGAATCTACGCTCAGGTCAAAAATATATTCCGCTTTTTCTTCTTCCCGCCAGCTTCCTCCTCCTTCCCATTCCCACTCGGAAGTGATTTCGGAAATAAGGTTTCCGGTCATGTCATATTCATAAGTTGTCTTCTCAAAATTTCTCCACGCCTGATTCCGGCTATTGGATATCATTCTGATCCTTTGATCAATTTGACCCTGATCATTAAATAAAAAGGTATCTTTCAATTTTTCAATCCACAGGGCCTGACTAACCTCCCATTCCGACAACAATGTGGAGTGTGGACTAGTGTTAGGGTCTTCATAGTTAAAAACTTTTTTATCTACGCTGTCCCAGGCATTATGGTTGATGTTCCATGCTAAAGTTATACGCGACAATTCTCTGGAAAGAGGATCATAGGTGATATTTTGTTTCTTCTCTAAAATGTAATTGCTATTACCGGAATCCCACTTACAACGGACTATTTCCGTTAAATGGTTGTTTTGGTCATAATGCATTTCCAATTTCCCGGTATTGGCCCAGGTTGAGTTGGGATTGTCCCATCCGGCATACAACTCCACGGCTATTTTTCCGGAAGTATGATATTGGTAATCTATTTTTCGAACCACGTGCCAGCTCTCCGAGTTATGATCCCAATCGAAAAGGAGTTGCTGATTCAGTGCTCCGTCCGTGTAATAAAATACGGATTTCATTTCGCGGTCGGTTACGATACTGTCCAGTGTTTCGCGATGGCTGTTTTGCCCCCGGGCAAATGATAAGGACAAACATGTACAAATAATAAAACAGATTTTTTTCATGACTGTAATTTAAGTTTATGGCGCAAAAATAGGAGGCTGTTTATTTGACAGGATAATATTTTCCTTAAATTGTACAAATTCGGGGATGACCTTGTATAATTACGGTTTTAGTTCGAAAAAGAGGTAAAATATTCATTTTTTGAGGTAAAAACCATTATTCGGCAATTTAACCTTCAAAATCGACAATTTATACCATAATCTGTATTATTTTATCTGATTATTGATAAATTTGCCGATTACTGTGTCAATAATGGATAAAAATAAAATGAGCTCAAAAGATTTATGGATTGTGATCATCCTGTCCGTTGTGATTTCTTTATTGACTATCCTGCCGGAATTATCGATTTTTTTTGCGGATGATGAGATTTTCAGCCGGATTTATACCGGTTCTTTCTCCGATATTGTAGCGGAAGCGCTTACGTCCATTGTTATTATGAGTATTTTATTCATATCCAATTTGTTGATTTTTAAATTTCACCGTCCGAATCAAAAGATCGGCATCGGGAAAATCCTGCTTTCGCTTTTATTCCTTTTTGTCGGCGGAACTTTATTAAGGGAACTCGCCGAACGGATACTTTTCTCCATCCATTATAAAGATGTACCCAATGCCGAAGTCCTTCTTTACCATATTACACATCCTTTACACGATTGGATCACTTCCCTCATTATTTTCCTCACCTGTTATGCGATTTATCTGGTCAGGAAACAATCGATGATGGCTTTGGAACACCAGCAGCTGAATACGGAAATATTTAAGCACCAGTACGAATCCTTAAAAGCGCAATTGAATCCCCACATGTTATTTAATTCTTTGAATGCACTTTCCACACTGGTGGATGAATCCCCGGTAAAAGCGAAAGATTATATCAATGAACTTTCACGGGTTCTCCGGTACACACTTCAGGAAGGAGAATGTTATGTGGTGGACCTGGAACAGGAATTATCCTATACTCAGGCTTATATTCATTTGCAGAAAACGAGGTATGAAGACAATTTGAATTTTAATATACAAATCAGCGACAGGGCTTTAAGAAAACATCTTCCCCCGATGTCTTTGCAGCTATTAATAGAAAATGCGATTAAACATAATCAGGTAAGCAGTAAGAAACCTTTGGAGATTTCTATTTACAGTGAAAATGATGATCAGCTTGTCGTATCCAATTTTCTTCAACCGAAATTTAACGGCGACCATATTCATGAAACCGGAATAGGCCTGGTGAATTTAGACAAAAGGTATAATTTGTTATTCAATAAGCATATCATCGTTGAAAAAAGCAGTAATTTATTTTTAGTCAGAATTCCGTTGATAGATCCGATAAATCCATAACCATGAAAACTTTGATCATAGAGGACGAAAAAACCGCTATCCGTAACTTACGCAATTTATTGTCGCTCAATGCTCCCTATATTGAAATCGTCGGCGAACTGGAAGGAATTGAAGATACCCTTGAATGGTTCAGAGGAAATGCCATGCCGGATTTGATATTTATGGATATTCATCTTTCCGACGGTTCATCCTTCGAAATATTCGACCGGGTTACCATTACCTGTCCGGTGATCTTCACCACCGCTTATGATGCGTATGCGCTTAAAGCATTTAAAGTAAATAGTATCGATTATCTCCTTAAGCCGATTCAGGCGCAGGATATTAATAAAGCCCTGGAAAAATTAAAATGCTTAACGAATGCAGGGAATGACAACACGGATATTCCTGAAAAAAGTATCCGACAACTCATAGACACGTTTAAAAACCGGGAAAAATACCGGACTCATTTTCTGATACCGTCCAAAAGCGACCGGTTTACGCCTTTGGATATTTCCACGATTTTATATTTTTATATCATAGAGGGTGAAGTTTACGCCGTAACAAATGATACGGAGAAAATACAGATGCCTTACACATTGGATGAAATATGCGCGATGGTCGATCCCGGGCAATTTTTCCGGGTAAACAGGCAATACGTGATTGCCCGGAAAGCCGTTAAAAACCTTAATACCTGGTTTACGGGCAGGTTAGTGGTGAATCTGATCGTTCCGGCTGAAGAGAAAATCATTATGAGTCGGCAAAAAGTAACGGACTTTAAGAAATGGATCGAAGGGAATACGGATTAATTCCCTTCGAATAATTTCACGCAATTGTGAACCATTTTATTCCACGGATATTTCTTTTAGTTCAGGTTATATCGGCGGAGATTTTGTCTGTCTCTTTAGAGGTTTGAATTTCACATCATATAAATCCAAATAAAGTAAAATGATCCCGATCAAATATAAGGTGGCGATAAATCCTGCCTTAAAGAAGATAGCCGAATAAAAAGAGAAGGCGAAATATTTAGTAGCGGTTTCCAGATTCAAAAGATAAGCGATGGAAATAATAATATAAGGTAACGGCTTTTTATACAAAAACGCATAAAAAGCGAGGAATATCAGGGCCGGATGGGAATAGCGCTCATGCATTTCCACATTAAAAAAGAAGAAAATCAGAGGGATGAGAGCCGCGGATATCCAAACTTTTTTTTCTGAAAAATTAGCTTTTATCTTTTTGAAAAAAATTTGATAAACAGGTTTAAGGAAATGGAAAAGAGCAAAAAAAGCAGAAAGGAAGAATAAGAAAAATCCCCAGTTTTTATAAGTGATACCTAAAAAAGTAACCGTGTTTTGTACTTGCATAGGATCATCTTTCATAAACATGTACCACAAATTATTGGCATTCATGGATACAACCGAATATCTTCCCACGGATCCGACGATCACATTTTTCCATATATGGGGAAAATGACCTCCGAGAATGAAAGGCAAATAGATCAATACCAGAATAATAGATAATGCCACGGTGGAGAAAAGGATTTTTTTGATAATTCCTTTTTCTTTTAACAAAGGAAGGAGCAGTAAACCGACAAGTGGAAGGAATATAATGGCCTGTAATTTAAAATTGATTGCAAGTAAAAGGAATAATAAAGAAAGGAATAATTTCCTTTTCCACGCGAAAAGTACAGCTCCCACAATAAAAAATGTCATGATGCCGTCTACCTGTCCCCATACCAGACTATTATATAGAACGGCTATATTCAGAAAATAAAATAGGGAATATAATATGGCTTTGTCCGTATCCTTCCATTTCCCTTCTAAATATTTAAAAAGGAAAAGTGTTGTTCCGAATTCAAATAATATGGTCACATTCTTAAGGTTATACAGCTTATCCCAAATTAGCCACGGATTTTCCTGCATTTTACCGAAAAGATATAGAACGTATTGATATAATGGCAGGTAATCGGTTCCCGAATCATAGGCATTCTTCAAACCATGTGATGAATTGTAATCAGCCCATTGCGAAAATAGGTAATTGTCCCACCAGTGTCCCGTTTTGGTCTTTAGGAAGAATACCAAAAACAAAAAAGGGGAATAAATAGCTATGATCCTGATCCAATAATAAAAAGGAGAACTTTTTAATTTTTTATAATTAATGAGGTACGGTATTGTCTTCATAGTATATTAACGGACAGGTTTTTTATGCGTTTTCCATGTGCCAATAACAGATCTGCAGAAAGTAAGAGAATACCTGAAAGATATAACACCGCCGCAAACCAGGGCATGTATATCATGGTATGATAATGATGCGATTTCATAAAATGGAAAAGCGCTTCCATGTTCAGGAAATAGGCAATACTAATGAGGATAAATGGCCATGGTTTGCGATAGACCATGGCATATCCCGCCAGGAAGATAAACGCCGGATGTAAGTCCCTCCCCGACATTTCCGTATTGAGAAAAAAGAAAAGCAGGGTGATTAAGGAAAAAGCGGCAAAGGCATCCTTCCGGGTTAACATATATTTCCGTATTGTTAGATTTGACCGGATATTTTTCTTAAACAGGAAAATTAATAATAGAATGCTTGAAATGCCGAATAGAAGCCAACCCCAAACTTTATAAGAGATACCTAAGAATTTCACATAAACGGAAAACTCCATCGGATTTTTCTGAAACAGTAAATACCAGATATTGAACGCGCCTTTGGATACGAAAGAGTCTGTGTTAAAGGAATCCACAATATCATTCCATAGACCCGGAAATTCATGGGATAAAAGAAAAGGAAGGTAAATGATGAAATTTACGGCTATGGCTGTCAAAAAAGAGAGAGAGAGCTTTTTGTAAGATTTGCTTTGCCTGATCATGGGAAGGAAGATTAATAACATCAACGGAAGGAATAACAGGGCCTGTAATTTGAAATTTACAGCCAAAAGATACAGGACAAAGGCCGGTAACCACTTCTTTTTATATCCGCATATTACCGAGGCGAACAGGAAAAATGTCATGGCCACATCCAGTTGTCCCCATACCAGTGAATTATAAATAACCGCCACATTCAGGAAATAAAAGAGCGAATAGAGCACGGCCTTATGCCACTTGTGCCATTTATTGTTCAGCAATGAAAAGAGGATAAGGGTAGAGCCTAATTCGAAACATAGTGAAACCGCGCGTATTGAAAAAAGATTAGATTCGAAACCAAGTATTCCTCCGGATATTTTGTTTGCAAAAAAATTGATAAGATGATAAATAGGGAGACAGTCTGTCCATGAATTATAGGTACCGGCAATTCCGTTTTTCAGATCGGCCAAACTCCAATCTTTCCACACATATTGTTCCCAGTCATATCCGCCCCTGGTTCTTAAAATGAGGAGTAAAATAAAGAAAGGTGTATATATAAGGAGGATTTTTATCCAAAAAGTCAATTTCTTATCTTTTATCATTTACTAAATTGTATTTTTGTTAACAACCCGATGTGGTGGCTAAATAATATCTTTATAAGCTTTTTAAGCTTAGTGATTAAATAAAGAAAATTCAATTTTTAAGTCAGCATGCAATTCTTGAATCTATCCTTAACTGTGTAAAGGGGCAAACTTACGTAAAATTATTCAATAGACGGTTATAAATCCAGTATTTTTATCCCACCGTTAAGATCTCAAATAGATTCAGAATGATAATTATATGAAGATCATTTATTTTACAGTTGGTGTTGATATGATCGGATTTATAAATTTCCCGTGATACATTCACAACTTTGATAAATGTCAGCCATCTCTCTTCAGGGATCTATTTTTTACATGTGAAAACTACCCATGGGACGGTAACGAAGAAATTTGTTAAGGAATAGGAGTTTTATAAATGTTTCCTGGATTTTCTACTCCGGATTATAACAACTTAATCTATATCCGGGTCTGGAAACCCGGGATCAGGAAGGATGAGATCACCTTCTAAAATATCCTCATCAATCGGAGGAGGATATTCATCGGGATGTTCAAGCTGATCCGTGAATGGTATCTCTTCTAATTTGTAATCAGGATTTTGATCTATGGGTTCACTTTCTCCAAACTCCACATCTCCCACAATATTAAAAACCAGTCCATCTATGGCAATGCATTTAGTATCTGGTTCTGGTGGAACGTTAACCGTATCTGGAGAGGGAAGGGGAGGCGTTTCGGATATTGTTTCTATCGGTATTTCTGAAGGAATAGCCGGAATTTCTTTGCGCGGAGAATTACATGCGGAAAATGAGGCGGCGAGACCTAAGGAAATTCCGGCAATGGAAACAGCCTTTCCCAGTTGATGCCGCTTCTTTAATTCATTCTCAAGGTAGATCACTTCTGCTTCACATTTAGGACAGCTACCCTTGCATTCCCCCTGAAAATGGCATTCGGATGTTACATATTCGATATTATTTTGAAGTGCAATTTGTTGCCGGATTTCTTTTAATATCCTGCATGTTCTTTTTCCTCTATTCATGTTGTTATTTTATGATATATGAAAAAATATCTATATCCTTAATTCCTATTCGATCTATTAATTCTATACTTTTCTGAATATCTTTCTCTGTGTTAAAATCCGGAATTGAAGGTACACGGATTTTAATATTCTCTCCTCTTCCTTGTCTGGTCAGCCATTTTAGATTGGAAATAAGGAATGAATTATTTTTTCCTGTGTAATTTTTATAAATCTCATTATTCAAGTCTTTAATATCAATAATGTATTGATCGACTACCGGATCTATTTTTTTAATATTTTTTAGAGGAATATTGAGACAGGTTTCTATGGTTATGCTCCATTGTTTTCCGCAATAAGTCCTGAATTCATGGATGAAATCGGGATATAGACAAGGTTCACCGCCACCAAAGGTAATTCCGCCACCTGTAGCCAGAAAATAAAGTTCATCTTTTTTCACATGACGGTATAATTCTTCCGTAGTGAAAATATGAACAGGAGAAGTTCTACTCCCGCACTGCGGATTCAGACAATAGTAGCAGGAAAGAGGACATCCCCAAAAAGCCGCTAAGGTTGTTACTCCAAATCCGTCCGTAGCTAACCGATTTCGATTAATTCCAATAAAAGGCGCGGAAAATGACATTACTTTAAATTAATACCATATTATAAAAACACAATTTTTCCGAACTTTAGTTCCAAATTGATTGATGAAGTACATTTTTGAGTATAAACATAGTTTTTAGGTTGATTAATCTGGTATGTCTTTATTCATCGGTTTTCCGAGACTTTTATCCCTTGGCTGTTTGCTAGAAATTCCGGGGCGTACATACACTGGATGGTGCAATACCATTATTGAAAGAGCCTGTTTGGTGAAACGATCACATAATTTCATGGTGTAATAGATTGTGAATAATAATGGGGGTTAATTATTTTAACCAATATTATGAAACGAATCATTGTTAGTTATGGATTAAGCACATATGCCTTACTCCTCATTCGTCGCCTTCTCGATAAAATAAGAATTGAGTTCCGCAATGGCCTCTTCGGAATTAGCAAGGTCTTTCCTGATTCTTCCTTTCTCCAGCAGGATCAGTCTTGTGGAAATGTCGGTAGTGTAGTTAAGATTATGGCTTGATATCAATACTGTGGTATTGTCTTCCCGGTTCATTTTCAGAATCATATCCCTGATCTCGATTTGGGACGAAGGATCAAGGAAATTAAACGGCTCGTCCAGGATCAGTATTTGAGGTTTTACCATCATGGCGGCCATGATTCCGATCTTTTGCTTGTTGCCGGCGGAGAAGTTCCGGATATATTTCTGCTGTCTTAATATTTCTTCATTCATGAAACGGCCGAATACGGCCAGTCTTTCCTGTACGGTTTCTTTGTTCAGGCCGTAAGTTTCTCCTACAAAATAGAAATATTCTTCAGGGGTAAGGAAATCGATCAGGAAACGGTTGTCGATAAAAGATCCTGTATAGGATTTCCATTCTTCCGTCAATGCCACGTTGTTTCCCTGACTGAGCACATATCCCCGGTCGGCCTTAAAAAGATCGAGGATCAGGCGGAAAAGGGTCGTTTTTCCGGCGCCGTTATTACCCACAAGTCCCAGTAAACAGCCTTTTTCAATAGTTAATTCCGGTATATCAATGGCGATATTGCCGTCGAAATGTTTGATGAGATCTTTGATCGCTATATCCATAATCTTTGATTTTACTTGTAATGTTTGCATTTGTTTAGGTATTGCTTCGGAAACCTTCCATATTCGTATATTTCCGTTTCAGGAAACGTTTGTATATCCATTTCAGCCAAATATTATGCGTAAGGGTGAAAACCAATCCGGTTATCAACATAAAGTAACAGGTAACCTTAAGGGAAAATATCACGTGGATGATAAAAACCAGTATAAACGGCAAGAGCATACCCAGAAGAGTGGTTACCACCATATTTCCGGAGGTGCCTTTCCAGTTCATCATTCCGCCGTCGAAAAGATCCATGTAACTTTTATTGTAAACGGCATTCTGAAACATCCCGAAAAATACCAATCCGCTGGTATAAAAAAACAAAGAGATCACGAAAAGAAATGTTAGTTTTCCATGGGCCACCGGAATCATCATGAGTAAAGCCACAAGAAATCCGTAAGCAACGTAAAGATAATATTTTCCTTTCAGCATATTGATCAGCGAATGGTTTCGGGCCATTAACCCGTCGAAAAAAGAAGACTCCGCCGTGAACATTACTTGTGACATGATCAATCCGAGGCCTCCTAAAGAGAAAATCCCGAAGAACAACAAATTGAAAAAGTTATAAGATTCGGAAGCTGCTGAAGAATAGAGAATAAAGTAGAAAAACAGCTGTATCATCACCAGAGCGAATAATTGCTGCTTTAAGCGTTTAGCACGCCATAACATTTTAATTTCCAGATTTATAAAATTCCCGATTTCCCCGAATCGGTCTAAAAACGAAATATTGAACAGCCTGGATTTGGAGGATACTTTTTTGCCTTGCAGTTCGCGGTACAAGCCTTCCCTCATTAGCGAGAGGTTCCAAAGCCATAATCCGGCCAGAATAAGAAGCTGGCAAATCCATACCAGAAGATTGTGATGTAGTATCCACTGTCCCAGTTTTACCGTAAATATGCCAAAATGAACATTGGGAATCACAGCAATTCCAATAATGGCCGCTACCGCGATAAAGGGTATGATGACAAACCATGCTTTCCTTTTAGAAATATAATCGGCTGCATTTACCAAAAGGCTGTTGCCGATACAAAGCGAATAGAAAAAAATGATATACGATAGAGCGGCAAAGAAACCAAAATCAGGAGTGATGCTCCGGAAAGCGAACGGTACCACCAGGAAAAGGAAGTATAGATTCCAGATATTGGAAAATTCTTTGATAAGCAGGAAGTTAAATAAGTTCTTTCGTTTTACGGGAAGTGTGAGATAAGGCGCTATCTGCATCGATTTCAGCTTTTTAAAGATATATTTGATCGTAAAATCAAAAAGCAACAAATATAAAAGCGCGGAATTGAATATGTCGATGGCATTATCGCCGAGTCCGGTTTGAAGCAGCAGCCGGTCCAAAAATAATCCTAACAGAAAGAATTCGGCTCCCAATATGGCAAAGCATATTCCCATAAACACTTTTAAGATTATATTTTTCTGAAAAGCGGGATGCCGGACAAAGGCTTTCCATTGGTGTTTTTGCAGTTCACGTTGTAACATAGTCATTCTCTTCGGTTGTTTACTGTCTTATTGTAAAACTAAAGCGGTTAGCCTTTTATTTATAAAATATGGTTATTATTGATCTCCCTTTATCCATCAATGGAGCAAATATAGTAAAAAATGATACGATTATACAAGAAACATGTCTTTTTTAATTTTCAGAGAAGGATCTAAACTAGGAGCTTCGATTTTTTTTATACTCTAACGGGGATTTTCCTGTATGTTTTTTGAAGAATTTTCCGAAAGCGGATTGATCTGAAAAGTACAATTCATCAGCTACTTCCTGTACCGATGAATCCGGTTTCCGTAAAAGCATCTTGGCTTCCGCAATGATGGCATTACTGATCCATTTGTTAGCTGTTTTACCGCTGAAGCATTTTATGGTTCTGGAAAGATAAGTCGGAGTGATGCATAATTTGGTGGCATAGAATGAAACTTCATGTTCTTTCCTGCAATGGATTACAAGTAATTCAATAAACTTTCCGAGGATCTCATCCCGGAGATTAAGGGGACCATCCGATACATTGGGAATATTCTTTTTCAGGTTAATGTTCATCATTTCATAAAGGAATGTACTCAATTCATTCTTAACCAGTATTTCCCGGAAAAGATGGTCTTTTTCGGCAATATAACCGCTCATTCTTTCAATAATATTCAACAGCCGCCGCATTTCTTTTTCTTCATATTCTACAAGAGGCGGAATTTGACCTTGTACGAGTTTTTGCGATTTTTCATTTGATTCTTTAATCGTGAGAGACAGTAGATCATGGGAAATTACGATATGGTAACCCCTGAAATCAGGAGTCCAATGAATTCCTTCCCATACATGGTAATTAATGATCTGTAATCCCATATTCGCTTTCAGCCGGTAACTCAGGTAATCAATTTTTAAAGAAAATTCACCCTGGGAAGCCAGCAGAATGGAAAAAGCATTCAGATGAAAAGGAGGATGGTCCCGTAACTCTTTTGCGTTTTCTCCCTTTACTTCAATGATGACCAATTCATTATCAAATATCTCATTGAATGAACTGGTTCTGATAAATTCATCCAGGGAAACCTCATATATATAATGATCTGATCTCATAATCTAAAAAACAAAGATACTTTTTATCGGCAATTAGTCATGTAATACATTTGTTAAATAATTATCAAATTTATTTTGAATTATAAAGGAGGAATATGAAAATGGAATTAGATCAGAAAAATATAATTTATCGGTCTTTGAAAAATAGGTTGTACTGAAATTTCTAGCCCTTAAAAATCAAAAATATACCAATTTGAATCATTTTTTAACGATTTTAGTACGATATCTTTATTTTTTATCTTTTTTGAACCAATTTTAAGAAAAAATGAACCTTCATTCCATCCTGGCTTCACTTTACTTTTGCTTCATCAAATAAATTAACAAGGATGCTATGGAAAAATTAAAAAAAGAACGGACCGTGAAAGTCGCGATGTCACTTTTCTCCCGTCATGGAATCAAAAATATTAGTCTTAAAGATATTGCCGGTGAAACTTCTTCATCTCTGGAAGACCTTGAAAAAGAGTTTGGTAATAAGTCGGGATTACTGTTGGATTGTACTTTAATGGAAATAAATCATATTGGAAAATCTCTTAGGAATCTGATAAACCAGTCTATATCACCGTTAGAGAAATTTATCCAAACCTGCATCATTGTATTTCGCTATTCCCGGTCTAATTGTCCCTTGTTCTATAAAGACCTGTCCTATTATCCTGAAACGGAAGAGATTATAGCGGAGTTTAGGGGGCAAATAAGAGAAATTTGTAAAAATTACCTGTATCAGGGTTCCAAAGAGGGTTATTTCATATCCGGTGTAAATTATGAAAATCTGGTGTACATATTTATAGAAGAATTAGACAATACTCCCTTTAAAAATCAGCATTTTGTAATGATTACATTCCTGCAAAATATTTTGACGGGAAAAGGAGGAGTCGAGATACTCCGGATATTGACGCCCACTCATTGTGAAGAATAAAACTTTATTAAAAAAGCAAACCATGAAAAAATCAAAGAAAGATTGGTTATTGACTATGATATTTTTAGCAGCGGTGAATTTGGAATTAGGTGCTTCATCTCCGGGCGATACCCTCAGGATCACTTTGGATGATGCGCTAAAAATCGCGTTGAGCGAAAATATTACAGTAAAAATAGCAGATCAGGAAATCGTAAAACAGCAGTATGTTAAAAACAGTGGCTATGGTGCTCTCTTCCCGCAGATTGATTTTAACGGAAATTACCAGCTTGCGGTGGCTAAGCAGGTTATGTACCTGGATGGTATTCCCGGCATGGACGAAGGAATGCCGGTAGGTCGCGACCATAATTGGAGCCTGGGTTTTTCCGCTTCCATGCCTTTAGTGTCCGCCGTGATGTGGAAAGGGCTCAAGGTTAGTGCTTACGATGTAGAATTAGCCATAGAAAAAGCACATTCATCACGTACCGAAATGACGGACCAGGTGAAGAGTGCTTTCTATGGCGTTTTACTGGCAAAAGACGCTTACCAGGTTTATAAGGAAGTATACGACAATGCACTTGATAATTACAATCACATCAGGCAGAAGTATGAAGAGGGATTGTATGCGGAATATGATTATATCAGGGCTGATGTGAACGTAAAAAATGCAGAACCGAAACTCTATGATGCGGAGAATACCCTGATCCTTGCACATTGGTATTTGAAAGCATTATTAGGATTGGATTTGGAAAGCCCGGTGCAATGCCTGGGAGCGCTTGCCGATCATGAAGTTGAAATTCTGGAAGATGTCGTCCCGTCCGGATCTTCTTTAGAAAATAACAGTATGTTGAAGCAAATTGAGATCCAGCAATTACAGTTAAAAAGAGTAAAGCAGATGAGGCTGGCCCAATATTATCCTTCCCTCTACCTCTCTTTTAATTATATGTGGAATTCCATGAGTAACGACTGGAAATTCAGAAATTACAATTGGGATCCTTATTCTATGTTGGGCTTAACATTATCCATTCCTATTTTTTCCGGAGGACAACGACTGCATGACGTGAAACAGACTCAGATCAGTATAAATCAGTTGGCTTTGCAACGACTGGATGTGGAACGAAATCTGCATGTCGCGGTCAAACAGGCCGAAGACCAGATGGCAACCAGTATCAAGCAGTACCATGCCGCCCGTGCTGGAGTAGTACAATCCGAAAAAGGATATGCGATTTCACTCGAAAGGTATAATTCTGGAGGGGGTACGATTCTGGAGATCAACGATTCACAGTTATCATTAACCCAAGCCAGGCTTAATCTGAATCATGCCATCTATAATTACCTGATAGCCAAATCATCATTAGAAAAACTAATCGGAAACAAATAAATATATTGAAATATGAGAACATTCAATCTAATCAAGTTATTGCCCTGCTTCACATTATTATTGATAACCTCTTGTAAACAGAAGCAAGAACAATCGCAAATGGAGGAAGATCAGAAAGTAAGGGTGCAGGTAGCCACGTTGGTTTCCGCCCCGGTGGACCAGATAGGTACTTTCACTGCTACGGTTGAGGCTGAAGTAACCAATAATATTGCCCCGCAGATGGCAGTGAGAATCGTCAAAACCTTTGTGGAAGTCGGGGATCATGTGGTCAAAGGGCAAAAACTGGCGGAGATGGATCTTGTCAACCTGAACCAGACTAAACTGCAAATGGAAAACGACAAGATGCAATTTGAGAGAACCGACCGTCTTTACAAAAGCGGAGGTGTCTCCAAAGCGGAATGGGAAGCCCGTAAATTGGCTTACGAACTTTCTACGGCATCCTACCAGAATCTAATGGAGAATACCTACCTTACAAGTCCTATCAGCGGCATTGTAACCAAACGGAATTATGACAGCGGGGATATGTATGGAATGGGAATGCCGCTCTATGTGGTGGAACAAATTCGTCCCGTTAAGTTGGTCGTACATGTATCGGAAGCTCTTTTTACCCGGATTAAAAAAGGGATGGAAGTAGACGTTTCTTTTGATACTTATGAAAATGAAGTATTTAAAGGATCGGTGGCTTTGATACATCCCTCCATTGATCCGGCTACCAGAACTTTTCCTGTGGAAGTTAAAATACCGAATCATAACGAAAAGATAATTCCCGGAATGTTTGCCCGCGTAACTTTCAATTACGGTTCGAGGCAACGTGTTTTAATTCCGGATAAAGCCATCCAGAAACAATCCGGATCGGCTGATAATTTCGTGTATGTGATTAAGAATTCCAAAGCGAAATACCGTAAAATTATTTACGGACGAAGAATTGGCGATGAGTTTGAAGTCTTGGACGGTCTGGCAGAAGGGGAAGTCGTAGTGCTTACGGGACAAAGTCGGCTGGATAATGGGGTAAGCGTGGAAATTATTAATTAATCATCTTTAAAATCAAGGAGTTATGAAATTATATTCAACGGCAGTAAAAAATCCGGTAGCCACTGCTTTATGCTTTGTAGCTGTGATTATCTTCGGACTCTTCTCTTTCTCGAAACTGTCTGTCGACCTTCTTCCGAAGATGGATGAGAATGCCATTATGGTCATGACGATCTATCCCGGGGCAGGCGCTTCCGATGTGGAGAATAATGTCACAAGGCCTCTTGAAAATGTACTTAACGGCGTTAGTAACCTGAAAAATATTACTTCCAGCTCAAGGGAAAATGCTTCCGTAGTAGGACTTGAATTCGAACATGGTATCGATATAGAATCAGCCACTAACGATGTGAGGGATAAATTAGACCTTGTCAAGTCTTCATTGCCGGATGATGTGGAAAATCCAATCATTTTTAAGTTCGGCGCGGACGATATTCCGATTATGCTACTTTCGGTTACGGCCGACAGAAGTACCAATGCTTTATATAAGATTTTGGATGATAAGGTAGGTAACCCTTTAGCCCGTATCAATGGGGTCGGGACCGTCTCTATTTCGGGAACGGCGCAACGCGAGATCAATGTCTATTGCGACCCCTATAAACTGGAAGCTTACGGATTGACCATCGAAACCGTTACCCAGGTGATCGGTGCGGAAAACCGTAATACTTCCGCCGGGAATCTCGATATGGGCAACAATACCTATACTTTCCGCGTGGAAGGTGAGTTCACGAAGGCCGCGGAAATGCTCGACCTTGTGGTAGGGGTAAGAGGTGGCAAGAGTGTTTTTCTTAGGGATGTGGCCAAAGTAGAAGACCATCTGGAAGAACGGGCTCAGGAATCTTATACCAATGGAAAACGGGGAGCTACGATCATGATCCAGAAACAATCAGGAGCTAATTCCGTGAAAATTGCGCAAGAGGTAAAAGAGATGCTTCCTAAAATACAAAAAAGCCTTCCTTCCGATATAGAACTGGGTATGATCATGGATAATTCGACCAATATCCTGAACACGATGGGATCTTTGGCAGAAACCATTATGATTACCATGATTATCGTATTCTTAGTAGTATTTATCTTTCTCGGAAGATGGAAAGCCACCCTGATTATCATTACGGCAATCCCTATTTCCCTGATCACCTCCTTTATATATTTGCTAGTCACCGGGAATACGCTTAATGTCATTTCTCTTTCCGCTCTCTCACTCGCGATCGGAATGGTGGTTGATGATTCGATCGTGGTACTGGAAAATATCACCACACATATTCAACGGGGCAGTACTCCCCGGCAGGCGGCTATTTATGGTACCCGGGAAGTTTCTACTTCGGTAATGGCATCAGCGTTGACCATGTTATCCGTATTCTTGCCGCTTACCATGATATCGGGTATGGCCGGAATCCTTTTCCGTCAGTTGGGCTGGATTGTGAGTATTATTATGGCTTTTTCCTTCATCGCTTCCATGACCTTAATACCCATGATGGCGTCCAAACTATTAAAATTGGATCATAAAAAAGGAAAACTGTACGTATTTTTCTTCACACCTGTGGAGAAAGGACTGGAAGCCCTTAACAGGGCCTACGGACGGTTGTTGAATTGGGGCGTTCATCATCGTAAAACGGTTGTATTCATTGCTTTGGGTGTTTTCGGCGGAAGCTTGCTGTTATTTCCTTTCATCAAAACAGAGTTTTTTCCTGCTTCGGATAATGGCCGTATAGGGATGACCGTAGAATTACCGATCGGTACTAGACAGTCCGTTTCACAAGAAGTAGCCATGCAGATCAGTGATGAATTCATGAACAAGTATCCTGAAATCAAGGTGCTGAATCTCACAACAGGACAGGCCGATGCGGATAATGCATTTTCCAATATGAGCGAGAATGGTTCGCATATTATATCTTACAATATTACGCTGACGGATCTGGAAGATCGTAAACGGGGAATGAAAGAAATTTGCGACCTGATGCGTGATGACCTGGCCCTGTATGATGAACTAAAGGATTTTGAGGTTTTAGCCGGAGGACAAAAAGGAGGAACGGGGGGTGAAAGTGCGATAGATGTGGAAATATACGGTTATAATTTCGATGAAACGGATAAGGTAGCGGCGAATTTGACCGAATATATGAAAGATATGCCGGAATGTTCTCAGGTGAATATCAGTCGTGGTGAATATGTTCCTGAAATACAGGTAGATTTTGACCGTGAAAAATTGGCACTGAATGAATTGAATATATCTACAGTCTCATTCTATTTACGAAACCGTATTTACGGGGCCGTGGCTTCCTACTATCGTGAAGACGGCGAAGAATATAAAATCAAGGTGCGTTTTGCTCCTGAATTCAGGGAAACGGTCGAATCGATCGAAAATATTATGGTCTACAATAATGTAGGAAAAGGTATTCGTATCCGGGATGTGGGAAAAGTGGTGGAAAAGATGACTCCGCCTACCATTGAAAGGAAGAACAGGGAACGTGTACTGACCGTTTCCGGTATTGTGGCACAGGGATATGCCATGAGTGATCTGGTTAAAGCTACGGATAAGGCATTGAACGAAATTGAAATCCCGGAAAATATTACCTGTGAGATCAGTGGTTCTTACAAGGATCAACAGGAAACATTCGGAGAACTTTTTACTTTGCTCGCCCTGATTATCGTACTGGTATTTATTGTGATGGCTTCCCAGTTCGGTTCCCTTTCCGATCCTTTCGTTATCATGTTCTCCCTTCCTTTTGCGCTGACCGGCGTGATCCTGGGTCATGTAATTACGGGTACCGCCTTTGGGGTCATGTCGCTGATCGGAGTATTGGTGCTTGTGGGTGTAGTAGTAAAGAACGGGATTGTGCTGGTGGATTATATCAAACTCTGTATAGAACGTGGAATGGACATGAATACCGCCGTTATTACCGCCGGAAAATCAAGGTTACGCCCGGTACTGATGACATCTTTGACTACTATTCTGGGTATGTTGCCTATGGCTATCGGCATAGGTGAGGGATCCGAGATGTGGCAGTCCATGGGGATGACCGTGGCATGCGGACTTTTCCTATCGCTGCTCATTACCTTAATTTTAGTTCCGGTTATTTACTGCCTCATTAATAAAAGAAAAATGAGTCGTAAAGCAAAAGAAGTAAGAAATATAAAAATATTGGAATCATTAACAGAATAATAATTGAGATCGAGGGGATGCCGTATGAAGATACAAGACGTTTTTAGACAAGTCATTTATAGAGGTTATTTCAATTCATCTTCGAGGCATCTCCTATGATCATAAAAAACAACCACACAATGAAAGCTGTATTTATAACTTTTAACCAGGCCTATTATGAGATCATTAAGATGATCATGGAAAAAAACGATATCCGCGGATTTACCTACTGGGATAATGTTGCCGGCCGCGGCAGTAATAACGGGAGCCCTCATTACGGGGATCACGCATGGCCCACCCTGAACGGAGTGATATGGACTATTATAGAAGATGAAAAAGTGGATACATTCCTGGAATATCTTCATAAACTGGATACTCAGACAGTAGAGCAGGGGCTTAGGGCTTTTGTGTTAAATGTGGAAAAAAATATATAAATCCCTGGCTATGCACGATAAATTACCTGTAAAAACCATAAAACTTTCCGGAAGGAAAATTATCGGGATTCCCATTCTTATAGGAGCGCTGATACTTTTATCCGTGTTATTCTTGTACCTGAGCTTCCATTTCAGACCGGGTTACGGATATGTACTGTTTCAGTTGCTCGCCATTATATCTTTATTATTTGCGCTTATGGACCTGATCGGATTCATCCGTTTTGCCCGGGAAAAATTTATCGGGATCTTTATTTCCCGCGATGGCATTCATGATATTTCTACCGGACACCGGTATGGTATGGTGTTCTGGAAAGATGTTTATAAAATCAAAATTATGGCAAACGTAGAATATTCGAATAGTTATTATATCGTATTAAAAGTGCTTAATCCTGAAGAATATATAGAAAGGGAAACGATGCCTGACAAAAAACGTTCCATGACCCTTAAATTACATTATTACGGATCCCCGATCTGTTTCTCTAACCGGGCCTTGAATTGTTCTTTTGAAGAACTGGAAAATACGGTTAAACAGTATTATGCCGATTATTCTTATCGTAAACAGGAATGGGAAAAACAGAATGTCAATAAGAAAAATCAAACATGATATAAGTATAGGAGGTTATTAAAATGGTTGCAAAAAAAAATAGGACATCTTTATATATTCTTATGATGTCGTTAATATGGATAAATATGTCATGCAAATCTGAAAAAGAAATAATCAATTATTCCCATGGCTATGAATATCTTATTACCGGTCCGGACGGCTACACGGATGAAATATCGGGAAACGCTGTTGTAAAAAAGGATGTGAAATACGGTGAAGTAAAAGGCTTTTATACTTCAAAAACCCCTGAGAAAAAAAAGAATGGTAAACCCGCTATTATAAAAGAGGTGTTGGATATATTCAACAGAATAAAAAAAGATCCTGAAAATATTCCTCTTTACATGGATATCTATCAGCCTTATGGTCATGATCAGCAAAAAAAGCCTGTGCTGCTGTTTGTTCACGGAGGGGGATTTTTCTTCGGCGACAAAAACAATGAATTGCAGAAAGAACTGACCGGAAATCTTATTGAACAGGGATGTGTCGTGGTTTCGATAAATCATCGTTTAGGTTCCAGGATCAAAGGCTTTGAGGAGATAAAAATGGCGATATATTGTTGCGTGCAGGATGTCCGCGCGGCATTAAGATATGTTACTTATTATGCCGATGAATTGAATATTGATCCCGAAAAAATATATCTTGCGGGGAGCAGTTCCGGCGGGATTATCGCTCTGACCACGGCTTTTATGGATGAAGACGAGGTTTTCGAATGCTGTAAAAATGATTATTTTCAGGAACATTTCGGCAACCTTGATCATTCGGGAAACAGATTGGAATGCGACTATAAATTAGCCGGTGTAATTTCACTCTGGGGCGCCATAACCGATCTGAATATGATCGAGGAGAGAAATTACCTTCCGGCACTTTTATTTCATGGAACGGAGGATAATATTTTATATAACCAATCCGGAATTCCCTTTTGTGATCATCTCAATAACCGGATGAAAAAGAAATTCTTTAGGTCAGAACATCTTTATGGTTCTTTGGCCATTTACGAATACATGAAAAAATGGAATTTACCCGTAAAATATGTCCCTTTCGACGGTTATAACCATGCCCCTCACGAAGAAAAAAACGGTACTTTTAATGGAAATCTGGAAATAGTGAAACAAGAAATGACCAATTTTATATTTTCAACGGGCCTCACCTCATTTTAAAAATCATACTAAGCTACCTGTCCGGTAATCGTAATATTTCCGTCCGGATTATATTATTAAGGTGAAGGAGTTGTTCAAGTTTGAATAAAAATACATTAAAATTGAATATCAGTTAAATTATTGCTTCCCGGATTGTTTAGGGAATGCATATGATTTAAAAAGTATATGTGTCCTTTGCTTTTCCATGATTCAAATATAGTCAAAGATTATGCGTCCAAAGTGCTGAAAAATCTTTTGGGAAATTCAGATTACCGGATTAGAAAATTCGCTTAATTTTGATGGTTTTAGTAATAAAGTTATATTTGCCAAATTTTGGTGAAGTTATTATGAAGATTGTAAGAGCTTTAATTTTCATTTCATTTCTTAGTTGTTTTGCTTGTGAAAATAGGCAGGATCCGGCAGTTGTTATGGAAGAAAGATCTGATGGAATAAATTCAATCATTATTGAGTTTTATCCTTCTTACCATGAACCGTCAATAGCTATTCTCAATTTAAAAGATGAGATTGTCGTTTTTAAAAGAATCGGGCAGAAATCTTTTTTTCGTCCTCAAAAGCATGCTGTTATTGATGAAATAACAGCTATTCGAAGTGTGCATTTTAAATTAGACTCGTGTGTAAGTCAGTTTTGGAAGGATTCGATTTGGTTTACGGAAGAAGATTTTACAGATCAGGAAAAAGATGTATTGGATGGGATATTCAATACGATATTGTATATTTTCGAGAATGGTAATATCCATGACGTGGATTTAAATAATAGTATTACCCCTAATCAGCATAAATTAATCGTAATGCTAATAGATGAAACAATCCCGCAAACATCCGATAGTCTTACCGAGAATTATTTCCGAAAATTAAGGGAGTATTACGAAAGGCCGGATTTTGATTAAAATTAGTAGCGGAAGAGGATTAATATGTTAAATATCCTGATGCTTCAATTTAGAACTATACCTTTATTGATATATCGCGTAAAATGGTTTAAAACGAATCTTCTTTAATATTTCTTCTTTTTTTTATTAATTTCCATATTTTAAATTGACGTTTTTTGGATTTATTGTGAAAATTAAATTTTATAATAAATTAAAAATTAAAATAAATATATAGATGTATAATTAAAACAAATAAATGTTAATATTTGATTTGTACAATTTTATATTGAATTTTTATGAAAATATAAAGTTAAGATCATTCAATAATAAGTAATATTTAAAAATAGTCTTATTATTGCATCCGGGATGATAATGGAAGGTCAGTTATGTTTTTTTTGAAACCAATATTAATTAATTGTTTTATTATGAAAAAGAAAACTTATCTTATTTTACTGCTTATGTTCGCTTCGGCGGGTATGGCACAAGTGATCGGTGAACCGGGAGAAAAACTTCCCCAGCCGATTGTGATGGAACGTGTGGCCGAGTATCAGTACGATGCCGCCGGAAACCGAACCTGCCGGAATGTGCTCTGGCAAAATTTTTCCGATATATCGACCAATAGTGTTCAGGGGGTGGAAAGCGAGGACGTGAAGGCCAATTCAAATATCTGGTATGAAGGTGAGATAGGGGAAGTGAAAGTGAGTGTCTATCCCAATCCCACTACCCAGAAGGTCAATATTCAGATTGAAAATTATAGGGATGATCTTAAGGGCGGAATATTATACCTCTTCACAATACATGGACAGTTTTTAAATGAATTCACAGTAAGTTCTTCCAAAATAGAGGTGGACCTTTCACCTTATCCGGCAGGTACTTTCATTCTCAAAATTAATTTTAAGGATTATACCGGCGAATGGAAAATTATCAAACAATAAAAAATAAAGATCAATAATTATGAAAAATCGAAATAATTTAGTGAAAATATTTACTTTGTTGTATATATTTTTCCATGGTTTTGTATCGATAGCGCAAAATACCACGTTGCCGGTTGCAGCCATAGAAGGACAGGCTGACGTTTCGTTGATGGGCATGGCCAATTATACCATTCCCGTAAAAGTGATTCCTGGTACGGCGGGTATTGAGCCCAATTTATCCATTACATATAACAGTGGGGGAGGATTTGGTTTATTGGGATTGAAATGGGATATCGGAGGGTTGTCCTCGATTTCCAGAACCCCTCTGAACCTATATCATGATAATAGTGTACGCGGAGTTGCCATGGATAATCACGATCGTTTTGCTTTAGATGGAAACCGCTTAATCAAGACAAGTTCCGGAACTTACGGTGCCAATGGAACGGTATATGGTACGGAGATTGAATCTTTTGTGAAAATTACTTCTTACGGAACAGCGGGAAATGGACCGGAATATTTTGAAGCTATCACGGAAGACGGTAAACGGATTGAATACGGCCGGAATGCTAATGCCCGTCAGACGCTTGGGAATAGTGTTATGACCTGGTTGATCAATAAAATTACGGATGCGGACGGAAATTATATGACTTTCAGTTATACACATAGTTATGCCAATCCATTAATTTTAGAAATCAAGTATACAGGTAATACCGGTGCAAATTTATCCACTTATGCCAAAGTAAGATTCAATTATGTTAATAATACCATCGATATTAATGACTATTATGTGATGGGCGACTGGTTCCGTCAAAGCAGACTCCTGGATAATATCCAGTTATTTTATGGTTCCACACAAGTAGGTAAGTATGAGTTCAAATATGATATTACCCATCGGACTCATTTAACGGAAATCAAATATTTCGGTGAGCAATCTCAGGAGATAAATTCTACAAAAATGACCTGGGGAGCCAAGAAAAATCCGTTTAGCAGAATCCGTACATTAAGCACAGAACAGGGATCCCTAATCATACCGGGCGATTTTAACGGAGACGGAATAGCTGACTATGTACTTTATAATCTGAATGGTAATATGTCGACGGCATCATGGAAAATGTATTATGGATCTAATACGGGATCCTTTATTTACCAGTGCGGTGGAACGCACCAGTATTATTCACAGTTTTATGTTGCAGATGTGAATGGAGACGGGAGGGATGAATTGATTATCGGCGAAAGAGATTCTTATCAAAGTACTACGGTTAAATTCAGAACCATTACTTTCAGCGGCTCCAGTTTTTCCAGTAATAACATAGCTACTATCAATAATTTTGCCAGGATGTTGTTCGGGGATTTTAACGGTGACGGCAAATGTGATATTATGTTTGTGAATGGAAATAAAATGGCTACTTTCTGGGGGATTTACCATCCGGTGATCCAGTTCCCTTCTCTTCAGTTTGAAGCATTCGATTTTAACGGTAATGGAAAAACCAATATACAATGCCGGAATAATGGAGAGACCAAAATATACGAATATGATAATCTGACCAGTGCTATAAATAGTCTTGTTACGCTCGGGTTCCCTACAGGCTGGCATCCAGGAGTTTATTACGGCGATTTCAACGGTGACGGCAAACATGATATTTTATCCTATACCGAAGCCGGAAGCTGGGATGTGAACCTGTCAACGGGATCAGGCTATTCGTGGCCACATTCTGCAGGACCGCCATTGGAGAATTTCAGAGGGAATTATGCACCTTATTATTCAGAACCTGTTATCGTCGATTTAAATGGGGATGGAAAAGATGATATCGTACAGTTTTGTAAAAGAGGGAATTCTGTATATATAGAAGTCTACTTCACTAAAAATTTCTACAATAATCAGTTATATTATGAAAAGAAAGAGTATACCCATTCGGCGCTTATAGACAAGTCCCCAAGTAAATACCAGTTTGCGGATTTTAATGGTGACGGTATACTCGATATTATATATAAAGAACAAATCAATTCCAATCCGGTCATAATTTATATGTTTGAAAACGAGCAGTTTGATCTGGTGCAAAAAATAACCGACGGAATGGGTCTTGAAACAGAATGGATCTATAGAACGCTTTCTTCTCCTACGGTAGGTTACACCAGCCAACATCGTCGCAAGGTAAATTGGGGAGTAGTGGAATATATGAAATATTCAAACGGGATTGGAAATGGTAAAAATACGGTTACCTATGGCTTCGGATTACCCAATTATGATTTTAAGCGTAGGCAGTTCCTTGGTTTTGAAGGAGTAACCATCCTCTATAATGGCGAAACCACCTACTATCATTTCCAGGAAAATACCGTTTTCAAATATTTGTATCTGCATCAATTGATGAAGTACAGGGGCAGTGCATCAACTCCGATCTCGGAAGAATTAAACCATTATGAATTTCATGATCTTGGTAATAAGCGTTTCATACCTTATAAATATGGATCGACTACGACCAATTCTCTGACGGGCGCTACAATTCGTAATAAAATACGTTTACGGTCTGATGGACGTGTTGACAGTTTGATTGTGGAACATTACGATGTGCCTTTCGGAGGTACCCCGCTTACCCGTGAAATAACAAAATATACCTATATAGCGGGTACGGCGGCAAACGGAGCACCGGTCTTTAAGCCCTACAATGTTATCATCACTTCTCAAATGAGAGGTTCGTCAGAATCTCTCACTCAAACTACAACCTACAATTATAGTACTTACGGGCGATTGTCTTCCATGAGAAAAACCAGTGCTTCCGACGGCTATAGCGAGACTTTTTACAGCAATTATAATTCACTGGGAATTCCTTTGACGAAGAGGATTTCGGCCAACGGATTGAGCCGTACCGAAACGTACCAGTATGATAATACAGGTCGTTTTATGACACAACGTAAAAATGCATTGAATCAAATCTCCTATTACACCTTTAATGTTCAAACTGGCAATCTTCTGTCTGTGAAGGATGTGAATGGGTTGACGACTACTTATACCTATGATGCCCTGGGAAGACGGATTTCTTCTAATTATCCGGACGGTACAAGGGACAGTTTGGCTACAAAATGGGCAGAAAGCCTTTATGTAGCTACCTTGATTCCGAATGTAAAATATTATACTCAGGATTATTCCACAGGTAAAAATGCGGTAAGGATCTACTACGACGTACTGGGAAGGGAACTCTCCAGGGAAGAAAGTGAGATCTTCACTGATACCCGCTATAATGCATTGGGGCAGGTAACCCAGGTTTCTTTACCATATTCATCTTACAGAACTACGGATAATAATAAAAGGTGGAAAAAGTATACTTATGATGTGTACGGTCGTATCCTGACCGAGATCTCGGATTATAAGAATATAACCTATACTTATGCTCCGGGAAGAGAAACAACCAGGGATAACATTCGCGGCGTTTCTTATGTGAAAAATTATGATGCAGCGGGCCGTGTGGTTTCCACCAGCGATCCCGGAGGAACGATTTCATATCAATATAAGATTGTACGGACCGATAACAAAATCCGTACCGAAACTTCCATTCTTACTAACGGGAGTACTACGAAATATGTAAATGATTCCAGAGGAAACAGGATTACTTTGATCGATCCGGATGCAGGTACTGTCACCAATACCTATAATAATTTTAACGAGCTATTGACAACCAAAGATGCGAACGGTGCCGTCACCACCTATACTTATGACGCTCTCGGGCGGGTAACATCAAAAAAATTCTCCAAAAACGGAACGCAGGATAGCTACACCTACCAGTATGACCGGTCCGGTTCAACCAATAAAGGTATAGGTAAACTTGCTTATATATATGCCAATTCGGTACTGGCGGAATCTTTAGAATATGATATAAAAGGAAGATTATCCAAACAGACCAAAATGATCAATGGTCGTTCTTTTGTCCAGACTTATAGTTATAATAACCAGGGATTTCTGGATGAGATTGGTTACCCGGACCAATTCTCGATAAAACATATTTATACGGGAGGCAGGCTTTATGAGATCAGAAAATCTGATGACAATACCCTGATTTACAAAGTCCACAGCAGAAATCCGTTCAGGGAGGTTAAGGTATGTTCTTATGGAAATAATATAGGTAGAGCCTATTCTTACGATGCGAATGGATTAGTCACCCAGATTAAAACCGGGAACAAGAGAGATGGGGGTATCGTCATCGAAAAGCCTGATCCGGGTGCAGGTGGTGGTGTTATTTCTCCCGTTGCTATTTTCCCTCCCGCAGATATCTATTTTGAAGTGGATAACACATATCAGCAACTTGACTATACCTATAACGCGAGAGGGATTATGAGTGGACGAACCAATGCCAATAATTCTCAGTCCGAAACTTTTACTTACGATAATATGGATCGTTTAACCGGATTTCAGATAAATGGCGGAAGTGCCAAATCGGTCGGTTATTCGCTCTCCGGCAATATTAATTCTCATTCTAATGTAGGTTCTTATAGCTACAATAGCGGGAATACCCACCCTCATGGAGTAAAGAAAGTTAAATTTAATACCTCCGGAAGACAAGGCTTGGCTACCGGAAGCAGTTGTGTAACCTACAATGCTATGAACCGGCCTGCTACTATTACGGAAGGAATCTATTCTTATCAGTTGTCGTACGGGCATGATAAAAACCGTAATATGTCCAAAACCTTGAAAAACGGAACAGTTGAAAGTACCCGTTATTATGTCAGCGACCTGTTTGAAGTTCTTGAAACCGGAAACGGTTCTCATTATCTAAATTATATTTACGGGGATAATGGTATTGTGGCTATTTTTGAAAAATCCGCTCCTTCGTCAGGAACAGGCAATATGTATTATGTACATACGGATCATTTGGGTTCATATAGTTTTCTTACGGATAAAAATAAGCAAATAGTGATGTCCTGTCATTTTGATCCCTGGGGAAATCGTATGCAATACGACAACTGGAGCAAAAAAGATACGGTAAACTATAGCATAATTAACCGTGGATTTACCGGCCATGAGCATCTTGACCGGTTTAAGATCATCAATATGAATGCCCGTTTGTACGATCCGGCTATCGGACGTTTCTTTTCTCCCGACCCGTATATACAAATGGCAGATTTTACCCAGAGCTATAACCGATACAGCTATTGTTTGAATAATCCGTTGATGTATACCGACCCGAGCGGGGAATTCTTTGTAGTAGATTCGTGGATTGTTGGTCTTTTTTCCGGTGGAATAAAAGAAGCTAATAAAAGGGCGATGAACGATGTAAAAATATGGGGTGGTTTATTTGTGAGCGATCCTAATAAGAATTTCTGGGGTAGGGCCTGGGAAACCGTTTCCCGTTTTACCTGGCAATTGCCACAAACAATTGCAGGCTTTTTGACTTCCCATACACATAATACATTTGGATTACGGGGTGGTGTGGAATCCGTTGATTATAAATATGGTGCGACCGTATTGCAAACCAATACCTCCTGGGGAGCAGTTACTTTAGGAAGTTATATTATTGGAAGTAAAAGCATCCGTGCTGATGAAAATAATAGTTTATTTCAACATGAATACGGTCATTATTTACAAAGTCAGGCCAGCGGATTATGGTATTTACAGCGTTATGGTATACCCAGTGCATTTAGTAAAGGAGACCATGATTACCACCCTGCAGAACAAGATGCTAATGCAAGAGCATTAAATTATTTCAATAAGAATATTGATGGTTTTGCTGATAACAATCAATGGAATTTTAATTCTAATCCTATTATTGGTTATGACCAAAATTTATCTTATAATCATACAAACAACCAATTGGCATTAGATTATGCGCGTTTACAGCCTGCATGGTATGATTGGGTGCTCGGACCGAATATTATTATCAATGGTCCTTTGATCAATACCTTCACGCTAAATAGTAAAAAACATTATTTCGATAAGTTGCGTGAACTGGAACATTTGGGTTTGCCCGTATCTTCGGATGCATGGGATAGATTTAATTAAATATCTTAATCGTGAAAAAACTTATCTTCTTATCATTATTACTTATTGTATCCACTTCTTCAAAGTGTGATAAGGATAAATGTCATAAAACTATTACTTTTATCAATAATTCATCCAAAGAAGTGTATATTCATGGAGGCAATTATCCTGATACATTATATTTTAACACTTTGTTCCCCAATCCGATCCTGAATGCGCATATGTATAAAGTTTTACCGGACGAGAAAAATACTACTGGATTATGGAGAAGGGATTGTTATGAGTCTTATCGTGTTGCAAATGGCAGTATGGTGATATATGTATTTGATGCGGAAATAGTGGAATATATTCCATGGGATACAGTCGGAAAATACTATAGGGTATTAAAAACGATACATCCCACACTGGAGGATATGCAAAATAATGATTGGACAATAACTTATACGGGAAAGTAATAGCTGATTAATA
>ERZ809224.132-NODE-132-length-79237-cov-14.280607_pt1 | contig 79237 bp, 80 predicted proteins | sample MGYA00520513_ERZ809224 | MGnify/ENA primary metagenome ERZ809224 (study PRJEB31576, sample SAMEA3212658) | Homo sapiens | biome: human-gut; feature: human gut; material: fecal | place: Sweden | collected 2012 ... | reverse complement strand
TGTGTCTTAATCCGTGAAAGTTAATTACAGGTAGTCCTATTTGTGCAACATATTTCACAAACCATTTGCTAATTGTAGAAGGGTGCATAGGCTTTCCATCAGCTTGTACAAATAACCTATCAGAATTAGTCCATAATTCGCCATAGATGGATTTTTGTTCTTCATACCATAACTTATATTCCTCAAGTAGAGAAATCACGAAATCTGGAATTGCTACTTCTCTGATAGAACTTTCTGTTTTTGGTGTTTTTGTAAATACACCTTTATCTGCTAAATATTGACTTGAACGATTTATACTTATAATCCCAGTTTTAAAATCAACATCTTGCCATTCTAATCCCATTAATTCACCAAGCCTTACACCAGTAAATACTGTTAGGATGATTGCAACTTTGTATTTGATTTGATCTTCACCAAGTGTTGTTAAATTTTCTAATAATACTTTACATTGCTCATCATCATAATATCTTCTTTTAGGTTTTTTAGCTTTTGGTGGTTGTACACGTTCTGCAGGATTATTTACAAGTAGTTGCCAATAGATTGCTTTGTGTAGCATTGCACGAAGTAATCTGTGATGTTCTAATATTGTTTTTTGTGCTAATGGTTTCTTAGTTTTCTTGCCATCATTTCCTTTTTTTCTAACTAATTGAGTATCTTTACTTAGTAAATCATAAAATTGCATTATATCAGTTGGTTTGATTTTGTTTATATAAAAATGTCCGAAGTAGGGAATAAGTCTTGTTTCTAATATTCTGCAATATCTTTTATAAGTTGATGGTGCAAGTTCTTTTGAACCATAATCTCTTTTCCAAATTTCGACAAATTCCGTGAATTTTAGAGATTTGCCATCTATTACTAAACCGTTTTGAACTTCTGCAACAAATTTAGCAAGTTCTACTTGAGCATCTTTTTTGCTTCCGTGTATTGTTTTGGTATGTTTTATTAGTTTTCCATTTAGGTCATATCCTCCTGTACAAACTAGTCTGTAACTATTCTTTCCTCTTTTTTCAATACTCCCAGCCATTACCTTTTTCACCTCCTTTCAGGCATACTTATGGGTGGGATTGGATTCTTATACAATGTTAACTTGAATTATTATATTATAATTGTTAACAAAAAGCAAGAGATAACAAAAATAAACTTAATTAAATAATATATTAAGTTGTCGAAAACTATCGAAAGTTGTAATATCAAGGAATTTCTGGACTTTTTACAGAAAAAGTGATATAATTTTCCAAAATATGTTAAATAAAACACAAAAGAATAGAATTAGGGGGTATAGATAAGGAGAGATTATATTGAGATTATTAGATAAAATAAAATTTGCAATAGCTATAAAATATTTTAAAAATAATACAAAGAAACATCACTATGAATCGTTAGCTCCAACTAGTGATTCTGATTCAGAAGAGACAATAAATATGTTATCAGATTTTCTTGAAAATAAAGAAAATATAAATATTGCTTTATCTGGAAAATATGGGGCAGGAAAGTCAAGTATAATTAATACTTTTCTAAAACAAGATAAGAGAAAAGTATATAGAACATTACAAATTTCTTTAGGAATGTTTGGAATTAATAAAAATGAGGAAATATCAGAAGATGACCAAAATGTTTTTTGCCAAGAAATAGAAAAAAGTATAATACAACAAATTATTTATAGAGAAAAACCTCAAGATTTACCAGATTCAAATATTAAGAGAATAAAAAGACTTTCTAAAAGAAGTATTACTTTAATGGGATGTATAATACTAATAGCTGTAATAATTTATTTGATATCAATATATAACGTTAATGTAAATGAACAAGTTAAAAATGTAATTGCGAATGTAATTGAAATTCATAAGAATAATATGGGATTATCAAAGATTATAGTGTTAGATGTATCAATTGCTGTTCTGCTTATAGGAAGTTTTATATTATTTACTATAGCTTTATCTATATTGTGGAGAAAATTAATAATAAAGAGTTATAAAATAAAGCTACCAAATACTGAAATAGAAATTAATGGAAATTCAGAAGAATCACTTATAAACAAATATATGGATGAACTAATATATTTCTTTAGTAAAACAAAGTATAATGTACTGATTATAGAGGATTTAGATAGATTTTTAGAAAATAAAAGTATTAAACATAGGATATTAATAATATTTCAGAAATTAAAGGAATTAAGTAAAATTCTTAATGATTCTAAACAAATTAATAGAAGAATAAAGTTTATATATGCTGTAAAAGATGATCTATTTAGCGATGCAACGGAAAGAACAAAATTTTTTGATGCAATTGTTCCAGTTATTCCGGTAATTTCTAATTTTAATTCTTATGCTGAATTGAAAGACAGATTCAAAGGAGAACAAATTTCAGATAAAACAATTCAAGATATATCAGCATATATAAATGATTTTAGATTGATAAAAAATATTAGTAATGAATATTATTTGTATAAAAAAGAACTTAGAAAGAATAAAGAAAAAAGTGGTATTTTGGATGAGAAAATTTTTCCAATAATAGCTTTAAAAAATATAAAACCAAATTTATATGAAGAACTTCAAGATAATAAAGGAAATATATATAAACTAATAAAAGGTAAAGAGGCTCTCTATGATAAATTAAAGGAAAATAGTGAAAAAGAAATAGATTTTAATAGAGCAAAAATAAAAGAACTTCAGAAAGAAAAAGTAGAAGATATACAAGAATTAAAAAGAATAGCAATTGGTGGATTATATGGAAAAAATGGACGTACATCTGTAAATAATTCAATTACTGTGGAGCAATTTTTACAAAATAGTATTACATTAGATTATATAAAACAAAATACTTTATATGTACAAAGCAGTAATGGATATAATTTTACAGAATCAGAAATATTTTCATATTATGATGGAAAAGAGAATTTTATAAAAAGGGCTGAAAAAATACAAGCTATAAGTAACAAGGAAATTGATAAGCTAAAAAATAAAAATATACAATTAGAAAAAGAAATAAAAAGAATAAACGAAATGTGTTTAAAAGATATTTTGGAACAGCTAAATAAAGAAACTATAAAAGAAATTTTAAACGAAGATAATAATGATACATTTGAAATTGATAATTTTACCTCAATGCTTGTTTCAAATGGATATATCGATGAAAATTATAAGAATTATATGTTTTATTTTAAACCAACAAAGGAATTAAACGAACATGATTATACATATATAATAAATGTTAGACAATCAACAAAAATGGATTTTGATTATAAAATAGATAACCCTAAAGTGGTAATAGAACAGCTGGATGTTAGTTATTTTGGGAAAAATGAAATTTTAAACTATTATATTTTAGATGAGCTATTGAAAAATAATTCTTCTCAAGAAAACAAAGCAAAGTTGAATAGATTAATAGAAATATTATTAGAAATAAATGATGATACTCAAAAGTTCACGTTTGAATTTCTTAAATATACAAAAAATCAGTTAGCATTTTTACAAAAATTACAGGATTTTGATAGTGAGTATATAAAAGAAGTATTTATATATAATATTGAAGATGAATCTAAAAAACATAGAATAGAGTATTTGACAAAAATACTATTAAATTATCCTAAAATATTAAAAAATAATAAAGCTAATAATTATATAAAAGAATATATAGAGGAAAAACAAGAGATTGAAAACTGGATAAAATTAAATGAAAATATAGGGGAATCATTAATACTATTAGATGTTAAATTTAAATGTTCAGACGACATAAAAAATGCTGATTTTATTAGATTTATATATGATAATAAATTATATAGATTGAATGTTTCTATGATTAAATTGTTATTTAAACATAAAGGATTCTCAGAACAGGATTTTGAAGAAAAGAATTTAAGCATTCTTATGCATGATGAAAAGTTAAAAGAATTAAAAGAATATGTGTATGACCAGAGAGAAGAATATATAAGTAGTTGCTATTTGAAAACGTTAGGAAAACAAAATGATATAGAAGATATTATTGAATGTTTAAATGACTGGGACATAAATGAGGATACAAAGAAAGAAATTATAAAGAATATTAATGGTAAAGTCAAAGATATAAGAAATGTTAATATAGAGTATTATGATGAAGTTGTGAAAAATAATAAGATAGAACCAACTTGGGAAAATTATTATTATTTCTACAAAGGGAAAAATAATCAAATAACAGATGATTTGATACATAATTTAGAATTAAATATTGAAGTAATAAAAAAACAAAAAGTAAGTTCTATAATTATGCAAGAAGAAGATAAAAAGCAATTTATTAATTTTCGAGCTGAAATCGTTAAAAATAACAGAATAGATATAGACGTATATAAGCAAATCATACCGTTATGTTGGGTAATTTTAGGAGAAATAGAAGAAAACGAAGTAGAGAATGAAAGGTTAAAATTACTTATAGACAACAAAATAATAAAATTTTGTGATAATAATTTACAAGTTATATATAATCAAGTTCCTGAAAATATAGATATATATATAAATAATAATATTGAGAAATTTATTAGTGAAATAGAAAATTATACTATAAATGAAAATATGATATGTGATATTATAAAATCACAAGTTATTAAGTTTAGAGAAAAAAGTAAAATAATAAATTCTATTGATATATTATATATTAATGAGGAATCTATAGAATATATAATCAACAATTATAGTCCTAATAAGATAAGTAAAATAAATGAAGAATTGAAAGAAAAAATGTTTAAGTCAACATTAAATATAAGTTATAAGTTAACTCTTTTAGAAAAAGAATTAGATAGAGACACTCCTATTGATTTGATTGACAATTATTTGAAACTATTACCCATACCATATAGATATATATCAGATTATCAAAATCATCCTAAAGCATTTTCTATATTTAAAACGAAAAATAATGAAAAAATACTAGAAAAATTAGAAAATAAGGGATTTAATTTTACAAAGATAATTAGTAAGAACAGAATTACTATATATAACAAAAAATAGCACATGTGTGCTATTTTTTATTTATCCTGTGAATCAACCCATTTTTGAAATTCTTCTTTAGAAATTTTACCTGAACGAGCATCTTTATACATTTGCTTACCTATTTCTCTATATTGTTTTAAATCTTTTTTATATAATTCTATTTCAGGATTTCGAGCTACACGAGTTTTTTTTCTAGTTCCAAGTACTCTGTATTTATGGTATACTTCATCATTTTCGTCTTTTCGCTTTTGATATTCCTTATTTCCAACATCCTTACAAGTTATATATTCACCCATATTTCTATCACAATAGGAAACAGTTTTTTTATGAGTTATAAAATATCTTTTGCAATTGCCACATATTTTTACATGCATTTTATTTACAGATACTATATTAAATAATGTAATATAAAAACTTGTAAATAAATTATTAGTTTTAAATTGTTGAAGATTAGAAAGTTTTCTTCCAGTTGGATCTGCTTCTTCAATAGCAGAAATTAAATTATTTATATTTTCTATACTAATAGTTTCATTTTTTAAAGGTAAGTCAGTATAGTTATAATCTAGTAAATCTGTTGAATGGAAGTTTTGCTTAAATTCTGCAAATGTATTTGGATATATTTGATTATACAAGTAAAAAATTTGTTTATGAGTTAAGTATTTCATATCAATAGAATTATCAATGCTATAAACAAAATTAATACACTTTTTAAACAAACTTTGATAATATATCAAGTTTTCTTTTTCTTTATTATAATATTTCTTTGCAATTTCGACAATTTCTGACACAGGATATAAAATATCTAATTCAATATATTTTATGTCTGTATCATCTAATTTATCTATAAAATAATCAAAAAAGTTTATAAAAAATAGCAGATAATCATTAAATATATTAAAATCATAACTTATAAAATCCAATAGAGAAAGATCATAGTGTTCTACTGCTGTGGTTGGTTCAAATACTATATATCCATCTAATTCAGTTACATTATGATTAAAAGATAGAGAAACCGGAGTAACTCTTTTTTGTATTGTAGCTAATGTCTCTAATTCACTTAATATTTCTTTCTTTTTAGATTCTGAAGTGTTATTTTCAAGTTCTATAATTAACTGTTCAAATCTTTGATTGTATGAAGTATCGTTTAAATTTGCTAAATATCTATTGTTGTTTGTATTCACAAGTGAATGCATATAAGATCCAGAAGTATGTATAAAAATTTGAGAAAAATAAGAAGTATCAAAGGATATAGCGATATTATTTTTTCTTTCCATATAAAATCCTCTCTGTTAACAAATCACGAAAAAACCAAAAATTTCGATTTGTTAACTCAATTAACTAAATTTAATAGGATTTTATCATAAGTCGATGTATAATTCAATTGGTTAACAAGAAAAAACACACAAAACTTGTTAACGAATATTCGTATTGTATTAGACTAAAATAGAGGAGGTGATTTTATGGAATTACAAAAAGTTCAAAGAAGTACACTAACAATGAAAGAAGCAGCAGAATATTTAGGAATTTCTTATTGGTTATTAAATCAATTAGTAAGAAGAAAACAAATACCATGTTCAAAAGTTGGTGGCAAATTTCTATTTAGAGTTCAAATATTAGATGAATATCTAAGTAGCAAAGAAAAAGAATCAATTAATTATTAATTGATAGAAAGAGAGGAAAGGAGGATATGTATGAGATACAGTGGTTTAAGGTTGAATCAAATATTTTTTCAAACAGGAAGATTCAAATAGTTTTAAAACTCCCAGAGGGTGACACATACTTTAGAGTATGGATGCAGTTAATTGCATTAGCAGTTGAATGTAATAATAAAGGAAGATTAGAAATAGGAGAAAATAATCCGATGACAATACCAAATTTTTCAAAGATTATGGGAAAATCTAATAAAAAAATTGAAAAAATTTTGGAAAAGTTTTTAGAGTTAGAAATGTTAGTAAAAGAAGGGGAAACATTTCTGATAAAAAATTGGGACAAGTATCAAAGTATTGAAAAATATGAAAAGTATCAAAAACAAGGTCGAGAACGACAAAGAAGATATCGTGAAAAGCATAAAGGTGAAATTGAAAAAAGTAACGTTATTCAAATGTTAAGTAACACAGAAGAAAAGAATACAAAAGATTTAGAAAATAAGGAAGAAGAGAATATAAGAGAGGAGAACGAGAATGGTTTTAGAGAATACAAAATGTAGTGAAGTTATACACAAAGAGTTAAAAAAATGTGAATTTTGTGGCAAAGAATTGACTCCAGAAGGACTAGATTATTTATACGCAAATATTTCTCCAGATGCAATTAAATACGAAAGATGTGATTGCTATAAAGCACAAGCACATTGGAAAAAGTTAGATGAAGAAGAATACAAAAAAGAAAGACAAAATCGTTTTAGAAATATTATAAACACAATTTACAAAGAGAACTATGGTGGAAGAAAATTTCAGGAAAAGAACTTTGAAAACTTTAATATTAATTCAGAAAATGAAATTGCAGTAGAAGTTGCTAAAGATTATACAAATAAAAGTAAAGAAAAAATGCAAAAAGAAGGACTGATAATAACGGGCAAGTCAGGACTTGGAAAAACACATTTAGCAGCATCGATTGCTAATAAATTAATTGAAAATGATAAGATTGTACTAATGGGAAGATTGACAATGTTATTAGATATGATTAAGGAAACATTTAGAGATAATACAAAGTCAGAAAATGAATTAATAGAGTTATATTCAAATGTAGATATGATTATAATTGATGATCTTGGTACAGAAAAAATAAGTCAATGGGCATTAGAAAAACTATACACAATAATTGAAAATAGAAATGAAAATAGATTACCAATAATAATTACAACTAGGTTTGATAAACAGGGATTAATTGAGAGATTTAGTCAAAGTCAAGATGAACAATTAGTAGAAGCAATAATCTCAAAATTGTATCAGATGTGTTATGGAATAACACTTAAAAATATAAAAGAAAAAGAGCTAGTATAAGTCGCCAAACAAAATACTAACTCAAATGATTGTAAATATATTTTAATACAAAAATGTAAAAAAGTAAATAGAAAAAGAAAGGATTTGATAATATGAAGGTTTATAAAAATTATAAAGAAATAGAAATAAAAAATATAAAAGGAGCAAGAGTTGATTTGTATAATGAATCAATTATAAATAAAGTAAATAAAGCAAGAGAGAGGATAAAATTGAGAGGATTTAAGAGACCATTTGATGTGGTAGAAAGGGAAAATGAATATTATTTAATTGGTGATAGAATAGATTTTGTAGCAGCAAAAACATTAGGATATGATAAAATTCCATGCTTAATAAGAGACATAGAAAAAGAAATTTTATTAAGAAAATTGTGCAAAAAACTAGGACTAGATGGTGAAGATTATGAAATGAAACGTAATGAAAAAAGATTAAATTATTGTAGGAAAAAATATTATAAATTAAATGTTTTATAATAAAAAAATAAGAAGAAAAGTACTTGGATTTTACTTAAAAAGTCCAAGTATTTTTTCTGAAAAAGTGAAAAAATTGATACGAAAAATAAATATTTAAGATACTTTGAAATAGTACTTTCTTGTCCTAATAAGCAATGAATTTCGCCAACTGAAATTCAATATGGGGAAAATCCCCAATCCCCTTTTTGAAAAGAGAGGAGAGAAGAAAAATGGCAACAACAAAGATTTGGAAAGTACAAAAAAGATTAGATCATGTAATTGATTATGCAACAAATGAAGAGAAAACTAAAAATAAATTTTATAAAGAAACACAAGATAATTTTTATAGTGTAAGGCAAGCTTTATTGTATGCAACGAATCCAGATAAAACGGAAAAGAAATTTTATACAACAGGAATTAATTGTGAAGTTGAAAATGCAATTGATCAAATGATTGCTACTAAGAGAAAATATAAAAAAGAAAAAGGCATACTTGCATTTCATGCTTATCAATCTTTTGCAAAAGGTGAAGTAACTCCAGAAGTGGCTCATGAAATTGGAGTTAAACTTGCTGAAGAAATGTGGGGAGATAGATTTGAAGTTGTAGTGACCACTCATTTAAATACTCAATGCATTCATAATCATTTTGTTTTGAATTCAGTTTCATTTAAAGATGGATATAAGTATTATAGTAATTTAGAAAATACAGCATTGTTTCGTAAAACTTCTGATGATATTTGTGATGAGTTTGGATTAAAAGTTTTAGAAGAAAAAGCTTGTAAATCTGGAATTAATTTTGAAAATTTTTATAGGAAAAGTTTAAAGGATTCAGACTATTATAATTTTGCAAAAGAGGATTTAGATTATGCGATAAAAAATTCTTATTCTAAAAAAGAGTTTGAACAGATGTTAATAGCTATGGGATACAACTATAATTATCGAGCAGGTAAATTAAGTATAAGGAGAGAACCATATAAAAGAAATATTAGAGTTGAAAGAGCTTTTGGTGAAGAATATTCTATGGAGAAAATAAGAAATAGAATTTATAGAAATCCTATTAGAAAAAATAAAAATATTCCATGGGTTAAAAGTTTGAATGGAAAATATTTTTCGAGAAAAGGTAGTGTGAGAAATTGGAGAAAACCAAAAGGAATTAGATCATTATACTATCACTATTGTTATTTATTAAAAGTTTATCCTAAAAGAAATGAACAATATAAATTATCACCATATATGAGAGCAGCAGTTAGAAAAATGGAAGACTACTCACAAAAGAATAGATTTTTAGCTAAGTATAAAATTACTACTTTAGAAGAAATACGAAATGTTAAGAAAGAGCAAGAAAATAATTTGAAAAGACATTTGAATCTAAGAGATAAGTTATATTACAAAAAGAAAAATTTAAATATAGATGAAGAAAAGGATGCAGTATATAAAGAAATTATAGCTGTTACAGAACAAATTAAAACTATACGAAAAGAGATTAGATTTTGCAATGAAATTGAAAGAAGCGTTCCTGTAATAAAAAGAGAGATAAAAGATTTATATAAGAGGGAAAATAAGCTTATAAATAGAGATAAATATAAGAAAATAAGGAAAGAAAGATATAGATAAAATTAATAAATGTAAAAAATAAAATAGGATGTCTCGGTAATATTTCGACAATATTTGCAAAATATTTGACAAATATTGTCGAAAGTGTTAATATATTACTGAGAGGAAATAGAATTATGGATAATAAAAAAGATAATTTTAAAAGAATAGCAGAAAAAAGAACAAATAAAATAATAGAATCAATTTCAAAACTTCAAAATTTAACAAATACATCTTTTTATGAATATACAGATGAACAAATAGAAGCAATTTTTGAGGCAATACAAAAAGAATTAGATAATCAGAAAAAAATATTTGAAGATGATAAGAAAAAAGAGAAAAAGAGATTTGAATTATGATAAGTGATTTGTTTTTTTATGGAAAATTAAAAGATATAGAAGATTTGTTAATTTATGAAGAAGAATTTGTGTTATTTTATTTGAACATTCAGTTACAAAATTTAGATAGTTTTAGCAAAGAAGATGTAGAGTTTTATCTTGAAAGATTATATGGTAAAGAGAATATAAAGAATAACGGAATTATCAAATTTTGTGAGAAATATTTTAAATCTAAAGAAAAAAATTATATTCTAAATATATCCGAAGAAGAAAAAGAGTTTTATAAAAATACAAGAGAATATGAAAATGAAATAATGTCTATGACAAGTATGGACAGAGAAATTTTACAAAATATTATAGTAGCTGAAATTACAGATCCTAAAATAGAGTTTGTAAATAAATTAAAAAAATGTATTACATATTATTATTGGCAAGAAGATTTAACATTTGAAACTAAGATAATATTATTATATAGATATTTTAATATTATAAAGAATTATTATAAGCTTTATAGAATAATTGATTGTAAATTAGAGAAAATACCAGAATTATTTAATATGTTAGAAATAACGGAATTAAATATAACAGATGAACAACTTACTTTTTTAATTTTTAATAATATATTTACATTGAAAAATTTAAAGAACATGTCAATCGATGCATTAATATCTATTTTTTGTGAAGATGTTGAACAACTTATAGAAAAAATTAATAAATATTCTGTAAATAAACAAGAAGTATTAAAGAATTTGAAAAATGAGTTTGACGAACTAATAAAGCCTGAATGGGCTGTTATTATAGAAAAAAGATTCGATTTTAATTCAATGCAAAAAAGAACTTTAGCAGATATAGGAAACGAATTAAATTTGACAAGAGAAAGAGTAAGGCAAATAGAAAATAAAGTTTTACAAAAATTAATAGAAAGAATTAATTACATAGATACAATATTATATTGTTTTTATAAGGATATAAAAAAAGACAATATAGACTTTATAACATTAGAAGAATTATTAAAATATATTGGAAATGAACAATTAAGTAGATATTTAATTATTATATTGAGTTCAAAAGAAACAAGTATTATATATGATGAAGAATATGGAATTATATATAATTCTAAAGAAATAACATTAGAAGAAATATTATATGAAGCAGAAACTCAATTAAAAGATATAATTCCAATATCAGACATTATAAATTATGATAAAGTTCAAAAATACATATTAGACCATGAGTATAAAACTTATCAAGATAAAATTCTTGTTAGAAAAGGAATTAATATTAGTTCTATTTATATGAATGAAATAAAAGAGAGCTTTGATAGTGGATATAATATAGGAAGTGAAGATGATTATAATAGATTAATTAATATTCTTACGGAAAAGTATGGTGATATTGAAATGCCATCAATGCATTCAATACAGGCAATGATAGATAGAGACGATTTCGTGCAAATAAATAGAGGTGCATACAAAGCAAGAGAATATGCTGCAAATTTATCTGAAAAATTAGTTGAAGAAATTACTGATTACATAATAAAAAATTCACCAATAGTTCCATATAGTCTTATTTTCGAAAAATTCAAGAAAACATTAGAGAACATAGGAATAGACAATAGGTTTTATCTAAAAGGAGTTATAGATGATAAAATTCCAAAAGAATTTAATACTACTAGAGATTTTATCAATACAAATTCAAATGAAGAATTAACATTATATGATGTTATGCCTAAAATATTTAAAGAATTTGATAATGAATTTACATTGGAAGATATTAAACAGAGAATGCCAGGGTTAAATGAATATAATTATGAAAATTATGTAAGGGCAGAAGAGGAAAATGGATTAATTAGGATTTCACCCAAAACATATATTTATATAGAAAAATTAAATATAACTCAAGAAACTAAAGTTGAATTGAAAGAATATATTGATAATCTGTTTGAAAAAATGGAATCTAAAATATTAACAGTACAGAAAATATATGCTAATTTAAGCATTATGAATAGAGAATTATTGAATAAATTACATATAACAGCTAGGTTTGGAGATTTTGAATTATTTTCAATAATTAAATATTTATTTAAAGAGGATTATTATTATAGTAGACCAGTAATCAGTAAGGAAGAAAACTTTACAACTTCATCATATTTGTTAATTAAAGAATATGTAAGAAAAATGGATAAATTTAGTTATAACGATATAAAAAATTACATATATAAAATGCATATTGGTGGACTTTATAGTTATATGAATTTTATGGAAGATTTAAGCGATGAATATGTTCAGATAAACAAAGATAGCATGATGAAAATCGAAAAGTTTGAAATTTCAGAAGATAAATTAGAAAAAATAAAAGATTTTGTGGATTTACTATTAAAAGGAAAAGATTTTAGAACAGATAATTTTGATGGATATTTTATGCTTCCAAAACTTAATAAACCATGGAATAAATACTTGTTAATTGGGATTATTAGAAGTTATTTTAAGGATGAGTATGAAATAGAGAATACTTCAAAATTTTATGACACAACTGAATTTATAGTTAGGAGGATAGGATAATGGATTTTAAAGAAAATTGGAGATTTGTTGGAAATAATTATGCATATGAAAATGGATTAGATACAGCAGATATGGAAACATTTAAGAAAGATCCAATTGCATCTTTAGCAAGAGAATCTTGTCAAAATTCTATAGATGCAAAAAAAGAAGGACAAAAGAAAGTTATAATAGAATTTAAAACATTTGAATTAAGTAGAGAAAATATTCCTGGATATGATAGGTTAAGAGCTGAAATAGAAAATTGTAAAGAATATAAAAAAATACAAAATAATAACAAAGACTATGAACAACTAAATGATATGAGTAAGGCTATAAACAGAGAAACAATACCATGTTTAAGGATAAGTGATTTTAACACAACTGGTTTATATGGAGATAAATTTTATTTACTAACAAAAGGAAGTGGTATCACAGATAAAATAGGAACAACAGGTGGTTCAAAAGGAATTGGAAAATATGCTTCTTTTGTTGCAAGTAGTTTTAATACAGTATTTTATTCTACTTATACAAAAGATGAAGAAAGTAAGTGCTTAGGAATATCTAAATTGTGTTCAGCTCCAATGGTTGATTCAGATGAAAAAACAATGGGAACAGGATATTATGGAATTAATTCAAAGAATGAACCAATGGATAGACAATTAATTTTAGATGAATCTTATAGAAGAATAAGTTCAGGTACAGATTTATATATATTGGGATTTAAAAAAGAAGAAAATTGGAAAGAACAGATATTATCAATGTTATTAGAGAGCTTTTTAGTAGCTGTTTATAAAGATGAACTAGAAATAAAAGTAGAAGATATAACAGTAAATAAAGAAAATTTAAAAAAAATTGTTGAAAATGAAAGTTTAATAGTAAAAAACATGAAAAAAAGTATAGTTTCACAATACTTACTAATAAGCGAAGGAGAAGGTATATTTTCAAAAGAAGTTGATATTTTAGAATATGGTAAAGTAAAAATTTTAGTTAAAAGTTTTTCAAGAGAAGAGTCAGATTTAGCAACTAATAGTTGTACAATGATCAGATATCCTTATATGAAGATAAAGGTTTTCCCTGGAATATCTACAATGCCATGTTCGGCTATGTGTATTATAGAAGATAATTACTTGAATGAACAACTAAAAGACATAGAAAATCCACAACATACTGATTGGGAACCAAAAAGAAAAAATGATGAAGCGTTGAGAAGTGAAATAAGAAATATAATACAACAATTAAGAAACTCTATTATAAATTTTGTTGTAGAAGTATTATCTACAAGTGAAACAGAAAAACTTGATATAGAAGGAGCAGGGGACTATTTGCCAGAAAGTGATGTTGATGATTCAGGAATAACAGGTGGAGAACAAGAAACTTTAGTTGTTAAAGATAATCCTGTGATTATTAAAAAGATTCCAAATAAAAAAATGGCTAAAAATCCTGTAATAGAAACTAATACATTAGAAGGTATTGTTCCAGATATAGGTGGTCATGAAGATGAAGGGGATGATTCTCCTGTGCCAACAGGAAATAATGGTGGCAATCAAGGAATGCCACATGATAGTGATGAAACAAAAGGAAGTTCAGAAGAAGGAGATAAAGATATTTTAAAACAAGTACCATTAACTGATATTAGAAAAGTATTTTTTGTATCTGACAAAGAAAATGGAGAATATGTAGCTATTATAGATTCAGTATACAATGAGTCTGATTGTGAATTAGAAGTGAAATATTTTGATGATGCAGGAAACCAATATAATGCTGATATTATTGAGTGTGTAGTTAATGGAATAAAAGCAGATATAGAGGATGGAAAAGCAGTAAGATTTAAAATAGAACAAGGTAAGACAAAAGCAATAATAAAAACTAACTTAAGAGATTATTATAGATGTGAGGTGAAATTATATGCAAATAGGTAATAAGATGTTTCCATATCCAACAATAAATAATATTGGATTAAGAAATTGTTTTAAAGAAACTACATATGCTTTTAAATGCAATGATTATAATGATGGACAAAACTATATATTAGAAGATGCTTATGTAGAAATTAATAATGAGAATATAAAAAGATTAATGTCAGAAGGATATCTTGGAGTTGGATTAATAATAGAATGTTCTACAACTGTTTTTAGAAAAATGTATGAAATAACAATAGAACCTCAAACAATTAAAATTCCTATTGGAGACTTAAGAGATAGAGTTGAAATATCATGTTACATATATGCAAAAAAAGAAATTGAAAAATTTCAAGATGATGATTTCTTAGAAGATTATAATGGATATAGTTTTAAAATAGATAAGAACGATATTATTGCAATTGATGATGGATATACAACTGTTATAGATTATGATGAAAGTATAGACAAAAAGGTTTCATCTATATTTCAAATAATTAGAGATAAGTCTGCAGATAGTATGGTAATAGAGAAGAAAGCTAAGAAAATAGTAATAAGTTTACCAGATGAAGAATTTACATATTATGATAATTTAAGAAGAAATGATAATTTTCAAAATATATTTTTCTCTATGATTGCTATTCCTGCATTAACATATTGCTTAAAAGAATTTCAAGATGCTATAAGAACAGGAGATTATGACTTAGATTCTATAGAGATGGAATATAACTGGTTTATTTCGGTAAAGAAAGCATATAAAAATCAATTTAATGTTGAATTAAATGAAGAAATTTTAAAGAACACAAATGTGTCAGTTGTTGCACAAAAATTATTAAATAATGGTAATTTAAAAGGTATAAAAGATTTGTTTGATATCTCTATAGGAAGAAAAGTATATGGAGGTGAAGATGATGAATAAAATAAATATAAGTTTTATAACTGATGATGCATTGGAAACATTGTATAAAAATAGTGAAGAAGTTGCTGAATATTTAATAAAAGAAAAAGAAAATTCAAACTGGTTAAAACTTATATATAAAGGCGAAATTTTTGAAGAAAAGAAATATAAGATAAATGATATAAAATTATTAACAGATGAAAATTATGATAATGTTGATTTTAATAATTCTATAATAATATATGAAGCTTTAAAAGATTTGCCAAGATATATTTTAACAGATGAAAGATTTTGGTGTTGGTTTAATTTTACAATAGGATATAAAGCAGCTTTACAAGCTATGAAAATTAATTCTAAAACAACTTTTGAGGATCACTGGTTGTTTAAGCAAGGAAAAAGAAGAGGTATATTTTTTAATGTATTAGCAAGATGTTATTTTAGAGTTGCATTATCAGTAGATGAAACTTTAGAAGATAAATATAGTTTGACAAGATTTGTTATAGAAAATCCAGAGAGATTTAGAACTTTAAGTTGGAGAGCAAATTCAAGTCAAAAAAACATAGTTCTAGGAGCATTAAAAGCAGAAAAAGATATTGTAGAAAAATATAAAGAAATTATTGATGTTGATAAGATAAAATACAACGACGGAAAAGGAACTATTTATTCAGAAATTACAAAACATATCTCATTATATGGAAGTGTAAGACTAATTGATGCAGCATCTGAACAAGACATATATAATCTTGTATATAACAAAATGGATGAAATGGTACAAAATGAATTAAATAAATAATTATAAAAAGTTAGAGTTTTAGTAAAACTTTAACTTTTTTTGTGTAAGAATTATTCTGTAATAAAAAATTAGAAAGATATGGTTTAATAAAATTTATAAAATATAATGCAAATTATGGAAAAAAAAGAGAAGATGTGATATAAGATATTGTAGGATAATGTAACAAATTATATAGGAGAAAAAATGGAAATAGTAAAACCTTTTGTAAAATGGGCAGGAGGAAAAGGAAGTTTGATTTCACAATTAAAGAACTTTTACCCATTTGAATTAGAAAATAAAAAAATAAATAAATATGTAGAACCATTTGTAGGTGGAGGAGCAGTTTTAATAAATATATTACAGAAATATGATGTCAAAGAAGCTTATGCATTTGATATAAATATAGATTTAATAAATTGTTATAATGTAATAAAGACAAAAATTGAAGAACTTATAAAAGAATTAGAATTAAAAGAAAAAGAATTTTTAGTTCTTGCAGATGAAGAAAGACAAAAGTATTTTTATGATATCAGAAAAGAATATAATTCATATAGAATTAGTGAAAATGAATTAAGCATTAAAAGAGCATCAGAATTTATATTCTTAAATAGAACTTGTTTTAATGGATTATATAGAGTTAACAAAAATGGAGAATTTAATGTACCTTGTGGTAAATATAAAAATCCAACAATATGTGATTCTAAAAATTTAAGAAACCTATCATTTTTGATTAGAAATGTAGAATTTCAATATGGAGATTATAAAAAGAGTGAGAAATATATAGACAGCAATACTTTTGTGTATTTTGATCCACCATATAGACCATTGTCAATAACATCAGGATTTACATCATACACAAAAGAAGATTTTAATGATGAAAATCAAAAAGAATTAGCAAATTATTTTAAAGAATTAGATGAAAAAAATGCGAAGTTAATGTTATCTAATTCAAATCCTAAGAATACTAATAAAGAAGATAATTTCTTTGAAGAAATATACAAAGGATTCAATATAAATGAAATTTCAGCTAAAAGAATGATAAATGCAAATGTAAAAGGAAGAGGAGAAATTTCAGAACTACTTATTACTAATTACAAGGAGATGGAGGAATGTATCCAGGAAAATTCTATTATGAAGAAAATAGCTTTAAATTAATAGATAATGATACTTTTGATACATTAAAGAATTTTGAAGAAAAATGTGTTGATATGATTTTTGCTGATCCCCCATATTTCCTATCAAATGATGGTATAACTTGTAATGCAGGGAAAATGGTTAGCGTAAATAAAGGAAATTGGGATAAAGCTTTAAATATAAAAGATAAGCATGAATTTAATAAAAAGTGGATTCGTGAGTGTTATAGGGTGCTAAAAGATGAAGGAACAATTTGGATTAGTGGAACATTGCATAATATTTATTCAATAGGTATGGCATTAGAAGAGGAAGGATTCAAAATAATAAATAATATAACATGGCAAAAAACTAATCCACCACCTAATCTAGCTTGTAAAACATTTACACATTCTACAGAAACAATATTATGGGCAAGAAAAGATTTGCCAAAAATAAAATATAAATTTAATTATGACCTAATGAAAAGCTTGAATAATAACAAACAAATGAAAGATGTTTGGACAACTTCTTTAACAAAACCATCTGAAAAAAAACAAGGAAAACATCCAACACAAAAACCTTTAGAGATACTAGAGAGAATTATATTAGCATCTACGAAAGAAAATGATTTAATACTAGATCCTTTTTGTGGAAGTAGTACAACAGGGATAGCAGCAAATAAATTAAATAGAAACTTTATAGGAATAGATAATTCGCAGGAATATTTGGACTTATCTATAAGGAGGTTTGAACAAATACATGAATTTAGAAATAACAAGAAAAATGATTGATGATTTTTATAATTGTTTTGAAACAGGATATGACTTTGAGTATTTTCTAAAGAAATTTTTAGAAGATTTAGGATTTACAGATATAAAAGTTACAAAAAGAAGTGGAGATAATGGAATAGATTTACTTGCATACAAAAATTCTATAAGTGACTTAGATATAGATCCTGAAAAATATATTATTCAAGCAAAGAGATATAAAAATACAGTACCTGTAAAAGAAATGCGTGAATTTAAAGGAACAGCATCTTACGAAAAAAGGATCTTTATAACAACTAGTGACTTTTCAAAAGGTGGAATAGAAGAAGCTGAGAATGATGGTTCTAGAAAAATAATTTTAATTAATGGTGAATCAATTTTAAAATTTTATATGGAACATCCAGAAAAAGATTATATTTTTGAGTGGAATCCAACTGTTTCTGTTGAGAAAGTTAAACAAATAATAAATACAAATAATGATTTTATAAAACCAAAAGATGAATTTAAAATGGAAGCTATAATAAGACTTATTAGCAGAAATGATATAAGAGCTCGTATTTTACCAATACCAAATGAGATATTTGAAAAAATAAAAGAATATAAAAAATATAAAGTAGAAATTAATAATGAAATAAAGGAACTAAATATAAATGCAACAAGGAGATACTTCGGAGGAGTTACTGAAATATATAGAAATGTTGGATATTATGATTATACTGGAGAGAATAAGAAGAAATCATTTTGGAAAATGGATGAAGAAAATAATAAAATTATAATTAAATTTGAGTAGGAGGATGTAAAATGAAAAGAAATTTTTCTGAATGGCTATTAACTTTTACAGATAGCATAGCAGATTATAAATATTATATAGATTTTAAAAAAGTTCATAGAAATGTGGATTTAATTAAGGTGGAACTTAATATTTTGAATTCTCTTATTGGTTGCAAAAATATAGAAGAAGAGTTTGAAAAATTATTAAGAAAATATCCTGAAATATTAAAATGTATACCTCTTTTATTAGCAGTTAGGGCTAATGAAATTTATTGTCAAGATGAAAACGGAGGTCACTTATTCCAGTTCGATTATGGTAAATATCCTCCAAATAGTCACTTGTATTATGAAAGATATAAATATTTTATGAGAGAAACAGGATTATTTGATTTGTTGCAAAATCATATTATAAATAATTTGGTTGATTATGCAACAGGTGTTGAAACTGGACTTGATTCAAATGGTAGAAAAAATCGCGGTGGACATTTAATGGAAGATGTTGTAGAAAGATTTATTCAAAAAGCAGGGTTTAAGAAAAATGAAACATATTTTAAAGAAATGTATTTACAACAAATAGAAGAAAAATGGAAATTAGATATGTCGTTTATTAGTAATAAAAATCAATCAACAAAGAGATTTGATTTTGTAATTAAAACAGACAATTGTATTTATGGTATAGAAACTAATTTTTATGCTTCAGGTGGTTCAAAACTTAATGAAACTGCCAGAAGTTATAAAATGATTGCTGAAGAGGCTAAAAATGTTGTTGGTTTTGAATTCGTATGGTTCACAGATGGTATGGGATGGATTTCGGCTAGAAATAACTTAAAAGAGACATTCGATGTAATGGATAAAATTTATAATATAGCAGACATGGAACGAGGTATTATGCAGGAAGTCTTCAAATAAGCATAAGAAAAAGCAAAATAATAATGTAATTAATTTACAGAATTATTTTGCTTTTTTGATATAAATTTACACGTTTCGACAAATTTTGCAAGGAATGCAGTATATAATAAAAAAGAGGTGATAAAATGAACATAGTAGAAAATGGAGTAAAAGTTGATTTCCATATTCATTCTGTAGCATCTAAACATAAAGAAGAAAATGGAAAAGTTGATAGCTCAACAATTGAGAATTTAAATGTATTAATACAAAAAATAAATGATAGAAAAATAAATATGTGTTCAATATCCGATCATGATAATTTTGATATCGATATTTATAAAAAGCTTAAGGAACAAGAGAATATAGGTGCTATAAAAAAGGTATTACCAGCGATAGAATTTTCAGTTAAATATGATTCTAAAATATTACATATTATCACTATATTTGAAGATAATGATGAAGAAAAATTAAAAAAAATACAGAGCCTTATATTTGATGTTAAAGCTAATAAACCTTTTTATGATCAAAAAGAATCTTTTTCAGAAGAAAAATTTTTAGAAATTATTAAACAAATAGATTTAAATGTTATAATGATAGCTCATCAAAAAGAAACATTATCAAGTAAAAAGACTAGAAGCAATGATGTAATGTCTTTAGGAAAAGAAAGATTTGATGAATTAGTTTTTTTGGATTATTTTGAATCTTTTGAATTCAAAAATAAAAGGAATGAAATATTCAATAAATATTATATAGAGAATAATAAAGAGAATCTTAAAAGCGAAGATTTAAGATTTATTACAGGAAGTGATTGCCACAAATGGAATGAATATCCTGAAGAAGACGAAGATTTTTCTTTTACATATTTAAAGTGTTTACCAACATTTAGAGGATTAGCAATGGCAGTTACAAATGTTAAAAGAATAAAATTAGTAAATAGTTTTTTCACAAGTAGTGATAATAAAGTAGATAATATAAAAATAAGTATAAATGGAAAAGAAAAAATAATCCCATTATCTAGAGGAATTAATGCTATTATAGGAGACAATTCAATTGGAAAATCTTTATTAATTCATAAATTGACAAACTATGAATATTTGAGTAATAAAAAAATAGAAGAGAAATACGAAGAATATCTCATAAAGAACAATATTCAAATAAACTCAACTATTGAACAAGATAAAATATATAGATTTGATAAACAAGGTGCTGTAAGAGAAATGTTTGAAAAGAAAACTTTTAATGTTAAAGGTTTTTTAAATGACTATTTTCCACCTATACCAAATGTTGAAAAATATAAAATAAAAGTAAAAGACGAAATAGAATTATATATACAAAATATAAAGAATAATTATGATTATGATGAAAAAAGAAAAAGTATAACTAATATTTCAATAAAAATTTTTGAGGAAAATGCAAAATCTTTAAATATCCAAAAATCAAAAAAAAGTTATAAAGTAAAAATACAGAAACTAAATGATATTATAGCAGAATTTGAAGATATTATTATAAAATTAGGTAAACTAATAAAAAATAAAATAGTATTTGAAGAAGATATTACATTGTTAAAAGAGCAAAAAGAATTATATAGTACTTTAATTAAAAAATATAATATGGAAGTAGAAAAATGGAATTTCAAAGATAAAAAAATAAAGATAGTAAATGAAATTTTAGGTAAGCTTAGTCAAACATTACAAAAATCAAAGACTGATAACACAAAAGCAATTGATAACTATGAGAATACACTAGAAGCATTTGAGGACAATATAGTGAATTTATATTTACAATCCATCAAAGAAAGAAAATATCAACCCAATATTGAGAATGAAAAAATTCCAATAGAATATAATAGTATAGGAAAATATAGATTTATTAATAAATGTGAAGTAGAGGAAATATCTAATGATTACATTATAAAGAGTATTCAGAAGGTTGTTGGAAAAAGGATTAAGGATGTAAATGATTTAACAGAAAATAATATATCAGAAAAAATAGAAGGAATAGATTTTTTTGATAAATTAAATGGTTTAAAAAAAATAATATTTGAAAATATAGAATCAGATTTTAAATATAAACCAGTAATTAATAATTTAGATGATAAAGATGTGACCAAAGAGTTATCTTCTGGATTTAATGCAAAAATATATTTTGATATCTTGTCTGAACAGACACAAAAAGATGGTATATTTATAATAGATCAACCTGAAGATGATGTATCACAAAAATCAATAAAAGAATATTTGTTAGATGATTTTTATAATATGTGTCAAAATAGACAGATCATTTTAATAACTCATAATCCTCAATTTATTGTAAATCTTGATGTAGACAATGTAATATATTTAGGAAAAAATGATGATAGTGAGATAATAATTCAAAGTGGTGCATTGGAATTTGTTAATACTGAATATGATATATTAAAAATTGTAGCAGATAATATAGATGGAGGTATTGGATCTATTAATGAAAGGTGGAAAAGATATGAAAAAAACATATAAATTTGAAGAAGAAAAAGAAAAATATATAATAATGGATGATAAAGATGAAATTTTTATAATAAATAAAGATAACTTAAAAATAGATGGGAATAAATTTTATGAAGCTTTTTTTGATAATTATTCTATTGGTGATTCTATCGAATTACAAAAAGGAGAAAGCGTTAATGATAAAGATAAACTTTCAATTGCAACTTATGATACATTAAAACAGTTAATTGATGATATTATTAAGAAGATAGAAGAAAAAAAAGAAGAGCAAAATTAAATATATTAATTGTTAAAATTTTAAAGTGTAATTAAAAAATCCTAAAGTGCAATTTTTGCACTTTAGGATTTATACTGAATATTTATAATAATATCAGTGCATCAATTAGTTATTCATCAAAACAACCCATAGCAATTTGAGAGCCATCAACAAAACCATTCCTATAATACTTCTCATTCCAATAGCCAAGATAATCTAAGAAATTATCATCAAGAACATTAAGTTGTTTTTGAACAAACGCTCTATTCTGTTTAGGAATACTATTCAAGATTTTCTTAGAAATCTCATCAAAATAAACCCAATGTTTTCTATCCTCCTCACAAGTAAGAGAAGAAAGTTCATCTTCTCTAAATAATAACCAATCTTTCAAAATATCATCATTAACCTCTCTAAAATTACTCATATCTAAAATACCTCCTACCAATAAATTAATTCATTTAAAACAGTTTCTTCAGCACGATTTTTAATATTATTCATAGCCTGAACCCATTCCATTTGATTAGTTTGTTTTAATTCTTCATTAACGCCTTCAGCTTTTGCAAATTTATTAACAATATCTGAAACTCTTTTCTTAGCATCTTCATCAATAAGAGCTAAATGTTCTGATAACTTTCCATCAAGTAATAATTCAGTATAAAGAACACGTTTATGTTCTCTCAAATAGTTAAGTCTTAAACGACCGTACTTGCCAATGCTGTAATTAATATTTCTATTATTTTCAATATACAAATTAGGAATTAAATAATCTCCTTCTTTGCGATAAGTAATTTTATTATTCATTTCTAAAACCTCCAAAAATAAATTTTAGGTTTCCCATAAACATCCAAAAACTGTAAAAATAAATTGGGGAAAAGTTGGGGAAAAACTCCTCAAAAAATGCCCTAAAAATACACAAATGTTTGCAAGTGCAAAATACCCGAAGGTATTGAAAAACAGGCTAAAACCCTTGATTTCACTAAAATACAGAAAACAGTCAACCCATTCTCATAACCCGAAGGTCGTGAGTTTAAGGCTTACGATGCAACCAATTAAGCTCATAGTGCTATATGTTTTATTTTTTTGAGAAAAGGTGCTATAATATCCACAGAAAGAACAACAAACATGCAGAAAAATTTAAAATGTCAAAAGAAATTAGAATTTTTAGCACAAATAAAAAATAATAAACAACTAAATTTTTTCTAGTAGATAATGAAAAGAGGTATAGGAGAAAAAATATGCAAATAAATTATATTGAAAAAACTCCAATAGCTACTGAATTTAATATGCTAACAGAATCAGTAGGTTGGGGAACGAGAGAAAATAATATTATAGAAGAAGCTTTAAGAAATACATTATACTCACTTTGTGTTTACGATGGCAATAACCTAATTGGGTATGGAAGAATTATTGGAGATAAAACAATATTTTTATATATACAAGATATAATGGTAATTCCAGAATATCAAGGTAAAAAAATAGGAACAGGTATAATGAACAAATTAATAGAAAAGATTAATGAATATAAGAAAATAAATCCAGAAATAAGAACATATTTAGGAGCATCAAAAGGAAAAGAAAGTTTTTATGAGAAATTTGGATTTGTATCAAGACCTAATGAAGAACTTGGTGCAGGAATGATTTTGTATGATGATCAAAAATATTGATAAAAACCAAAAAAATTATCTGTTTTTAATAATTCTTATTATAATCTAATTTTTGATAATCGATTACAAAGTTCGACAATATTTTTAATAAAAATTATATATAATAAATAAAAATAAAAGTTCTAGAAAACTAGAACTTAAAATCACCTAAGTGAAAATCAATATTTAATTGACATTTAAGGTTAAACCTTATTTTAACTCGTTGTGTTATTTTAGATAGTAATGAAACAGACCAATATTATAGAATTATAAGGTCAGCTGGAAAAATGGACAAAAAAATAGAAGTAAATCTTCTTTAGTGGCTCAAAGGCCGAGTGATAAAAACATCACTAGTAACGAAGATATAACTTCTATTAATAGAATAGCACCAATTAAAAATAATGTCAATACAAATAGATAGTCTAATTCATATAAAATTAAAGGAGAAAAAATATGGATAATTTTTTATTTGACAATTTTATAATTCCATTAGAAGATAGTACGTTGAAAGATTTTTACAAAGTGATTCTCTCTGAAGCACAAACAAAGGTTAAATATGGAGAAAAGGAATATTATAATTATTATCCACAAGAGAAGAAGAACATACAAATCATATTGGAGACCACAGAAAAAGATAATAAGTTAAAAGTGGACAATATGTTTTTTCATCATACATCAGGAACAGTATGGAGATTAAAGATAATTGAAGTAATGAACAACTTTCCTAACACATATTTGGTTTCAAGAGAAGATGACACGGGAGTTATAATTATAAGATTAGTAAATGAAGCTGTGCTAGGTAAAAAATTGAAAACAGGTGATATTATAGAAGCTCAAGTTAGCGCATTTGGAATGAATATAGATGTTTATAAAAATGAAAAAAGTCAGAACGATAGTATATTTGTATCTGAAAACATGAATAAAATTATTTTTGAAGATGGAGTACTAATACCATCAAATTTGATTATAAATAATAATACAATTATGAATGAAAAAGAAAGAAATGAAAAGGAACACCACAAAGATAATCTGCTCAAATTCAAAGGGACCATAAAATATGCAAATAAATACGATATAAATATGTTTGGAATAGAATTGCCAAAATATTATAGTGTAGTAATTAATACTGGATATGGTGAATTACCAATATTTTTTACAAAAAGCTTTTTAAATAATAAGATGATTGAAGAGATTGAAGAAGCTAATACAATAAGTGGAGATATATTTTTATCTGGAGATGTTTGTATTAACGAATATGAAAAATATGCTGAAGATAATAGATAGCTTAAGCAAAAAATAACGTATAAATGGTAAAATTAAGTGATGCACCTTGAAATAAAAATAGACACATAAAATTACAAATGATACAATGTGATTGACAAGAAAACATTGAAAGGATTTGTAAAATTATGTGTCAAAAGAATTATAACAAAAAAAGTAAAGAAAAGAAATACCAACATTTAAATTATGTTGAAAAACACAAATAGAAAGATGGTATAACATTGAAAAAAGCCGTGTTCAGAGATTGCAAAATTATTAAATAAAAGTATAAGAACAATACAAAGAGAAATAAAAAGAGGATTAGTAGAAAATTTAACAACCCATTTAGAGACAAAATATGTATATAGTGCAGAAGTATCAGAACAAAAGTATAGATATAATATGACAGCAAAAGGACCAAATATAAAATTAGATACAAATTATAAACTAGTAGAATACATTGAAAATGGAATAAAAAAAGAAAGAAAATCACCAGAAATATTAGTTGCAGAGATGAAAAGAAAAAAAGAGGAATTTGGAACAATAGTATGTGCTAAAACAATTAGAAATTGCATTCATAAAAGAATATTGAATTTAACAGAAAAAGATATGATTTATAAAAAAGAGTACAAAGAAAAAAATAAAGAAAAGACTCATTGTATAAAAGTACCAGCAGAAAAAAGTATAGATTTTAGACCAAAGAAGCAAATGACAGAAGTGAATATGGACATTGGGAAGGAGATTTAGTTGTTGGTAAAAATGGAAAAGGAGCAGCTCTATTAACATTTACAGAACGAATGACAAGAGAAGAAATAATATTTAAAATACCAAATAAACATGCTGTAAATGTTGCAAAATCAATTTATAAATTAGAAAGAAAATATAAATCAGAATTTAAAAATAAATTTAAAAATTGTATGTAAAGAAAAAAAGGGTTGACTAAGTAAACATAATGTGATAAAATAGCAATACAGTTTGAAAAGAAACTGAATACATTTTGAGGAGCTAACACTATGGCAAGAGAAGACATTGTGGTTTTTGACCACGGCGAATCCAGTACAATCCACGACACTGACCATGGCAATCCGCGCACCCATTCTAACCCCCATTCTCACGATACGAGTAATGGAACGTACGGTAAACCTCGTGATCTGACGGATAACGAGAGAATAGCGTATGACAGTTTTAAGAATGAAGACAATGACGGTAATAAAAAAAGTTAACTTCTAAACAAAAAGAGCAGTCAAATGACTGCTTTTTTTGTTTGCGAAAATTGAATATATCTTGCTCGATTTACGAAAATGTTGAACAAAAAATTGAAAAAATATAAATAAAATTTCACAGATTATTTTCAAAATATAGAAAAAATAGTAAATTTTTGATAAAATGCTAATAAAAAAGGAGAGAAAAAAATGAATAGAGAGGAAAAATTAGAAGAAGAAATAAAATTTAGGGGTTTCGGCTGCAAAACTATTACAACGAGATAATTGCTACATGTTGTAATAGTATAAGTAGCAAATATATCTCGTTATACTTAAAAAAATAGGATAAGGAGATATAAAAATGATAGAAATAGAATTAAATAATATAAAGAAAAACTACGGATTAAAAAATGTTTTAGACGGAGTTAGTTTTGAAATAAAAACAGGAGAGCAAATAGCTTTAATTGGAGATAATGGATCTGGAAAATCCACAATTTTAAAAATAATAAGTGGAGAAGAAAAAGCAGATTCAGGAAAAGTTAATATAAGAAAAGAAGCAGAAATTGGGTATTTAAAACAAGTGTATCCTGATGAAAATGACAGTATAGTAGTCGAGGAATATTTAAAAAGAAGTTTCAAGAAATATTTTGATATGGAAAAGAGATTAAAAGAATTAGAAGTTTTAATGTTAGACGAAAATCAGAATATAGAAAACCTAATAAAAAGATATGGCAGACTCCAAGAAGAATATATAACTTTAGGAGGTTATGAACTAGAAGAAAAGTTTAAAAAGATATGTTCTGGGTTTAAATTCAAAACAGAATTTTTAAATAAAAAATACAATACTTTAAGTGGTGGAGAAAAAACCATAGTGAATTTAGCAACAATATTGCTAAAAAATCCAGATGTTTTATTATTAGATGAACCCACAAATCATTTAGATATAGAAACATTAGAATGGCTAGAAAAATTCTTAAATTCATACAAAGGTACTGTCGTTTTAATTTCGCATGATAGATATTTTTTAGATAAAGTGGTAAATAAAATAATACTATTAGAAAAAGGGAAAACTATAGTATATTTCGGTAATTATTCATATTTTGTAAAAGAAGACGAAAGAAGAACTTTGGCTGAGTTTGAGAAGTATAAAAATCAACAAAAGCAAATAGAAAAAATGAAAGAGTCAATTAAAAAATTAAGAAGTTTTGGAGAACTTGAACAAAATGAATCATTTTTCAAAAGAGCAAAATGCATAGAAAAAAGACTTGAAAAGTTAGAAGCATTAGATAAAGTAAGTATAGAAAAGAAAAAATTACCAATTAATATTAAGATGTCCTCTCGTTCTGGAAAAGATGTATTAATTATCAAGAATTTAAATAAAAAATATGGAGAAAAAGTAGTATTTAATAATTTTAATATGGAAGTCTACTTTGGCGAAAAGGTCAGAATAACAGGCGAAAATGGATCACGGAAAATCAACTTTAATTAAAATTATTTTAGGAAAGGACTCAAAATATCAAGGAGAAATAAAGTTAAGCCCTTCTGTAAAAATAGGTTATATACCACAAGAAATAAAATTTGAAAATGAAAAAGAAACAATATTTGAATTCTTTTCAAAAGAATACAATAAAAGCCAAACAGAAATAAGAACATTTTTAGCTAAATATATGTTCTTTGGAAATAATGTATTTAAAAGATTAGAAGAGTTATCCGGAGGAGAAAGAGTAAGATTATTACTTGCAAAGCTCGTAATAAAGGAAACAAATTTTTTAATATTAGATGAACCTACAAATCATTTAGATATAAGTTCAAGAGAAACTTTGGAACAGGCTTTACAAGAATACAAAGGCACAATATTATTTGTATCACATGATAGATACTTTGCTAACAAATTAACACAAAGAGAAGTAGCTTTATAGTTATTGATATTTAAAGAAATTAATATTAGGAAAAGTAAGAATAAGAACAAATATAGTAAGTTAATCATGTTGCCTAAATAATCAAACCATGATATAATATTAATGTAGTATTTCAATTAGTCCATTCGCGTGATGCTACCAAAGAAATTGAGAGTTTAAAACTTGAATAATAGAAAATGTTGAGAACCTTTTTCTATGAATGGCAAAAATTTAAACCATAGCAAAATTATGGTTGTTTTTGCTTTGTTCATAGGAAGGAGGTTCTTTTTGTATATACAACCAAATATAAAAATAAAGGAGAAAATAAAAATGCAAGAAAGCGAATTAGAATATTATGAAAGAATAGGAAACTGGGATTTTAGTCAAATAAAATGTGAGGTCCGAAAAATAACAAATTGGGATTTTTACAAAGAAATAAAAAAACATACAAATGAAAAATCACTATGCTTAGATTTAGGAACAGGTGGAGGAGAAAAAGTATTAAAAAATTATCCAAAAGTAGGAATGATTGTTGCTACAGATTTTTCTAAAGAGATGCTAAAAACAGCAAAAGAAAATCAAAAAAAGTACCCACGAAAGAATGTAAAGTTTACATGGATGAATAATTTAGAAATGACATTTCCAAAAGAGACTTTTGATTTGATTTCAGCAAGACATACAATAATAAATGCAAAACAAATATACAATTGTCTAGTAAAAGGTGGAACTATAATAATAGAAGGAGTGGATAAAAAAGATTGTTGGGAAATAAAGGAGATTTTTGAAAGAGGTCAGGCATATAATGACACGATTTCGATAGCAGAAAAAGACTATATAGATTTAAAAGAAGCAGGATTTAGTAAGATTAAAAAGGTAGAAATTCTAGAAAATGAGTATTACAAGACAAAAGAAGATTTAATGGCATTACTGTTAAAAACTCCAATACTAGATGAGTTTTCTGAAATAGAAAATAGCAAATTTAAACACAAAAAAAGAATAGAAATGAACTTATTTGAAAAATATGTGGATAAGTACACCTTAAAAAAAGGCATTCTGTTGAAAAGGAGACTATATGGAATAATTGCTACAAAATAAAAACAAAAAAATTTTAAAAAAATTAGCACTCTCCTCTTGACATTGCTAAAAAGTGATGTATAATATACTTGCAACAGGGAAAAATAACATTAAAGTACATATGTGCAACCTATTTTGGGTATCAACACATAAAAATTTTAAAAGGAGGAATGACTTATGATGATGGTACCAAGAAGAAATGGATTTGATATTTTTGATGAGGTTTTCAATGATCCATTTTTCACAAAAAAAGAAAGCAAATTAATGAAAACTGATGTAAGAGAAAAGGATGGAAATTATGTACTAGATATTGATCTTCCAGGTTATGACAAAAATGACATTAAAATAGAATTAACAGATGGATATCTAACAGTTACAGCAAGCAGAACAGAACATAAAGAAGAAAAAGAAAAACACAATAAATATATTCATCAAGAAAGATTCTTTGGAGAATGCTCAAGAAGCTATTATGCAGGAGAAAATGTAAAAGAAGAAGATATTAAAGCAAACTTCAAAAACGGAACACTAGAAATTACATTCCCTAAAGAAGAGAGTAAAAAACTAGAAGATAAAAAGTATATACAAATTGAAGGCGAATAAAAAAGGACCTCGAAAGAGGCCTTTTTTTATTGCATATCAAAGATATTTTTGAACCAGATTTAGTCTATATCAAAAAGCATTCTCATAGAAAAAGGTTCACATAAAGTAGACAGGATAACTAATCTATGGTAAAATAATTAATGGAAAAGTAGAATATGGGAGTTATTTTAATTATGAATTTAAATGAATTAATGATAGTAAATGAACAGGAATTAGAAAAACTAAATAAAGCTATAGACAGAATAAGCCAAGAAAAATCAAGAATTAATTTTAATAGAGACATATTAGAAAGGCTTATGGAAAGAATAGAAAAAGTAATTCCATATAGAGAAGAATCCGAAATTCGTATAATAACTCCAATAAAATATCATAAAATGTTAAAGCTTGTTATGGACTTTTACAAATCGATAGATGAAGAGATATATCAAAAAGTAAAGAAATATGTTTTGCAACAAGAAAAAGGTGTGAACTGCTATATATATAACCCATATAAAGTAGACAAAGAAAAATTAGATTCTGAAATCGGAATAAAATATTCTGGATTTACTATAGAAGGAAAGAATTGGTGTGAAATACATATACCACTTACACAACAAATTAATTTTTTAAGAAGTAAAAAAAATATTGCTCAAGGCGAGTTAGATAATATAATTCCAGAAGCTACTTTACAGGATGCATATGTTATGGTACACGAGATAGGACATGTCTTGGATTTTAATATAGATCAAATGAGATTAGGGAAAGCTCATGAAGGGAAAAAAGGAGTTACCAGACAGTTGTTAACAGAGAGTACAGCTTTAGCTTTAGAAAAAATGTTTTCTAAATACTTACTAAAAAATAAAATTTTTTCAAAAGAGATTATACAAGCAATTGATAATATAAGAGAAAACCTTGTGCGAGATAATTGTAGGGCTACATATTATAAGTTAGTATTATACAAAGAAAAAGAAAAAAATGGACAGATTACAGAAGAATTTTTAGAAAAAATTATGAGGGATAAAAATTTTTCTAGAAATGGAATAAGAAGAATTGTAAAAGCTATAACAAATGATAATAATAAGGTTTGGTATCAAGAAAAATATGCAATTGCTAAATTAATTGCTCCAAGTATATTTAAAAAATATGAAGAAGGGGACATTTCAGCAATAAAAGAATATTTACAATCAACTCAAGAGGGAAACTTAAAAGATGCATTATTAACAATAGGAATAGAAAATAATAAAAATGGAATAGAAGTACTATTTAAGAACTTGCAGGAAGAAGAAATGTTAAGTAGAGAGCAAAATGAAAAGGCAGATGAATAAAAATGATAAGGAATATTTTTCCTTATCATTTTTCTGCAAAAAAGAGAACATTTTTTCGCAAAAACTATTGACATTAGAAAAATAAAGCAATAGAATATATACGAACAAACATTTGGAGGAAATGATATGATATCAACATTGCATATTAAAAATATTGGAATTATAGATGATTTATCAATAGATTTTAACGAAGGATTAAATATTTTAACAGGAGAAACGGGAGCCGGAAAAACATTAATAATACAATCTCTAGAAATAATTTCTGGTGGAAGATTTTCTAAAGAAATAATAAGAAAAGGAGAAACATATTCATTAGTAGAAGCAAGTATTTATTTACCAGAAAGTAAAATTGCAGAAGATGGAAATATAATTATTTCAAGAGAGATATATTCAAATGGAAGAAATACATGTAAAATAAATGGCAAGTTAGTAACAGTTAGTGAATTAAAAAAAGTTATGAGTAAAATAATAGATATTCACGGACAACATGATAATCAAAATTTATTAGACAACTCAAATCACATATCATATTTAGATGACTTTGCAGGGAAAGAAATGCATCCAATAAAAACACAATATTCAGAGCTTTTTGATGAATATAATAAAATAAAAAATGAATTAGAAAACAACTATGGAAACGAAACAGAAAAAGAAAGAAAATTAGATTTACTAAAATATCAGTTAAATGAAATAGAAACAGCAAATTTAAAAGAAACAGAAGAAATAGAATTAAATGAAAAGCATACAATAATGGTAAATAGTGAAAAACTAAAAGAGAATCTACAAATAATAGATGATAATTTAAATAATAATGCAATAGAAGGAATTTCTAATGCAATAAGATGTTTCGAAAAAATAGAAAACTGTGGAGAGATATACAAAGAAAAACTAGCAGAATTAAAGAACATATATTATGAAATTCAAGAAACTAGCAGAGATATCTACTCATTAAAAGAAGATGCAGAATATGATCCATATCAAATGCAAGAAATAGAAAGAAGATTAGATACAATATTCACAATGAAAAGAAAATATGGAAATTCAATTATCGAAATATTAGAATACAAAGAGCAATTAAAAGACGAAATTGAATTAATAGAAAATGCAGATGAAATAAATAACAAATTAAAAATAAAATTAAAAGAAATAGAAGCAAAAATGGATAAACTATGTTTAGAAATGAGTAATATAAGGAAAAAATATGCTACTATTTTAAATGAAAAAATAAACAATGAATTAAAAAGCTTAGAAATGGTAAATGCTAAATTTAATGTTAATGTAAATAAAATAGAAAACCAAAAATATAATAAAAACGGATTAGATGAAGTTATATTTATGATTTGTACAAATATAGGAGAGGAAGAAAAAGAATTAACAAAAATTGCATCAGGTGGGGAAATGTCTAGAATAATGCTTGCAATAAAAACAGTTATAGCAAATACAGATAAAGTTGGAATATTAATATTTGATGAAATAGACACAGGAATAAGTGGAAAAGCTGCAAAAGCAGTTGCAGACAAAATGAAATTGATTGCAAAGAACCATCAAATAATTTGTATAACGCATTTAGCTACAATTGCGGCAAAAGGAGACTACAATTATTATATATTTAAACAAATAAATAACGGAAAAACTACAACAAATGTTGAACTATTAAATGAAGAAAAAACAATACAAGAAATTGCAAGAATTTCTAATGGAGAAATAACAAAAGTTGCAATTCAAAACGCAGAAGAATTAAGAAAACTAGCATATGCTGTATAATTTAAAATAAGAACAAATTAGCGTAAATGGCAATTTGTTCTTATTTTAAAGTAAAAAAGAGAACGCTAATTTAGCGCTCATAAATTTTTTTAAGAAACTCTTAAAACAGCTTTTTTAATTCTTTGTTGTTTCTTATATTTTTCGTAAGAATTTAAAGCAAATTCCAAAGCATTTTTATATGCGTTAGAATTTTGTTTATATTGCATCTTGCAAAATGCCTGTAAAATTGTTGTATCAATAATTTCTTGATTATATTGATAAATATCTGGATTTACAGTTAAGACTTTTTTTGAGCATTTATAATAAGAATCTTTTAATCTTTGAATTTTATAATCATCTGGAGCAAACTTAAAAATATGTCTAGCAAGTTCCAAAGAATATTCCAAATTTTTAACTGCAACTTCATCATATAATTTTTTTATTGCAGAATTTATAATTTCCATATTGTCTACATTTTTATACTTTGCAGGTAAAAATAAACAAAATTCAGAGTCATTTTGAACAAGATCAATAGAAGAAGATTTTACATATTTAATGTTAAGTTTGTAACTGCTTCCTAATAAGCTAATAGCTAGATATGACTTACTTTTAACAGTTTTACTAAAATTAATTATACCCATAAAAACCCCTCCTAAACAAAACAATGTTCGCTACTGTGAAATTATTTTACATCAACTAAAAAAACATGTCAACAATTTTAAACAAAAAATATAAAATTGTGATATAATATTTTAAAACAAAAAGGAGATGTTATTATGAAAAGAGAAAAAGCAGTAGAATTATTAAAAAAATATAATAAAGAAGAATTTCATATAAGGCATGCATTAACTGTAGAAGCAGTTATGAGATATTTTGCTAAACAAAAAGGATATGACGAGGATTTTTGGGGAATAGTTCGGTTTATTGCATGATGTAGATTTTGAATGTTATCCAGAAGAACATTGCAAAAAAGCTCCAGAATTATTAAAGGAAATAGATGCAAGTGATGAATTAATACATGCTGTATGTAGTCATGGATATGGAATATGTTCTGATGTAGAACCAACACACGAAATGGAAAAAATATTATTTGCAACAGATGAACTTACAGGATTAATATGGGCAGCAGCAAAAATGAGACCATCTAATAGCACAAAAGATATGGAAGTTTCAAGTTTAAAGAAAAAGTTTAAAGATAAAAAATTTGCAGCAGGTTGTTCAAGAGATGTAATAAAAGAAGGGGCAGAAAAGCTAGGTTGGGAATTAAATGATTTGTTTGAACAAACAATACTTGCAATGAGAGAAAGTGAAGATTTAGTAAATAAAGAAATGGAAGAAATATAAAACCAAAAGGTATCTCTACAAAGAGATACCTTTTCATTTTTTAATTATATACTATCACCTTTTAACATAGTTCTAATAGTATTATACAGATATGGCTTAAACTCATCAATAGGCATTGGGTCATTATACAAAATAGAATTAAAGCAAGTAGAACTTGCAAGTTCTATAATCATAAACAAAACAACATCTGGATTTTTAATATTAATTTTGTTTTCTTCTATTCCTTTTATAAATAAAGAGCGAAGACCATCTTTGTTATCATCTAATGTATTATAAATTTTAAATACAGTATTACTTTTAATTCCCCAAGACAAATTTTTAGAAATAAACTTAAGCAATGCAGGAAATTTAGTAAGTTCATCTATAACATAATTTATTATATAAATAATTTGATCAGAAAAATTACTTATATAGTTTTTTCTTAAATTTTCTAGTGCATCACAAAATAATTTGTGAGATTTTTTTGCAACAAGAATATCTCTCAACTCATACTTATCTTTAAAATATAAATAAAAAGTACCTTTTGCAACATTTGCATTATCTACAATATCTTGTATAGATGTGTTTTGAATACCTTTTTCGGTGAACAACTTAAAGCCGGTATCTAGCAATCTATTTTTTTTATTTTCCTTAGTTTCTTGAATACTCAATTTAATCACCACATATATTATTATTGCATAAAATGACCAGCAGGTCAATTAAAAATGAAAAAAATATTTATAATTTCTACATGCAACACCCGGCTTCTCACATAAATCAAATAAATTTTAATAAAAATATTGACTAACGGTCATAATGGTGTTACAATATAAAAATGACCGGTAGTCATAAAATGAAAGGAGAGATAATATGCTAAAATTTGGAGAGTTTATATGTAAGCATAAAAAAATAATTTTAGTAATTTCAATACTTTTACTAATTCCTTCAATATTAGGAATAAAGGCAACAAAAATAAACTATGATATTTTGGTATATTTACCAAGCGACATTGAAACTGTTCAAGGAGAAAATATTCTTTCAGAAGACTTTGATATGGGAGCATTTTCAATAGTAGTTTTGGAAAATATGAAATCAAAAGAGATAGCAAAACTAGAAACAGAAGTTAAAAAAATACAAGGAGTAGAAAATGTAGTAAGTATTGTAGATGCTACAGGAACAAGTATTCCAGTAGAAAGTTTACCACAAGAGGTAAAAGACAAAATATATAAGGATAATACAACATTAATGCTTGTAACATTTAAAGATGCAATTTCATCAGATGAAACAACAAATGCAGTAGAACAATTAAGAAACATGACAGATGAAAGATGCAAAGTAAGTGGAATGACATCAGCATTAATAGACACAAGAGACTTATCAGATAAAGAAGTCGCAATATATGTATTAATTGCAGTAGCTCTATGTATTATAATCCTAGAATTAGCATTGGATTCATATTTGGTTCCAATATTTTTATTGTTAAATATAGGAATAGCAATACTTTATAATATGGGTTCAAATATAATGCTTGGAGAAATATCATATATAACAAAAGCAATAAGTGCAGTATTACAATTAGGTGTAACAACGGACTTTTCTATATTCCTTTACCACAGTTATAAAGCAGAAAAAGAAAAATATTCAAACAATGACGAAGCAATGGCAAATGCAATTGCAAAAACATTAGTATCAGTTTTAGGAAGTTCACTTACAACAATAGCAGGATTCTTAGCACTATGTAGTATGAACTTAACACTTGGAAAAGATATTGGTATAGTAATGGCAAAAGGTGTTCTATTTGGAGTAATAACAGTAGTAACAGTTTTACCAGCAATGATATTGCAATTTAACAAAGCAATAGAAAAAACATCACATAAAGAAATTTTACCTAAATTCACAGCACTAAAGAACTTTAATATAAAACATTACAAATTAATATTAATAGCTTTCTTAGTTATATTGCCATTTGCAGTATATGGATATACACACACACAAGTTTATTACAACCTAGATAGTTCACTTCCAGAAGAGCTAGAAAGTGTAAGTGGAAACAAAGAATTAAAAGATAAATTTGGAATAGTAGCAACAGAAATGATATTAGTAAATAATGATGTTCCAGATTATAAAGTAAATCAAATGTTAGATGAGATAGAGCAAATAGAGGGCATTGACTGGACATTAAGCTATTCAAGAATATCAAAAGCAGTGCCAGAACAAGTGCTTTCAGAAGATTTAACAAAAATATTCCAAAGTGATAAATACAAAATGGTAATAATTAATTCTAAATACGAAGTTGCAACAAATGAGTTAAATTCACAAATGGAAGAAATACAAAAAGTAATAGATAAATATGATCCTAATGCAATACTTGCAGGAGAAGGTCCTCTTATGAAAGACTTAATTCAAGTAAGTGATCATGATTTTAATAGCGTAAATACAGTATCAATAGCAATAATTTTCTTATTAATGTTTGTAATATTTAAATCAATATCAATACCAGTTATATTAATAACAGTAATAGAATTTGCAATATTTATAAACATGGGAATACCAGCATATACAGGAACTGTGCTTCCATTCGTTGCATCAATTGTAATAGGAACAATACAATTAGGAGCAACAATAGATTATGCAATATTAATAACAAACAAATATATAACATTTAGAAAAGACGGAAAAGACAAGAAACAAGCAATAGACGAAGCTTTAGGAACATCAATTTCTTCAATAATAGTAAGTGGTCTATGCTTCTTTGGAGCAACATTTGGAGTTGGTGTTTACTCACAAATAGAAATGATTGGTTCACTATGTTCACTAATGGCAAGAGGTGCAATAGTAAGTACATGTGTAGTAATAACATTATTACCAGCATTCCTAATGCTATTAGATAAAGTAATATGCAAAACAACATTAAAAATGTTAAAAATAAAATAAATGAAAGGATGATATAAAATGAAAAACAAAAAAATGATTTCAGGACTTTTGTTATTTACAATAACTTCATATATGACAATACCAGTATTTGCAGCATCAAAAACAGAAACAGTTTATTCAAACTTAGACTCAAATGGTAAAGCATACAAAACAATAGTAAGTACTCAATTAACAAATGAAGATAAATCAGATGAAATAACTGATATATCTAATCTATTAAATATAGAAAACACAAATGGAGATGAAACTTTCAAGAAAGAAGGAAACCAAATAGTTTGGGACAGCAATGGAAATAACATTTACTATAAAGGTGAAAGTGACAAACAATTACCAGTAGAATGTAAAATAACTTATGAACTAAATGGAGAAGAAATATCAGCAGAAGAATTAAAAGGAAAAAGCGGAAATGTAAAAATTAAAATAAATTACACAAACAACGAAAAACACATTGTTTCAATAAATGGAAAACAAGTTACAATGTATACTCCATTTATAATAGTTGCAGGAACAAAAATAGATAATGCAAAAAATAAAAATATTCAAATTACAAATGGAAAAATAGTAGATAACGGAGAAAGCACATTGGCAGTTGGAATTGCAATGCCAGGAATGCAAGAAAATATCGGAATTTCAAAAAGCAAAATAGATATTCCAGAAGAAATAGAGATTTCAATGGAAACAGAAGATTTTGAAATGGGAAATATTATAGCAGTTGTAGCAGTAAAAGGTATAGATGAAGATTTAACAAGTGATTTAAACAGTATGTATAGCCAAATTAATGAATTAGCAAATGCAAGTAACGAAATATTAGCAGGTGCAAATCAACTAAAAGAAGGAACATCAGAATTAGTAAGTGGAGTTGACCAATTAAAAGATGGAACAGGAGCAGCGTATGCAGGTTCTAAACAAATAAAAGATGAAGTTGAAGAAAGTACAAAAAATTTAAAAAATGATAATACTCCTGCAATAGATAGCAAAACTTTGGAAGCAATAAAAGCACAAGCAATGCAAAGCGCAACACTTTCAGATGAGCAAAAAGCAGGAATAGCAGCCCAAGCAAAAGCAGCAGCAACACTTTCAGATGAACAAAAAGCAGGGATAGCAGCCCAAGCAAAAGCAGGTGCAAAACTTACAGACGCACAAAAAGCAGCGATAAAAGCAGAAGCGCAAAAAGGAGCAACATTTACAGATGCACAAAAAACAGCAATAATAGAAGAAGCACAAAAAAAATATACAGAAACATTAACAGAGGCAGAAAAACAATTAATATTAACAGTTGCACAAAATACAGCATATCAAACAGCAGAAGCAACAGCATTAAAAGTAGCACAAGATGTAGCAACACAAACAGCAGAAGCAACAGCATTAAAAGTAGCACAAGATGTAGCAACACAAACAGCAGAAACAACAGCATTAACAGTAGCACAAAGTACAGCAACACAAACAGCTGGAGCAACAGCAACACAAACAGCAACACAAGTTGGAAATCAAGCTAAACAAAAATTCACAAATCAAGTAGTATCACAAATGAGTACATTAGGAACTGCTTTAGACGAATTAACAAATGGATTAGCAAATATAGATAATGGAGTAAGTGCATTATCAGTAGGAACAAACAAACTAGATAGTGGAGCACTACAATTAGCAAATGGAGTAAAAACATTTAATGAACAAGGAATATCAAAAATAAATAATTTAGTAAATGGAGATTTAAGAAATATTGCAAGTAGAGTAGAAAAAATGAATGAGCTTGCAAATGAATATAATAACTATGCAGGAATTCAAAATGGAATGGCAGGAGAAGTTAAATTCATAATGATAACTGATTCAACAACAGGAAATGGAGAAGTAAAAAAAGAAGAAGCTGTAATAACAACAGAAGCAAAAGACTCTAAAGAGATAAAAGAAAATAAAGAAGAATAGGCTAAAAATACTTTAAAGAGGCGCAAAACGATGCGCCTCTTTAACTTTATACAAAAGCATTGACATTAACAAAAACAAAATATAAAATATATTTAATGCTACAAATATAAGGAGTTAATTAATGTTAAAATACATTTGGAGAGATAAAAAACAATTAATTATAATAATAGGTGTAATATTAGTATGTAGTATAGCAATAGCAATTGGAATATATGCACAAATTACAAATACTAAAATAAATAAAACCGCAGAAGAAAAAAGAGAAGCAAACTATGAAGACTTGAAAAATAATTTTGACTCAATATTTACAAATACTATTAACAAAGATGGAGCAGCTCAAGTAGCAAACGCTAACATAAATTATGATGAAATAATAGGAACTAAATATGATATTAATGAAAAAAAAGAAACTAAATATAGTATAGTTGCTAAAATACCACTTTTCAAAAAAGAAACAGAAACAACAAAAAAAGTAAACCAAGAAATATTTAACACTTTTGGTGGGAAAATAGTAGATATAATAACAAACAATAAAGCATATACAATATATAATATGGGATATGTTGTATATATTAATGATAATATAATGTCATTAGTTATAAAATGTACACTAAAAGAGGGAACAAATCCACAAAGGACAATAATTCAAACATATAACTATAATCTAGATGAAGATAAGTTGGTTAGCATAGATGAGCTTATACAAAAAAGAAACTTAGATAAGGAGCAAATGCAAAAACAAATAACGGACGAAATAACAAAAGTAAGTGAACAAAATACTAGTATTATAAATCAAGGATATAATGTATATAAAAGAAATCCAAATGATGACATATATAAAATAGAAAATACTAAAAACTTTTTCTTAGGGAAAAATAAAACACTTTATTTAATATATGCATATGGAAATAGCGATTATACAAGTGAAACAGATTTGATAATATTTTAAAAGAACAAAGCGACTAAAGTCGCCATTTGTTCTTGCAGATTTGAGTTTCCGAATGAAATGAGAAATTTCCTAGTATATAAAATAACTCTCGATGTTTTTTATCGAGAGTTATTTGTGTTAAGGTTGCTCCGCTAATTTAATATTAACTTTAAATGTTTGCCCATTTCTATTAACTTCAAGTTCTAGGGTATCTCCAATATTTTTAGTTGCTTTTATCTTATTTAATTCATCCATTGTTTTGATAGAAGTTCCACCAGCTGAAACAATTATATCACCAGCTTTTAAATCTACTAAAGAAGCAGGACTTGAACTTTGAATGCCTCTAACATAAATTCCAACAGGAAGTTTATACTTTTCAGCCATAGATTCTGTTATATCAATTCCTTCAATACCTATATATGGTCTTAGAACTTTTCCGTGATCTATTAATTGTTTATAAATATCAATTGTATCATTAATTGGAATAGCAAATCCCATACCTTCTACACCAGTTCCAGAAAGCTTTAAGGTATTAATACCAATTACTTTACCTTCACTGTTTACTAATGCTCCACCACTATTTCCAGAGTTTATTGCAGCATCAGTTTGAATTAATGTATAAGTAGTTCCATTTTCACCTGTAACAGTTCTATTTACAGCGCTTATTATTCCAGATGTAACACTGCTTTGCATTCCTAGTGGGTTACCAATAGCCATTGCAAATTCTCCTATTTTAACAGAATTAGAATCTCCTAATTCTGCTTCTGTTAAATCATCTTTTTCAATTTTTATAACTGCTAGATCAGTTTGCTCATCTGTACCTATAATTTTGGCTTCATATGGAGTTGTATCATTATACAAATATACATATACTTTAGTTGCTTTTGAAACTTCATAATAAACAGAAGAATCAGTAGAATTAATAATATGATTATTTGTTAATATATATCCATCCTTGCTAATTATAATTCCAGAGCCTTGCGCTTGTGCAAGTTGAGACATGCCTTGCATAAAGTTTGAGGTTACAGTGTATTCTACAGTAATACCAACAATTGATGGTAAAACTTTATTTGCAGAATATATTGCAGTATCAGAATAATTAGAAAGAGATACAGTCTGAACAGTTCCAGTGTTAGAAGATGAACTAGGTATAGCAGAAGTCTCTTCTGTCTTGGCAGAAGTATTTAGAATAGAGTTTTTTATGCTTGGAATTCCAAATACTATAGAAATAACCAGAGCTGTACCTAATATTCCAGAAAGAAATGGAATTAAAAAAGATCTTCCAAAACTAGAACTATTCTTTGCGGGATCATCAAAACTTTTAAAAATATCATTATTTTCTTTCATTAATATAACCTCCTTGTAAAATAAATTATCATATTATAATAATAACCTAAACTAATAATATAATACAAGGTATACATTAAAAAATCCTGAAAAATTAATAATACAAAATCCAATTTACCTAAAAATTATATTGAAATAAATTTCTACATATAATATAATAAAAACAATTTAAAGGAGTTGAAAAAATGAATTTAAAAAATAAAAAAGGTATAACAATAATCGCACTAGTCATTACAGTAGTAATAATGCTAATATTAGTTGGAGTAACAGTAAAAGTAGGAACAAAGTCAATAGATGAATCAGAAAAAGAAGATATAATAACAAATATGATATCTATAAAAACAAGAGCTAAAATAGTTAAAGATCAATTTAATTTTAAGGATATAAGTAGTTTGGTAGGAACTAAATTTACCGATGATACAAAATATGAAAAGACAAATTTAAACCCTGCAATTCCAGAAGAACAAAAAAATAATTGTTATATATGGACACAAGAAGATTTAAATAATCAGGGATTAGCATCAATAAATTCTGATGAATCAAAATTTTATGTTGTATATTATGGGGATAATAATACAGAAGTATATTATTCAATAGGAGTAGATGGAAAATATAGCTTAACAGATTTGCAAGGTGAGTAATGTGAAAGAAAGAGAAATAGAAAGACTAAATAAATTAAAAGAATATGAAAAAAAGTTATATGATAAAGGAATAAAATATATTGCAGGTATAGATGAAGCTGGAAGAGGACCTTTGGCTGGACCAGTGGTTGTAGGTTGTGTAATAATGCCACAAGATTCATTTATTGAATATGTTAATGATTCTAAAAAAGTATCTGAAACAAAAAGAGAAATGCTTTATGAAAAAATAACAAATGAAGCAATTGCATGGAGCACAGGAATTGTAATGCAAGATGAAATAGACGAAATAAATATATTAAATGCAACTAAAAAAGCATTAACAATGGCAATAGATAATTTAAAAGTAAAACCAGAGGTTATATTAGTAGATGCTTTAGAAAAAATAGATACACATCAAATTCCATATATATCTGTAATAAAAGGAGATGCAAAAATTTATAGTATTTCAGCAGCTTCAATTGTTGCAAAAGTAACAAGGGATAGAATAATGCGAGAGTATGATGAAATATATCCACAATATGGATTTGCAAGTCATAAAGGATATGGAACTGCAAAACATATACAAGCAATAAAAGAATATGGAATATGTTCAATACATAGAAAAAGCTTTGTAAAAAATTTCGTGTAAGAAAAGAAACTTAGCCTTGTTGCTTTGGAAAAATCTTAAGCTTTTCCTATATAATAAAAAGGGGAATGGCGCAGTTGGAAGTAATCCAACTACGCCACAATGCGTTATTTGCCATCCCAGCCATAGTCATCGAAAGGATCTTCTTGATCACGTACCAAAACATCATAAATCCTTTGAGCGAGAATTCTACGCTCTTCTGGTGTGAGTTCAGACGCAATACTAGAAATTTCAGCTATCAGATAACTCAGCTTGTTCTTTTTGTCATTTGACATTTTAACGTTAGCCCCTTTCATAAAGAAATACAATGTTATTATAACACATTTTACATAAAAAATCAAATTTAGGAGGTAATTTATGAATATTAAAGAAATCATATCTAAAAAAAGAGATGGATTAGAATTAAATAAAGAAGAAATTAAATATTTTATAGAAGAATATACAAAAGGAACTGTTACAGATTATCAAGCAGCAGCACTAATTATGGCAATGTATATCAATGGATTAAACAATGAAGAAACTACAAATTTAACATTAGAAATGGCTCACTCTGGAGAAATTTTAGATTTATCAAAAATTTCTAAAACAGTTATAGATAAGCACAGTACAGGAGGAGTTGGAGATAAAATAACATTAGTATTAATGCCCATTATTGCATCACTTGGCGTGCCAGTTGCAAAAATGTCTGGAAGAGGCTTGGGCTTTACTGGTGGAACAGTAGATAAATTAGAATCAATTCCGGGATATAAAACAGAAATAAAAATAGACGAATTTATAGAAAATGTACAAAAGGTTGGAATAAGCTTAATTGGTCAAACAGCCAATTTAGCGCCAGCAGATAAAAAAATATATGCACTACGTGATACTATTAGCTGTGTAGATAATATGTCACTTATAGCGTCAAGTATAATGAGCAAAAAAATAGCTGCAGGAGCAAACAAAATAGTATTAGATGTAACATGCGGAAGTGGAGCTTTTATGCAAAACGAAAAAGATGCAATAGAGTTATCTAATATAATGAAAAACATAGGAAAGTTAGCAAATAGAGAAACAGTATGTATAATTACAAATATGGACGAACCAGTTGGATATGCAATAGGAAATAGCTTAGAAATTATAGAAACAATAGAATGTTTAAAAGGAAATATACCAGAAGACATAAAAGAAATAATAACAACAATAGGAGCATATATACTAAAACTTGCAGATAAAGGTGACAATTTAGAAGAAAACAAACTAAAAATATTAGAAAATATAAAAAACGGAAAAGCATATAATAAATTTTTAGAATTAGTACAAAATCAAAATGGTGATATAGAATATGTAAAAAATACAGATAAATTTGAAAAAGCAAAATACATATTACCAGTAATTTGTGAAAAAGACGGATATGTAGAAAAACTAAATGCAGGAGAAGTAGGAAAAATATCAGTGGATTTAGGAGCAGGAAGATTAAGAAAAGAAGATGACATAGACAAAGCAGTAGGAATAGTGCTAAACAAGAAAAATGCAGACAAAGTAAAGAAAGGTGATATACTAGCCTTCGTGTATGCAAATAATAAACAAAAAGGCGAAACAGCAGTAGAAGATATGCAAAAAGCATACAAAATAGTAGAAGGACCAGTAAAAAAAGAAAAATACATTTTAGGGATTATATAGGAGGAAAACAAAAAAATGAAAATAATGTTTATATGCACAGGAAACATTTGCAGAAGTGCAATGGCACATGCAATGTTTGAAAAAATGGTAAAAGAACAAAATAAAAATGTACAAGTATATTCGTGTGGCATATATGCACAAAATGGTGATATTCCAACATATGAAGCAATTGAAACAATGAATGAATATGGGATAGATTTAAGAAATCATAGAGCAACAAATATAAGAAACTCAAACATAAAAGACATGGATGTAATACTTTGCGCAACAATTTCACATAAAAATAGTGTTATAAATATGTATCCAGAATTAAAAGAAAAAGTATTTACGATGAAAGAATACGCAGAATATCCACAAAATGATTTAGATATAAAAGACCCATGGGGATACAGAATAGAAGTATATAAAAGTTGTGCAAAGGAAATAAAGGAATGCCTTAATAAAATTATAGAAAAATTATAACTAAAAAAGCATACTTTCCACTTCAAATAAATTAAAGAAAGGAATAAACAAATGAACATATTAGAAGGACTAAACGATAAACAATACGAAGCAGTAATAAATACAGAAGGACCAAACCTAATTATAGCAGGTGCAGGTTCAGGAAAAACAAAAGTACTAACACATAAAATAGCATATTTAATAGGAGAAAAAGATGTAAAGCCATGGCAAATACTTGCAATTACATTTACAAATAAAGCAGCAAACGAAATGAAAACAAGGGTAGAAGCATTAGTTGGAGAAGCAGCGAATGAAATGTGGCTAGGAACTTTCCACTCTATTTGCGTTAGAATTTTAAGAAGATTTATAGATAGATTAGGATATGAAAGCTCATTTATAATATTCGATACATCAGACCAAAGAAGTTTGGTAAAACAATGTTTAAGAGAATTAAATATTGATGATAAATTGTTTACAGACAGAAGCGTATTATCAGAAATAAGCAATGCAAAAAATGAAATGCTTACACCAGAAAGCTACAAATTAAGGACAAATGGTGAGTATAGAAAAGAAAAAATTGCAGAAATATATGCTGTATATCAAAGAAAATTAAAAGAAAATAATGCAATAGATTTTGATGATATTATCAATTTTACAATAGACATATTAACAGAAAACCCAGATGTTTTAGAGTATTATTCAGATAAATTCAAATATGTATTAGTAGACGAGTATCAAGATACAAATAAATCACAATTTACACTACTAACATTAATTGCAGCAAGACACGGAAATATTACAGCCGTAGGAGATAATGACCAAGGAATATATTCTTTTAGAGGAGCAGACATATCAAATATATTAAATTTTGAAAAGGATTTTCCAGGAACAAAAATAATAAAATTAGAGCAAAATTATAGATCTACAAAAAGTATATTAAATGCAGCAAATGCAATAATCAAAAATAATAGCAAAAAATATGAAAAAAACCTATGGACAGAAAAAGAAGAAGGAAAGCTTCCAGAAGTACATATATGTAATGATGAATATGATGAAGCAAGATATATTGCAGAAGAAATAGAACATTTAAGAAGAGAAGAGTATTTAAAATATTCAGATTTTGCAATTCTATACAGAATGAATGCACAGTCACGTAGTATAGAAGAGATTTTAGTAAGAGAAGGAATTCCATACAGAATTATAGGTGGACACAAATTCTACGAAAGAAAAGAAATAAAAGATATAATTAGTTATTTAAGATTAATTCAAAACACATCAGATAATTTAAGTTTGCAAAGAATAATAAATGAGCCTAAAAGAGGAATAGGAAAAACAAGTTTAGAAAAAATAGAATCAATAGCATCAACAAACCGGAATATCAATGTATGAAGTAATAAAAAAAGCAGATGAGTTTGGACTAAATAAAGTATTCGCAAATTCGAGAGATTTTGTAAATGTAATAGAAGAATTAAGAGCAAGTAAAGATGAAATTAAAATTTCGGAACTTGTAAAACAAACACTAAACAAAACAGGATATACAAAAGCTTTAGAACTAGAAAGTACAACACAAGCAGAAACAAGGCTAGAAAACTTAGATGAGTTTTTAACAGTAGCAATAGAGTTCGAGGATGAAGCTGCAGAAAACAACTTAGCAGAATTCTTAGAAAGTATAACACTTACAAGCGATGTAGATGAACTAGAAGATACAGACGAAGCAGTAACATTAATGACCTTACATAGTGCAAAAGGACTAGAATTCCCAGTAGTATTTTTAATAGGAATGGAAGACCGGAATATTCCCAAGTTATAAGTCAATAGGAGAAGAAAGAGAATTAGAAGAAGAGAGAAGACTTTGCTATGTTGGATTAACAAGAGCAGAACAATTTTTATACTTAACATGTAGCAGACAAAGAACTATATTTGGTTCAACATCATGCAACAAAATATCTAGATTTATAGAAGAAATACCACCAGAAATGCTAGACGGAGATAAAAACATTAAGAAAGAAAAACAATATGAACCAAAAGAAACAACATATGAGTGGGAATATGGAACAGTAAAAAAATATCAAACAAAAGCATTTGGAGATAAATACTCTCCAAAAGAACCATCATATCAATTTAGAACAGCAGAAAGTTTCTTAAATTCATTAAACAAAACAAAAGCAGAAGGAGTAGATTTAAGCCAATTTAGAGCAGGGGTAACAGTATATCATAAAAAATTTGGAGAAGGAGTAATAAACTCAGTAGAACAAGAAGGAGAAGACTTAAAGTTAGATATAAATTTTGAAAAAGTTGGACGAAAAAGACTAATGGCAAAATTCGCAAATTTAGAAATAAGATAAAAAAGAAGAGCAATCTTCTTTTTTTTATGCAAAAAAATTGGAATTTGTTTAGTTCCGGATGAATTCAGGACAGTCCCCAAAATCCCCAGGTTTGGTGATTTTAAGGGACAGTCCCTAGAATTCCCCCTCACACAAATTACAATTTATCTAATTACTTACTTCGTTTTTTACTTTGTCTATTTCTGTCTGTGGTGCTTGCCCTGCTGGTGTGTAATATCCTTTTGCTTGTGCTACCTTAAATAATTCATATTGGAATGATTCGTCATTATTTCTTATTTGTTGTATTGTTTGTCTTAATTGCATATTTTCTGCTTCTGAAATAACTCCTTGATATGTTGTGAGTTCTGCTTTAACGCTTTCTAATATATCGTTAACCATGTATTTTTCTTCCATATTCTTACCTCCTAATTTAAAAATGTTAACAATTTTTGTTTTGTATTTAATGAATCTTGAGCAGCCTTTGTAAACATTTGCTTTATTTGTGGGTCAACACATTGTGATGCATATGTGTTTAGCTTTTGATATGATGTGTCGTGTGCACCTATTAAGTGCCTTAAATTTTGTAATTCTACTTGACTTAGTTCTGACATTAAAATCATCCTTTCCATTTTTTATTTAACAAGTATATTGTTTACAAAAATTAATAAATTATTCAAAAAAATGTAATTTGTGTGAGGGGAATTCTAGGGACTGTCCCTCAAAATCACCAAACCTGGGGATTTTTGGGACTGTCCTGAATTCACAGCTATAGCAATTTCTACAATGCCTTCGGGTCGCCGTCCTCGGAGACCCGAAGACATCGCAGGCTTTGCAATATACATAATTTACAGCACGTAAAATACAGAGATTTTGAAAGTAAAACAGAGAAAAAAAGAGAAAATGCAAGCATTCCTAACATTAAAGGACTAAATAAAAGAATATACTTATTGCCAAAAATGTATAATTAAGGTAAAATATTATAGTGAAATTTTAAAAAAATAAGTTAGGAGTGTTTATTATTTTAAGAAGTATAAAGAATATATTTGTGCATGTTAGAAGTTCATTAAAAGTTTTATTTCTTATTATGATATCTACAGCATTAATAGTAGGACTAATATCTTTAGTATATAAACCAATGTACAGTGTAACTGTAAATGGAGAATTTTTAGGATATACATCAAATAAAAGCAAATTACAAAAGAGAATAAATGAATATATAGAAAGTAAGGATAACAGTAATGTTGCTTTTATAGATATTAAAGACTTACCTGAATATTCATTGTGTTTATTGAAAAAAGATAATCAAGCAAATGATGAAGAAATATTTGAAAAAGTAGAAAATTCAGGAACAACATATTATGAGTATTATGCAATAGTAGTAAGCAATGAAGAAAAGTACTATGTAGGAACAAAGGACGAAGCAGAAGCTATAATTAATGAGTTGAAATCAAAGAAAAGTACAAATATAAATAAAATAGCATATACACAAGTTCATTCAACAGAGATGAAAGAATTTACAGAAAAAGATAAAGTTGTAACAGCATTATATGTAAAACCAGTAGTTGTAGCAACATCAGCATATGCAACATATAAAGGACAAAAAATAGCAAGTACAGAAACACCATCATCAGCTGTTTTAGGAATAGGACTAATAAGACCAGTATCAGGAATAATAACATCAAGATTTGGTCAAAGAGCCAGTGGAAACCATACAGGATTAGATATAGCTACTTCAACAGGAACAACAATAGTTGCAGCAGCAGCAGGGACAGTAACTTATTCTGGAAATAATGGTGGAGGCTTAGGAAACTTCATAAAAATAAGCCATGGAAATGGTGTAGAAACAGTATATGGACATTGTAGTAAATTGTATGTAAAAGCAGGTCAAACAGTTTCTCAAGGCGAAGCGATAGCAGCAGTTGGATCAACAGGAAACTCAACAGGACCTCACTTACACTTAGAAATAAGAGTAAATGGAGTAAGACAAAATCCACAAATTTATTTATATAAGTAAAAAGTTAAAAAAACCAGTTCACATTGAACTGGTTTTTTGTTGATCTTTGTATATAAATTTTCATTTATTATAAAATGCTTTAACACAATTAGATATAGCATTTGTTTTAAAAATTACTTTTCCATATTCTAAAAGTTTTCTTTCGAATAAATCCGGATTATCAACAGTGTTTCCGAATTCGCTTATTTCACAATTAATTGCTTTTACAATAGGTAAATTAGATTTGTTAATATGTATGCATAAATAATATTTTGAATTATATAAGCTCAAAGAAACTTTTCTTAATTTTAAATATGTTTCACTGTTTAGATGTAAGCTTATATACTTACAAAACTCACAGTAATCATCAAATGAATTGAATGAGTATATTACTAAACTATTATTAATTGCAGATGTTTTTCTTTTTATTTTTAATTGTTTTTTTACTTGTTCCTTTTCTGGAAGCCTTGTAACAGTTAGAATAAAGTTCCCTTCTGGAACTGCAATTGCTTCAATCATTAATTTGTAATCTTTTGTATAAAAACCAACTTCTTTTTCGGCTTTATTTAACAAACTACAAAACAAAGCTTGAGATTCAGCAGAATTAGACATAAATGAGTGTAAATCTATATGCTCTTCTTCCAAATCGCTCAAATTTAAAGTGATTCTAATTTTATTCTCTGTCAATTTTTCAATTTTCAAAATAAGTAACCTCCGATATAAAGTATAATATTATTATAGCACCAATATATAATAATTTAAATAATAAAAATATGGAAATTATTATATCACATTATATTAAATAATTATTAAAATAGTGAAAGAAATTGTAAAATAACCCATAATAAATCCTTGAATTTACTTGAAAAAACAAGCAATTGCATATATAATATATTAGTATTTAACAAAGGAGAAATAAGGAGGAGCACAAATGGCAACAAGAGAAAAAAATATATGGATATTATTAGTATTTTTACTATCAGGTCTAGTAATAGGAGGACTTTTAGGAGAACTTGCAGCAAAGGTAGATTGGCTATGGTGGTTATCTTATGGACAAAGTTTTGGACTATCAACTCCGGTATCACTAGATTTAAATGTAATAACAATAACATTTGGGCTAATGTTTAAAATAAATATTGCAAGCATTGTAGGAATGGCAATAGCAATATTTATATATAGAAAAGTATAATGTAGAATTTTTTTAATTAAAGAATACAAAATGCATTGCTTTTTGTTGGGGGCAATTTATATTGAAAGGGCGATTTTATGAGACTAAAAATGAAAGAGCTTCCAATATTAGAAAGACCATATGAAAAATTAGAAATTTATGGAGCCGAGATGTTATCTAATGCAGAACTTTTGGCAATAATAATAAAAACTGGAAACAAAAAAGAAACTGCAGTAGCACTTGCTCAGAAAATATTAAATTTAAATAAAAATTATAACAAGAATGATTTAAGATTTTTGCAAGAAATATCGATAGAAGAGCTTACAGAAGTTAAGGGGATAGGAAAAGTAAAAGCAATACAAATAAAAGCAGTATCTGAAATCGCAAAAAGAATAACAAAGCCAATTACAAACAAGATAAAAATAAGTAATACAAAAGATGTGGCAGAATTAGTAATGTCTGAACTAAGATACGAAAAAAGAGAGATAGCCAAAGTTATTATTCTTAATAACAAAAATATTGTATTAAGAATTGTAAACATATCGTTAGGAGGTTCAAATTTTGCATGTATAGAACCAAAAGATGTATTGGCAGAGGCTATAAAAATGCAGGCACCAAAGATAATACTTATTCATAACCATCCAAGTGGAGACCCAAAACCAAGCAAAAGTGACTATAAAGTAACAGACAGAATATATGAATGTGCTGATTTAATGGGAATTGAATTGTTAGACCATGTAGTAATAGGGGATGGAATATATGAGAGTGTATTAATGGGAAAGGAAACGTGAGAAATATGTTATTTGGACTAAAATCAAAAGATATTGGAATAGATTTAGGAACAGCCAATACTTTAGTTACACTAAAAGGAAAAGGAGTAATATTAAAAGAGCCATCTGTTGTAGCAATAGATAGAAGAAGTGGCAATATCTTAGCTACTGGTTATGAAGCAAAAGAAATGCTTGGAAGAACACCAGAAACTATTAAAGCAGTAAGACCATTAAAAGATGGTGTAATAGCAGATTTTACTGCAACACAGTTAATGCTTAAAAATATAGTGTCAAAAGTATGCCAAAGATATAACGCAGGAAGACCAAGAGTAGTTGTTGGAGTCCCATCTGGTATTACAGAAGTGGAAGAAAGGGCAGTAGAAGAATCAGTTTTAAGAGCTGGAGCAAAAGAAGTATATTTAATAGAAGAGCCAATGGCAGCAGCAATTGGTGCAAATTTAGATGTAGCAGAACCTACTGGAAATATAATAGTTGATATAGGTGGAGGAACAACAGAAGTTGCTGTAATTTCCTTAGGAGGAGTTGTAATAAGTAACTCTTTAAGAACTGCTGGAGACGAATTAGACGAAGATATAGTAAATTATATAAAAAGAGAAATGGGACTAGCAATAGGAGAAACAACAGCAGAAGAAATAAAAATAGAAATAGGATGTGCATTACCATTAATGACAGAAGCAAGCATGGAAGTAAGAGGAAGAGATTTAGGAAATGGGTTACCAAGAAATGTTATAGTTACTTCAACACAAATAGAACAGGCAATGCATGATTCAATAAATGAAATAGTAGAAGTTGTAAAAGCTACATTAGAAAAAACTCCACCAGAACTTGCATCAGACATAGTAGAAAAGGGAATAGTGCTTGCAGGTGGAGGAGCACTAATCAGAAATCTAGACAAATTATTAAGCCAAAAAACAGAAATGCCAGTATATATTGCAGAAGATCCATTAGAATGTGTTGTAAAGGGAACAGGAAAAACTTTAGAAGACTTAGAAAGATTAAAAACTGTTCTTATAAATGCGCGTAAACGTAGATAAACAATAAATAAGAAAGGATTACAGCGATGTATAGAAACAATAAAACAAGTATTATAGGTATAGTAATAACAATAATAGTATTGATTATATTAGTTTTGCTTACCAATATAAATACAAATAAACTTTCTGGTGCAGAGAATTTATTTAGTAAACTTGTAATGCCTGTGCAAAATGGATTAACGCATTTAAAAAATAAAATTGCAAAAAATGATTCATTTTTCGAAAACATAGATAAGCTAGATGAAGAAAATAAAAAGCTAAAAGAAGAAAATAGTGAATTACAAAAAAAATTACAAGAGTTAGAAATAATAAAAACTGAAAATGCAACATTGAGACAATATGTAAATATGGCAGAAAAGTATGCAGAATACAAAACTGTACCAGCATATATAATAAATAAAGATGTTAGCAATTTAAGTGAAACAATGGTTATTAATGCAGGAAAATCAAGTGGAATAGATGTAGATATGCCAGTTATTACAGAACAGGGATTAGTTGGCTATATTATGTCTGTAACAGAAAATACTGCAAAGGTCCAACCAATAATAGACCCAGCAACTAATATAAGTGGGACAATAACAACATCAAGAGATAGTGTGATTGTAAGAGGAATTTTACGGAAGAAGTAACACATTAAAATTAATGTATATTCCAACAGATGCCGACTTAGTTTTAGAAGATACAATAGAAACTTCTGGATTAGGTGGAATATATCCAAAAGGAATACAAATAGGTAAAATAAAAGAAATAATAGAATCAAAAAATATAACAGACAGATATGCAATTGTAGAAACATCAGTGGATTTTTCAAAATTAGAAACAGTATTGGTAATAACAAAATAATATAAAAGAAAAGGAGATATATTATGAACAATGAAATCTATGTAACACCACTTGCTGGAAGATATCCAAGTAAAGAGATGAACAAAATTTGGTCAAGTGATTCTAAATATTCAACATGGAGAAAACTTTGGGTTGCACTTGCAGAAACAGAAAAAGAGCTAGGAATTGATATAACAGACGAACAAATTAATGAAATGAAAGAAAATGTAAATAACATTGATTATGATGTAGTTGCAAAAAGAGAAAAAGAATGTAGACATGATGTTATGGCACATGTTTATGAATTTGGTACAAAATGCCCAAAAGCAAAACCAATAATACACTTAGGAGCAACATCTTGCTATGTAACAGATAATACAGACGTAATTTTAATGAGAGAAGCTTTAAAAATTATAAAAGCAAAATTAGTTAATGTAATAAATAATCTAAAGAAATTTGCAGATGAATATAAAGGAACAACTTGCCTAGGATATACACATTTTCAACCTGCACAGCTAACAACAGTTGGTAAAAGAGCAACACTTTGGATGCAAGATTTGTTAGAAGATTTAGAAGAACTAGAATTTGTAGAATCAAGAATGAAACTTTTGGGTTGCAAAGGAACAACAGGAACACAAGAAAGCTTTATGAAATTATTTAAAGATGAAGAAAAAGTAAAACAAATAGATGGAAAAATAGCAAAGAAAATGGGATTTGACAAAGTATATGCAGTATCTGGACAAACATATACAAGAAAGTTGGATTCAATAGTATTAAATTGCTTATCAGGAATAGCAGAAAGTGCATCAAAATTTGCAAATGACATGAGACTTTTACAACACGAAAAAGAATTAGAAGAACCATTCGAAAAAGGACAAATTGGATCATCAGCAATGGCATATAAAAGAAATCCAATGAGATGTGAAAGAATAAATTCACTTTCAAGACATGTAATGGTACTTTCAAATGATGCAAAAATAACAACTGCAACACAATGGCTAGAAAGAACACTTGATGATTCTGCAAATAAGAGAATATGCGTGCCAGAAAGCTTTTTAGCAACAGATGCAATATTAATTCTTTATGAAAACATATCATCAAATATTGTAGTATATAAAAACGTAATAAAAACAAATATGATGCAAGAACTTCCATTTATGGGAACAGAAGAAATACTTATGAATGCAGTTTTAAAAGGTGGAGATAGACAAGAATTACATGAAAAAATAAGAGTATACTCAATGGAAGCTGGAAGAGAAGTAAAAGAATTTGGTAGACCAAATGACTTAGTAGATAGAATAGCAGCAGACGAAACATTTGGACTAACCAAAGAAGAAATTTTACATATATTAAATCCAGATCACCTTTGTGGAAGAGCAAAAAATCAAGTAACAGATTTTATAGAAGAATGTGTAAATCCAGTACTAGAAAAATATAAAGACTTAATAAACGAAGAAAAAGTAGAGATAAATGTCTAGAAAAAATGAGACAAAATGGGACAGCCCATTTTTGTCTCATTAATTATAAATAATAGAGGAAAATATGAAAATAATAGATTGGTTTAGAAGAATTAGACTGCGAAAAAGATTACTAATACCTAGCAGTAGTCCTGATTACGAAGATTCAATTAAGCAAGTAAAAGAAAAAATTATAAACAGTATGCAGGGCAGAGAATTTAGCAAAATTGAAGAGGCTTATTATGTATATATAGAACTAGGAAAAATTTTATCAGAAGATCCTATTAATGCTTTTGGGAAAGTTGAAGAGAGAAGAGACCTATTCAATAAAAAAATAGGAAAAGAACTTCAAGGAAATTGTAAAGCTATAGCGGAATTATATGTAAGTATATTAGGAGATATAGGAATAAACTCGGATTTAATAAAAGTAAATGAGAACCCAGGAGCACATGTGGACGCAGTATTAAATATTGAAGGAAAGAATTATATAACTAATCTAATAGGTGATCTATCAAGAATAAAAACTGCAAAAAGAGTAAATTCATTTGCATTTAATTTAGAGAATAATAGAAATATTATGTATTCACCAACATATAAAGATAGAGTAAAAAAATGTTATAACTTATCCTTCCTACCAAGAGAAGAAATAGAAAGAATGGATAAAAAATTAGGATATAGTTATAGTAACGAAAGTGAAAAAGATAATAATAAAAGAGGTATATATACAGAGGATGTATTTGAAAGAATAAAACAAGAATTAGCAGATCCAGAGAAGTTTAAAAAATATGTTCTAAAAGGAAGAGAAGATGTACAAGAAGATATATTCAAATATAAATTAGAATTTCTTTTAGAAAATATGGATAAGTTTTCCACATATAATTCGAATGCAAGATATTTGGAAAATATAAGGTATTACTTTTATACACTAAAAAAGTTTTTTTCGGAAGAAGAGGCAAAAAGAATAAATATGTATGCATGTGTGAACAATGGTGACTTTTCTAAAATACATTCTATTGTAAAATTAAGACCATCAGAAAAATCAAAAGGAGAAAATACATATTTTGCTTATAATAATACCGATAGAAAATATAAAGAAATTTCAAGAGAAGAATTAAAAAGATTTGTAGATAGGGCAAAAGGTTTAGAGATAATTGGTGAAATAGACAACAAAGAACAAATAGATATAGAAGAATTAGAGTTATAAAATGAGACAAAAGAGGAGTGTCCCCTTTTGTCTCATTTATTTAAAATTTCTTTCCTGTTATTTTTTCATATGCTTCAATATATTTATTTCTTGTAGTCTCTAAAACATCTTTTGGAAGTTCGGCAGGAGGATTGTTTCGATATCCGTTATTTGATAGCCAGTCTCTTAAGTATTGCTTATCAAAACTTTTTTGACCTCTACCTACTTCATAATCGTCAAGGGGCCAAAATCTACTAGAATCAGGAGTTAAAACTTCATCTCCTAAGACTAAATTACCATTTTCATCTAAACCAAATTCAAACTTTGTGTCTGCTATAATTATTCCTTTAGAAAGAGCATAATCAGCACATTTTTTATAGATATTAATTGTAGCATTTTTTACTTTTTCAGCAAGTTCATCACCTAAAATTTCTTTACATCTTTCAAAAGAAATATTTTCGTCATGATCTCCAAGTTCAGCCTTTGTAGAAGGCGTAAAAATTGGTTCATCTAATTTTTGACATTCTTGTAAACCTTCTGGCAATTTAATATTGCAAACAGTACCAGTTTTTTGATATTCTGCCCAACCAGAACCTGTAATATATCCTCTTACAATGCATTCAACTGGAAGCATTTTTAGTTTTTTTACTAGCATACTTCTATCTTTAAATTCTTCTTTTCTAAATTCGTCTGGAAATTCCTCATAATTTGTAGTAATTATATCATTTGGTATAATATCAGAAACAAAATTAAACCAAAATTCAGATAATTTATTTAGAATTTTTCCCTTATCCAAAACAGGATTTGGCATAATAAAATCAAATGCAGAAATCCTATCAGAAACAACCATCATAAGTTTATCATCATCTACTTCATATATTTCACGAACTTTACCACTACTAATTTTTTTCATAAAATAACAATCCTTTCTAAATTAATAATTCTCATAACCTACATCTTGTAATTTTGCATCTTTTTCCATAACAGCATCTTTTAATCCAGCTTTAAAATCAGCTAATTTATTACGTATATCTTCATTTGAAACGCCTATTATTTGAGTTGCTAAAATAGCTGCATTTTTTGCACCATTTATTGCAACTGTCGCAACAGGAATTCCAGAAGGCATTTGCACAATTGAATAAAGTGAATCAATACCATTTAAAGCTTTAGAATGAATAGGAACACCAATTACTGGGCATGTATTTACTGCTGCAAAAATTCCAGGTAAATGGGCTGCACCACCAGCACCAGCAATAATTGCTTTTACACCTCTATCTTTAAGGCTTTTTGCATAATCAATTGCCTCATCTGGACATCTGTGAACAGATAGAATTTTCATCTCATAAGAAATTCCCATATTATCCAAGAATTTGGCACTATCTTTCATTATAGGTAAATCAGAATCACTACCCATAATTATTGCTACATCAATATTTTTTTCCATTTTTCCCTCCCAAAAAATAAATCTGAATTAATTATATTATATAAAATTATAATATACAACAAAAAAATGGATTTTGTGTAATGGGGAATTTTTGGGACTGCCCTGAATTCACTATTACAAAACAGAAAATATAAATAGTAGAGTAAATGTAGGGGTCGCCGTCCTCGGCGACCCGAAGACATCGTAGACTTTATAAGAAAACAATAAATCAACGGCACCAATTTACATAAATAGGAATATATTATTAATATAGTAGGAGGAATAGCATGAAAGAAGTTTTAAGATTAGAAAATATAAACAAGACATATCAAGCAAAAAATGGGGAAATAGAAGCTTTAAGAAATATAAATTTTAATGTAAATGAAGGCGAATTTGTTAGCATAATTGGACCAAGTCGGATGTCGGAAAATCAACATTACTTTCAATAATTGCAGGGCTAGAAGAAAAATCAAGTGGAAAGATATATATAGATAATGTAGAAACAGAAAATGTATCAAACAAAATTGGATATATGCTTCAAAAAGATAGTTTACTAGAATGGAGAACTATATATAACAATGTGGTTTTTGGGTTGGAAATAACAAAAAGAAAAACTAAAGAAAATGAGCAATATGTAAAAGATTTATTAAAAAAATATAATCTTTATGAATTTAAAGATAAATACCCATCTCAATTATCAGGAGGAATGAGGCAAAGAGTGGCACTAATTAGAACACTTGCAATAAGACCAGAAATTCTTCTATTAGATGAAGCTTTTTCAGCTCTTGATTATCAAACAAGAATAATGGTAACAAAGGATATATACAAAATTCTAAAAAACGAAAATATTACCACAGTAATGGTAACACACGATATATCAGAGGCTATTAGTATGTCTGACAGAATAGTAGTACTTACAAAAAGACCAGCAACTGTTAAAAAAATTGATACAATAGATTTTGAAATAGAAGGAAGAGATCCTATGAACTGCCGTAAAAGTCCAAAATTCAGTAAATATTTTGATAGCTTATGGAAGGAGCTAGATGTTGATGCAAAAGAAAAATAATTCAGAAGAAAGAAAGAAGTATCTAAAAAAAATTAGACTAACAAAAATATTAACATTATTTACACAAATTACAGTAGCTGTTGCATTTGTAGCATTATGGGAGATACTAGCCAATAAAGGAGTAATAGATAGCTTTATAACAAGCCAACCATCTAGAATGCTAAAAACCTTTATGAATTTATCTCAAAATGGACTATTAGAACACTTAGGAGTTACATGTTATGAAACAATAGTAGGATTCTTATCTGGAGCTATACTTGGAGTGATTATTGCAATAATACTATGGTGGTCAAAATTCCTATCAAAGGTATCTGAACCATTTTTAGTAGTATTAAATAGTTTACCTAAAATAGCACTTCGGACCGGTAATAATAATATGGGTAGGAGCAGGAACAGGCGCAATTATAGTAATGGCATTGGCAATATCATTAATAGTTACAATTCTAGAAATATTAAATGGTTTTTTAAATACAGATAGCGAAAAAATAAGAATGGCAAAAACCTTTAATGCAAATAAATTGCAGATATTAACAAAAATAGTAATACCAGCAAATATTTCTACATTTATAAATTCGTTAAAAGTGAATATAGGGCTTTCATTAGTCGGAGTAATATCAGGGGAATTCTTAGTATCAAAAGCAGGACTTCGGCTATTTAATAGTATATGGAGGTCAAGTGTTTCAGCTAGATTTAGTAATGGCAAGTGTAGTAATACTTGCAGCTGTCGCAGCAATTATGTATGAGGCAGTAGTCCTACTAGAAAAAATAATTTTAAAAACAAAAAAATTTGGATAAATTGTAATTTGTGTGAGGGGGAATTCTATGGACTGTCCCTTAAAATCACCAAACCTGGGGATTTTGGGGACTGTCCTGAATTCATCCGGAACTAAACAAATTACAATCAATTGAAAGGAGAAAAATTTTGAAAAAATATATTATAGGCATACTTATAATCTTATTAGTTGTTGGTGGAATTTTAGCATATTCTATGCTTAAAGATAAAAATAACGGAAACACAGAAATGACAAAAATAAGATTAAATGAAGTTACACGTTCAGTTTTTTATGCGCCACAATATGTTGCAATTAGCAATGGATATTTTAAAGAAGAAAATCTGGATATAGAAATTACCACAGGTCAAGGTGCAGATAAGGTAATGACAGCAGTACTTGCTGGTCAAAGTGATATAGGCTTTGCACGGACCGGAAGCTGCAATTTATGTATATAACGAAGGAAAAGAAGATTACATGCAAGTATTTGCACAAATGACTAAAAGAGATGGATCTTTTCTAGTTAGCAGAAAAGAAAACAAAGACTTTAAATGGACAGATTTAAAAGGTTCTACTATTATCCCTGGTAGAAAAGGTGGAGTACCATATATGACATTTGAATATGTACTAAAACAAAGTGGATTAGATACAAAAAAAGATGTAATATTAGATGATAGTATTAAATTTGACTTAATGGCAGGAGCATTTGCAGGAGGTAAAGCAGACTATGTTACACTATTTGAACCAACAGCATCAATGACAGAGGCACAAGAAAAAGGATATATAGTAGCATCAGTTGGAGAAGCAGGAGGAGAAATACCATATACAGCATACTTTGCAAAAAAGAGTTATATAAACAATAATAAAGATATAATTCAAGGCTTTACAAATGCAGTATATAAGGGCCAAACATGGGTAAAAGAACATACAGCAAAAGAAATTGCAGAAAAAATACAAAACTTTTTCCCAGATACAGATTTAAGTATGTTAGAAAGTTCAATTCAAAGATATAAAGACATAGATGCTTGGAATGAAACACCAGTACTAAAACAAGAAGCTTTTGAAAAATTACAAACAGTAATGCAAGAAGCAGGAGAACTTACAACAAAAGCACCTTATGAAACAATAGTAAACAACGAATTTGCAAAAAAAGCTATTAAATAAAAACAAAACATAGCGCAAGTCAAAGGGGATAGACTTACGCTATGCTTCTCATAATATTTAATATATATCATGGAGGATAATTACATTATATATTACCAAACCTTAAATTAAGTTTAAAAATTACAATTTATCCAACCAATCTAAAATAAAGTTATAAACCTCCAATTTGTTTACCTCATTAAGTAATTCATGTCTAGCGTTTTTAAACAATCTTAAATACACATTTCTGGTTCCGTCTTTTTTAAGCATTTTATATACTCTTAAAACACCTTTACCATTTTGCCCAACAGGGTCTTCATCGCCAGAGAAAATTAATATAGGAACCTTTACGGTTTTATTAACATTTTTCTGTTTAGATAAATATTGAGTTCCACTCAATAAATCATAATATGCTTGAACAGAAAACATTTTTCCGCATTTCTCATCTTCTATAAATTTATTAACTTCATTTTCATCACTGCAAATCCAGTCAGAAGGAGTTCTGTTTGGTTCAAACTTTTTATTAAAAGAACCTGTAACAAGATGCTCAATCAATTTACTTTTATACCTTTTACCTTTAAAAGTAGAAATTATTTTAATAAGCAGTTTCCCAGAAATAAGCCCATATTTTTGCCCACTTGTTCCAGAAATAATTACACCAGTTAAATTATCATCATATTTTGTAATATATGTACGAACAATAAGTGAGCCCATACTGTGTCCCATAACAATATAAGGTAGATTAGGATACTCATTATGAACTTTATTTTGAAGAATATGAACATCTTCTACTAACCTATCCCAGCCATTATTATCAGCAAAATATCCAAAATCATCTTCACATTTAGCTGTATTACCATGACCTAAATGATCATGACCAACTACAATGTAACCATTATTGGCTAAAAAATTAGCAAAATCATTATATCTACCAATATGCTCTTGCATGCCGTGAACTAATTGTATTATTCCTTTGTGCTCTTTAAAATCACTATTAATCCATTTTTTTGCAAATACATCAAATCCTGTACTCGACTTAAAACTAAAAGTACTTTCCACTATAATCCTCCAATACAAATTATTACATAATAATATATCATAAAAATTTAAACAATAGAAGAGTTGAAAATAAAAAATAATTGTAATAAAATATTAAAAAAAGATAAAAATAAAAAGTAGGGGTTGCAGTCCTCGGCGCCCCCTGCTTAAAAAAAGATAGGAGTGAAAAATATGGAATATAGATATAAACCAGAAGGAGTATGCTCAAGAGAATTGGTATTCGATATAGAAGGAGATATTGTAAAGTCAGTAAAAGTTGTTGGAGGATGTCCAGGAAACACAGTAGGAATTTCAAAATTGGTAGAAGGAATGAAAATAAAAGACATAATAAAAAAACTAAAAGGAATTCCATGTGGATATAGAGGAACATCTTGTCCAGACCAAATTGCAAGAGCATTAGAAAAATATATAATTAAATAATGTAGGTGATGACGCCATAGGCAATATGCACTACAAAGAAATTACTAAAAGATAAGAAGGAATAAAATATGATAAAAATAGCATTTTTTGATACAAAAGAATATGATAAAAAATTGTTTGATGAATACAATAAAAAATATGGTTATGAAATAACATATTTAGAATCAAGATTAAATAGTGAAACTGCACCACTAGCAAAAGGATTTGACGTTGTATGTATATTTGTAAACGACGTAGTAGACGAAAAAACAATTAAAATCTTAGAAGAAGATGGAGTAAAATTAATAGCTTTAAGATGTGCAGGATTTAATAATGTAGATATAAAAAAGATTGGAGAAAAGCTAAAAGTTGTAAGAGTACCAGCATATTCTCCTTATGCTGTTGCAGAACATGCAGTAGCATTACTTTTAAGTATTGATAGAAAAATATATAAAGCGTACCAAAGAACAAAAAAATACAATTTTACTTTAAACGGACTATTAGGATTTGATATACATGGTAAAACAGTTGGAGTTATAGGTTCAGGAAAAATTGGGAAAGTATTTATAAACATTATGAATGGTTTTGGATGTAGAGTATTAGCATATGATAAATTCCCAGATGAAAAAGCAGCAAAAGAAATGAATTTTGAGTATGTAGACTTAGACACATTATATAAGGAATCAGATATAATATCACTTCATTGTCCATTAACAGACGAAAATTATAAAATGATAAATGAAGAATCATTAGATAAAATGAAAGATGGGGTTGTATTAATAAACACAAGTAGAGGAAAATTAATAGACACAAAAAGCTTAATAAAAAGGTTAGAACAAGGCAAAATTGGTGGACTTGGTTTAGATGTTTATGAAGATGAAGAGGAATTCTTTTTAAATGATATGTCTAATTCATATATAAGAGATGAAGAACTCTCAATATTACTTACTATGCCAAATGTAGTAGTAACATCACATCAAGCATTCTTTACGAAAGAAGCTCTAAATAAAATTGCATTAGACACATGCGAAAATATAAAAGAGTTTTTTGAAACAGGAGATTGTAAAAATAAGGTATAAAAATAATAGCTTGCAAGTTTTACTTGTAAGCTATTTATATATTTTTATTTATTTTACTTCAGAAAAAGAATTTTTACCTGTACCGCAAATTGGGCAAACCCAGTCAGCCGGCAAATCTTCAAATTTAACTGCTTCTTTGTTCTCATCATAAATGAATCCACAAATGTCACACTTATAGTCCATAATATCATCCCTTCTAGTTAAATATATAATATAATAATATAATAAACTTGAAATGTCAATTAAAATATATACAGAAACAAGCTAAATATGATATAATAACTATTGTAAAAAGAGGAGATTTTATGGAACAAGAATACATTTTAGAAAATTGTAAATCTTTTGAACCAGAGCATATTTTTGAATGTGGACAATGTTTTAGATGGAATAAGCAAGAAGATGGAAGCTATACAGGAATATTTAAACAAAATGTTGTAAATGTAAAAAAAGCGGATAATAAAATAATTTTTAGAGGAATATGCAAAGAAAATATAAAAGACGAGTGCATAAAATATTTTGATTTAAATACTAATTATGACAATATAAAAAGTAAATTATCAAATGTGGATAATTACTTAAAAACTAGTATTGAATATGGAGAAGGAATTAGAATACTAAATCAAGATTTATGGGAAACACTTATTTCATTTATAATATCAGCAAATAATAATATTCCTAGAATAAAAGGAATAATAGAAAGAATTTCCAAAAGTTATGGCGAAAAAATAGTTTGGGATAAGGCTGAATACTACACATTCCCAACACCACAAGAATTGTCTAAAGCAAGTGTAGAGGATTTAAGAAACATTGGACTTGGATTTAGAGATGTAAGAGTATATGAAACAACTAAAATAATAAATGAAAATCCAAATAAGTTAAAAGAATTAGAAGACGAAAAAGATGTAAATAAATTAAGAGAAAAATTATTAAAGTTCCCAGGGGTAGGACCAAAAGTAGCAGATTGTGTAATGCTATTTTCCACACTAAAAAAATTAGAAGTATTCCCAATAGATGTTTGGGTACGAAGAGTTATGAATGAATTATATATAAAAAATGATGATGAAACAAAAATAAATAAAAAAGAAATAGAAGAATTGGCCAAAACAAAATATGGCAATTTAGCAGGTATAGCACAACAGTATTTATTCTATTGGAGAAGGGGAGCTTAGAGTGAATAAGGGGATACAAAAGAATTTATTAAAAATACTAAGTTTTACTATAGTTTTTATAGCAGTATTATTAATTAACAAAAAAATATATGCAAAAAGCTACACAATTGATAATATGGATATTCAAGCAGAAATACAACAAAATGGCTCAATTAATATTAATCAAAAGATTACATACAATTTTGTTGGTAATTATAATGGAATATATATAACAATTCCATATTTACTTGAAGATAGTCAAGCTAAAGAAGTAAATCTTGAAACAAAAGATTATAGTATATATAACGGAAATAAAGTAACTATAAATAAAATTATAGATTCTCAAAATGTTGAATATATCGAAGGGTTTTACGTAGATGGAGCTGTAAATGTTGGAATTTATACAGTAGATGCGGATAAGCAAAAATATAAAATAAGTGTATATTCTCCATCTAAAAATACAACAAAAACATTTACATTAAATTATAGTATATCAAATGTATGTGTTAAGCATAATGATGTAGCAGAATTGTATTATAATTTTATTGGTGGAGAATGGGATGTGGATATAAAAAAATTAAATATAGATGTAGTACTACCAAACAATCAATCCAAAGAAAATTTATATGCATTTGGACATGGACCATACAATGGAGTAGTTACAATAGAATCTCCAAATAAAGTAAATTTTAAAGTAAATAATGTAAAAAAACGGACAATATGTAGCAGCAAGGGTTGTATTTGATAAAAGTAACATAAAAAATAGTGCAAAACTTTCAAATAAAGATATGTTATTTAAAATAATGCAAGAAGAAGAAGGCATTTATAAAAATAATGAAAAGAAACAAAGATTTACTACAAAAGTATTGTTACTAGCAATAGCACTGTTCATATATTGGGTAATATTAATATTCGTATATGAAAAAGATAAGAAATATGTTACTGCGTATACTGGAGAAGATGAATTATTTAAAAAATATAATCCATTAATAGCAGCTTGTATACAGGGAAGCAGAGATGTTTTAGCAAGAGACATTATTGCCGTTATACTAAACTTAATAGATAAAAAATTAATCAAAATGGAGATACTGCCAAGTGCTAGAACAAATGAATCATATACATATATATTATCAAGGCCTAGTGCAAAAGAAGAAACAGAAATGGATGAAATAGAGAAGTACATATATCATTGGTTATTTGGAGATAAAACATCTATAGATTTTGCAGAAAGGTTAAAAGAATTGCCAAAAGAAGATGATGCAAATAAGAAGTTTAAACAATTGAGCAAAATGGCAAAAGCAAAATTGAATAGAGTTGGAGCAAATGTTAGCAAAGTACCAATGGCTGTAAGAGTATTTAATGTAATGCTATTTTTTATAAGTATAATTATTGCATTAATCCATTTTCAATATAATAAGTTAAACATATATAATCCAGAAGCAATAAAAGGTATTAGTATTGAAATTATAGAGGTATTTTTGTTGTGTTTCCCAATGCTCCTTGGAATTTTATATATTCCAATATATTTAATGATATGTACAAGACATAGAGTAAACAAAGCTATAAGAAAATTTACAGGTCAAAAAGTGGTAACAACAACAGTAACCATAGTATTAATATTTTTTGTAGTTATGCTAATAACATTACTATTTGGTGAAGGCTTAAGATTTTTAATAATAGATGAATTATTAATATCAATTTCTCTTATAATAATGCTTACAGATAATTTAATGCTAAAGAATGAATCAATTATGATAGAAGACTTTAGTAGATTAAATATGATAAAAGATAAATTAGAAGATGATACATTATTTAAAGATAGAGATGTAGAACAAGTAACATTATGGGAAAAATATTTGGCATATGCAGTTGCGTTTGGAGTGGCAGATAAAATTATTAAAAGAATTAAAGAAATAAACATTGATGATGACTTAGAAAAAATATTAGAGAGTAAAATGCTCTTTGATGATATAGCATCAGGATATTATAATTTCTATGCAAATGCTAGTTTAGACAGAAGATTTGTAAAAGGATATTCGAGAATAACAGGAGAAGTTTTATCTTCTATGCGGAGAAGCAGGATCTTCTGGAGGAGGCTTTTCAGGAGGAAGCGGCCGGAGGATTTTCTGGTGGAGGTGGATTTTCTGGCGGAGGTGGCCGAGGAGGCGGCCGGAGGAGCCTTTTAATAAGGAGTGAATTATGAGTTTAAGGTTGATTTATGGAAGAGCAGGAACTGGGAAAAGCCAGTTCTGCTTAAACAAAATTAAAGAGCAAATAAATAATAAAACAGCACAAAAAATATATCTTGTTGTGCCAGAACAATTTTCATTTTCGACAGAAAAAAGATTGCTAGAAACACTAGAACAAAACAGTGTAATAAATGCAGAAGTTATAACATTTAAAAGAATGGCACATAGAATTTTTACAGAAGTTGGAGGACTTACAGAAGTAAACTTATCAAAAACAGGTAAGGCAATGCTTGTAAGCAACATATTAGAAAAATATAAAAAAGATTTACAATTTTTAAATAAATCATCCGAAAATATAGATATAGTATTAAGGACTATAACGGAATTAAAAAAGCATGATGTAAAACTAGAAGATTTAGAGCAAAAACAAAAAGAGACAGAAGACGAATACTTAAAAATAAAATTAAATGATATAAATACAATATACAAAAAATATGAGGAAACATTACAAAATAAGTATATAGACGAAGATGATATACTTACAATTCTTGCAAAGAAAATAGAAGAAAGCAGCATGTTTGATAATTCATATATTTACATAGATGAATTTTCTGGTTTTACAAGACAAGAATACAATGTAATAAAAGAATTATTAAAAAAGGCCAAAGAGATTGATATTACAATATGTTCGGACGAAATAAATATACAAAAACAGCCAGAAGAAGATATTTTTTATCAAAACAAAATGGTAATTCAAGAATTAATAAAATGTGCTCAAGAGGTTAATGTAAATTTAGAAGAAAATATAGAATTAAAAAATACTTATAGATTTAAAAATGAGGAATTAAAACATTTAGAAAAAAATATTTATGAGGTACCATATAAAATATATGAAAAACCAGTAAACAATATACATATAAGCTTGCTTAGTCAGCCATATTCAGAAGTAGAATATGTAGCAAAAACGATAATAGAATTAGTAAGAGAAAAAAAATATAGATATAAAGATATATCAGTAATTACAAAAAATATAGATGAATACACAAGCATAGTAAAAGCAATTTTCGAAAAATATGAAATACCAGTATTTATAGACCAAAAAGAAGATTTAAGTCAAAATATTTTAGTAAAATATGTGCTTTCAATTTTAGAAATATATGCAAAAAGTTGGTCACAAGATGCAGTACTTGCATATATAAAAACTGGTTTTCTTCCACTAGAAAAAGAAGATATATATAATTTAGAAAACTATTGCAAAAAGTGGGGAATAAAAGGCAACAAATGGTATAAAGAAGATTGGAAATATGATAGCTTAAACAAAGATGTAGAAAAGCTAAACGAATTAAGAAGAAAAATTGTAGAACCACTATTAAAACTAAAAACAAGTTTAGACGAATCAAAGCTAGCAGAAGAAATAACAACAAAGTTATATAGGTTTTTAGAAGAAAATCAAATAAGAGAAAAACTAGAAGAAAAAGCAGAAAAATTAGAGCAAGCAGGTAGAAAAGATGTAGCAAATAAGTATAAATCTAGTTGGAATATTCTTATGCAAATATTTGATGAGATAGTGCTAATATTTAGCCAAGACAAAATGAGTTTTAAACAATACAAGAATATATTAAAAGTTGGATTAGAATTTTCTAGTTTAGGAGAAATACCTCAAGTAATAGATCAGGTTATAATAGGAGATACAGATAGGTCTAGAAACCATAAAGCAAAAGTTGTATTTATACTTGGCTTAAATGACGGCGTATTTCCTGCAGTTAATTCAGGAGAAGGTTTCCTTAATGATAAAGACAGAAACTATTTAAAACAAAATGGAATTGAACTTGCAAAAGGAACAATAGAAAACTTGTATGAAGACCAATTTAACATATATAGAGCGTTTACAACAGCAGAAGATGAACTATATTTATCTTATGTATCAACAGATAAAGAACAAAAAGCTAAAAGACAATCTATATTAATTTCTAGAATAAAAAAGATGTTTAAAAATCTAAAAGAAGAAAGTGATGTAGTAAGTAAAAATGATAGTATTTTAACAGCAGAAAGTACATTTAATCAAATGCTTTCAAACATTAAAGATTTTAAACAAGGAAAAGAGATAGATGAAATTTGGTTTGCTGTGTATAATTGGTACATGCAAAATGATGAATGGAAGCCTAAATTAAAAGAGGCTATAAAAGGTTTTTCACATAAAAATGATGCAGAAAAAATAACAGAAGAAAATATAAAAAGACTATATGGAAACACTTTAAAAACAAGTGTATCAAGGCTTGAACAATATAGAGAATGTCCATTTTCTTTCCATTTAAAATATGGACTAAAATTAAAAGAAAGAGAAGAATTTGTAGTAAGACCAATTGATACAGGTTCATTTATGCATGAAGTAATAGATGAGTTCTTTGAAAATACAAAAAATATAAAAACAATAGAAGACCAAGAAATAAAAGAAATAGTAAATAACATAATCGATGAAAAACTTTCACTTAGCAAAAACTATATATTTACAAGCACACCAAGGTTTGCAGTACTTACAAACATACTAAAAAAAGCAATACTTCAATCAATAACATATATAGTTCAACAAATGAAAAATAGCGATTTTGAAATAGCAGGAAACGAAATAGAATTTAATAGAAAAATAGATAATGTAGAAATAACAGGTAAAATAGATAGAATAGATACAGCACAAAATGAACAAGGCAAATACATTAGAATAATAGACTATAAATCATCAGATAGAAGTATAAATTTAAATGAGCTAGAAGCGGGAACACAAATACAATTATTAACATATTTAGATACAGCGGTAGAAAAAACAAAAAATATACCTGTTGGAATGCTTTATTTTAACTTAATAGACCCAGTAATAAAAGCAAGTAGAAATTTAACAGATGAACAAATACAAGAAGAATTAAAAAAGCAATTTAGAATGAGCGGTATGGTATTAGCAGATGTAAACATTATACGAATGATGGATAAAAACTTACAAACAGGTGCTTCAAGCACAATACCAGTAACTCTTGACAAAAATGGAGATATAATGGATTCTCGCTCAAATGCAATAACAAAAGAACAATTTACTTTATTGCAAAATAAGGTTAAAAAAATAATAAAGCAAATAGCAAAAGAAATATTAGAAGGAAATATAGAAATAAAACCAACATACAACAAAGGAAAAAAAGAAGAAGCATGCAAATATTGTGAATATAAATCAATATGTTGTTTTAATCCAAATGTAAATAACTATTCATTTATAGATAATAAATCAAAAAAAGAATTGTTAGATAATTTACAATAAAGCGAAAGGAGAAACAAAATGGGATTAATAGGTTTTTATGCAGGATCATTTGATCCATTTACAAACGGACACTTGCAAATAGTAAAAAAAGCTGCCAGATGTTTTGATAAAGTAATAATAGGTATAGGACACAATAAAGATAAATCAGAGCGTATAGACAAAAATAAAATGAAAGAAGCAATAGAAGAAACAATAAAAGAAATAGGATTAAGTAATGTAGAAGTAGTACTTTATGAAGGGCTAACAGTGGAAAAAGCAAAACAAATGAATTGCGACATATTAATTAGAGGTCTAAGAAACGGTACAGATTACGAATATGAAGAGAATATATCTGCAATAAATGAAAAATTAGCAGGAATGGACACATGTTATTTTAGAGCAGGAGACCTAGGCTACTTGTCTTCAAGCATTGTTATGGAGCTATATACACATAACAAAGAAATAGATAAATATGTGCCAAAAGCAGTTGCAAAATTATTGCAAACAATGTAGAGGTGAAGAAAAGAAATATGATAATAGGAATTACAGGGAATTCTGGTTCGCGGAAAAACTTTATTTAGTCAAGAATTATGTACTAAAACAAATGCAAAATTAATAAATGCAGACCAAATTGTAAAAGAATTATCAAAGTGCGAAGAACCATATTATAAAGAAGTGGTAAAACAATTTGGACGAGAAATATTATTAGAAAATAAAGAAATAAACAGACCCAAATTAGCACAAATTATTTTTAGCAATAATCAAAAAAGAGAAGAATTAAATAAAATTACATGCGCACATATTGTAAAAAAAATTAAAGAAGAAGTGAAAAAAGAAACCCAAAGAATAGCAATAATAGATGCCCCACTTTTAATAGAAACAAAGCTAAATGAAATATGTGATATAGTAGTTTCTGTTATAGCAAATGAAAGTACAAAAATAGAAAGAATTTGCAAAAGAGATAATGTTGACAAGAAAACAGCAAAACAAAGGCTAAACAGCCAGCTTGCGGAAGATACATATATTAAAAATTCAAATTATGTTTTAATAAACAATAATGCAAATCTAGAAAAAGAAGCAAAAGACTTTTTAGAATTGTTAAGTAATAAAAATTTATTTAACAAAGAAACAGTTATAATAAAAAATGAAAACATAAGATATATGCAATTCAAAAAATTATTAGATTATAAAAATATTAAACATTGTTTTACTCTAAAACCATTAGATGTGGGAAGCAATGATACTTATAAAGAAATAAAAGATATAGCAAACAAAAACTATAATGATATATGTAATTTATTAAAATTAGATAGTAACAACATAGTAAGACCATATCAAACACATACAAACAATGTGAAAAAAATAAGTGGTGAAGTTGGCATATTTCCACAAGAATTAAAAGATATAGATGGATTAATAACACAAGAAAATAATAAAATACTTTCTTTAACATTTGCAGATTGCACACCAATATATTTATATGATAAACAAAAAAATATAATAGGTAATATTCATTCAGGATGGCAGGGAACAATTAAAAAGATAGCAAAACATGCAATAATTCAAATGAAAAAAGAATTTAATTCTAATCCAAAAGACATTGTGTGTGTAATAGGACCAACAATTAGAAAATGTCATTTTGAAGTACAAGAAGATGTAAAAAACAAATTTTATAATGCATTCAATTACATGAAAAATATAGATAAAATAATAGAATTTAATAAAAACACAAATAGTTATTTTATAGACACAGTAGAAATAAATAAAGAACTACTAAAAGAAGAAGGAATATTAGAAGAAAATATAGTAGATAGTGGGATTTGTACATACTGTAATAGCAATATAATTCATTCATATAGAAAAGAAGGAAAACAGGCAGGAAGAAATACAGCATTAATCTGTTTAAAATAGAAAGGAACAAAATATGTATCAAACATGGGAAGAATTAGAAGAAGCATGTAAAAATTGCAACAAATGTAAACTCTGTGCAAACAGGCATAATGTGGTAATAGGCACAGGAAATAGAAATGCAAAAATAATGTTTATAGGAGAAGGACCAGGTGCAGACGAGGATTTGCAAGGAATACCTTTTGTAGGGAAAGCTGGCAAATTAATGGACAGAGCTTTTGAAGGGATAGGAATAAAAAGAGAAGAGGTATATATAGCAAACATAGTAAAGTGTAGGCCTCCAAATAATAGAAATCCAGAATACGAAGAAGCAGATGCCTGCAAAGAATATTTAGGAAGTCAAATTAATCTAGTAAAACCAGAAATAATTATACTATTAGGAAGTGTGGCACTAAAAAATATATTAGGCAAAGAATATGGAATAACATCAAGCAGAGGAAAATGGTTTGAAAAAGACGGAATAAAATATCTACCAACATTTCACCCAGCAGCATTATTAAGAGATGAGACTAAAAAAATTGATTTTTGGAACGATTTGAAAACTCTTGACATGAAGAAAAATAATATATAAAATACTATTCGGATGGGGCAGACTGGAGCTCTGTTCACCTATAAACTAAAAGGGGGAACAAAAGAAAAAATGAACAAACAAAATAAAAATGGAATTACATTAATAGCATTAATTATTACAATTATAGTAATGTTGATATTGATAGGAGTAACAGTAACAGTAGCAATAAATGGAGGGCTATTTAACACAACAAAAGAAGCAGCAAGAGAAACAGAAAATGCAAAAATATTTGAGCAGATACAAGTAGCTGTGGTTAACGCATATAAAGTGAATCAAAATGATTTTACATCTGAATTTATTCAACTAACAGAAAAAGAAAATTCTCAATATAAATTAAATCAATATAACGGATGGGTAAAAATTTTAAAAGGGGAATTTGATAAAGAAGAAGATAATGAGATTGATATAATTGGTGCTTGGGCAACGAGAATGGGATATAGCAAAGAATATTTTGAAGAAGTTGGTTATACAGAGGAGATTTTAATAGAGGTTTATAAATTGGAAAATGGAATTGAAGAAGACACAGAAGTTACAAAAACTCAAGTATTAAATTATCTAAAAGAAAATATAAAAGAAGAGATAAAAGAAAATATAATTCATGGAACAGCAATATTGGATAGAACAAAGCTATTAGAAGAATTAAAAAATATAAAAGGAATAGATAGAGTAAAGGAAATTGGGGAAGAGATTAAGGAAGTAAATGGAGAATACGAAATATCACAAGAATGGAGATTAATAGTAGAATACAACACAAAAATAGTAACAATAACAGGAAAAGGAGAAATAATAGGACAAGAAGATAGAATAACACAAGCTTCAGAAGATCCAAAACCAAGAGATATTACAGATGGAGGAAAAAGAACAGGAACTTTAGAAAATCCATATATAATAGCAAGTATAGAGGACTTGGTAGAATTTTCTAACTCAGTAAATACAGGAAATACATATGATGGGAAATATATAGAGCTTGCATTAGATTTAGATTTTAAAGATAGTAAATCATATAAAGATGCAAAAAGTAAAGATTTTGGAGACTTAAATGGAGATGGAGAAGTAAAAGGAATACAAGAAGAATTAATAGACGAAAATGGAGAAGGATTTACTCCTATTGGAATTTTTACGAGAGAAAAGGAATACAGCTTCAATGGTAATTTTAATGGAGATTATCATAAAATAAAAAATATTTATATAAATGAAAAACGGAGATAACAATGCAATAGCACTATTTGGTAATACTAACAATGCAACGATAGAAAATCTTGGATTAGAAGGAGGAACAATAAAAAGCTCTGCATGGAAAATAGCAGCTGAAGCAGGTGACGAATCAGTCAAAGAATTAGTTGATTCTGGAATTGAGTGTAATTATATAGCCGGTATTGCAAACTGGGGGAATGGTAGTGACTATATTACTCAAAAAGGACCAATTTTAAAAAGATGTTATACAAAAGATATAAATTTTGGAACAGCTATTGAAGCATATGGAGTGGCTAAACGTGCAACTAGTATGGAGGAATGCTATAATGCATCTAATATATCGGGATTTTATATTTATGCCGTAGGCACTGCTGACGAGAAGATTATAAATTGTTATAATACAGGAAATGTTACGGAAGTTAACATTGATGGTGAAGAAGGGTATGCTTGTGGAATACGGAATAAGCAATAAAGTACTAAGCTGTTATAATTCAGGCAATATTAATGGAAGTATAGTTATGGGATTGGGCGCAGGGGATTATGTGGACAACAGCTACAATATCGGAGAGATTAAAGGTAAAAAAAGTGCGGCTGGAATTGGAGAAGCAAGTATTTCTAGATGCCTAAATAAAGGAAATATTATTTCAACAGAAGGTATAGCTTATGGAATAGGCGCTTCTAATATATTTAGAAAACCTTGGGGAGCAATCTCAACAGGAAAAATTCAAGGAAAAACAGGAGTATATGGAGTTTGTAACGGAGGTAGCTCTGATGAAAATGCAGAGGCATATTATTTGGCAGGACAATTATATTTAAATGATACAAAGCAAGCAGATACAACAGAAGCAAAGACACAAGAACAAATAGATATTATAATTGAAGATACTCCAACAGAATTAGACATATTAAATTCTGCATCAATTCACCCTAGATATGAAGATTATTATTATTGGAATAAAGGCAATGCTTTTGTATCAGACACAAACAATATAAACAATGGTTATCCAGTACTAAAATGGCAAAAATAAAATATAATAAAAAAGATTTCGGTTTTTAAAAACTGAAATCTTTTTTTGTACATTTATAAAATGACTAAAACGAAGAAATTACTCTATAAATTATTAATAGTATCTCTAGCCTTATTAAATCCAAATAATTTTTTTACCTTTACAAAAAAATTAGAAATAAAAGATAAAGCATTTTTGGTATTATCAACTAAAATTAAACTCTTTTCAGCTGGCTCAAACAAATTAATTTCACCAAATTGTTCTATTTGTTCTTTTTTAGTTTCAAGACTTTCCATTATTTTACGATAAAATTCATTGTAAAAAGTGTAGTTCTCATTAGAGCCCATTATATTTTTAAAGTTATATAATTTATTCTTATATTCTTTCACATCTTCTAAATTTCTAATATTATTAAATTCAGAAGTAAAGCAACTTTCTATAATTAAATTTTGAGTTTTAAAAAATAAAGTTGTTATATTATTTTTCTTTGAAGCAATTAATTTATTTAATAATTTTATTTCGTTTACTTTACTAGTATATTGAAGTTCACTTGCAAAATAGTTTAAGTCATTTTCATAAGCTAGAAGTAAATCTATATTTTTAACAATTGTGTTATAAGCCCTTTTATTAGATTTTAAAATAAAAGTATTTTTAAAAACGTCATTACTGTTTAAAGTACTATGAAAAAGTGGATATGTACCTGTAAAATAAGCCATCTGGTTAACTAAAGCACATTCTAAAGGATAATAATTTGGACTGATTGTGTTCAATGAAACATTGTAATAAGTTTCTGAAGTAGAAGGACACATATTAGCTTCTGAAGCCATTAATTGAACAGCGGCCTCATTAATGCCAAGACCAGAATTAAAAGTGCAATTATATAAGCCCATTTTAACTAAATTATTATTTGCATCTCTAAATTCTTGAATATAATGTATACATTCATGCATTGCAAGCTTTGCCATTTCGTCCAAATCATATTCCTTGTTAAAATAAATAGAATTATTTTTATAAAAATATTTTGCACCTGCTGAATCTTCTGGCATTTTTGCAATATACATATTAATTCTAGAAAGAGACGTAAATAACTCGCTTTTATTTAAGTTGTGCTCAGGAAAAGCGAGGCATAGTTTACTTGCTATACTAATTGCAATTGTATTAACTTTTAAAGTATCTAATTGCTCTACAATTTCGATACCCTCTTTTTTTAGTATAGAATTAGCACTCATTCGTAACTCCTTTTAAATCTTTGGTACACAATTATTATATAACATAAAGAATAAAAAAATATTTCAAAATCATTAAACTTATATTACAAATTTATTACATCTGATTTTAAATATATATTGAAAAATTTTATTTATATTGATAAAATATGAATAATTAAATAGACAAATTGGAATTTGTTTAATTGATGTGGGAGATGTGATTTATTGCAAACGTTGTAGGGGTCGCACTCCTGGGCGACCCAAAGGCATCGAAGACTTTGCAATAGCTGTAGGGGGAGGACCCTGTGTTCGCAAAAAAATGACATTAAATGTATTTCGACAAATCTTTTTGGGTGAATTCAGGACAGTCCCTAGAATTCCCCTCACACAAAATCCAATCTGTAAAATTAGGAGGAATCCAAAATGGAAAAATGTTTATTACTAGGTAATGGTGGAAGAGAAGCTGTGCTAGCAGAATATATTAGCAAAGGCTATAGTTTGTATACAGTATGCCCTTATGAGAATCCAAGCATTATAGAAATGGTAAATAAATCAGGAGGTAAATATATTGTAGCAGATCCATTTAACAAAGAGATAGTTTCAGACTTTATAAAAGAAAATAATATTGAAGTATGTTTAATAAGTAGTGATAATTTATTACAAGACGGATTAATAGATGTTGCAAGAGAATTAGGATTAAAAACATTTGGACCAACATCAAAGGGGGCTAAAATAGAATGGAGCAAAACTTATGCGCTAGATATAGTAGAAAAATTAGCTCCACAAATGATAATAAAAAACTATAATATAACAAGCATAGAAGAATTAAAAAATATAATAAATTCATATAATGATGATAGCTTTGTTGTAAAACCAGAAGGACTTACAGGAGGAAAAGGAGTAAAAGTTGGAGGAATACATTTTAAGGGGAAAGACGAAGGGCTTGAGTATGCAAAAAGCTGTTTAGAAATAAGTGGAAATGTAATTATTCAAGACAAAATAGAAGGAAGAGAATTCACTGTAATGGCATTAACAGATGGAGAAAATATTGTAGTTACTCCAACAACATTTGACTATCCATATAGATTTAATGAAGATAAGGGACCAGGAACAGGTGGAATGGGTTGCCTAAGTTTTGAAAATGGAATGTTACCATTTTTAGAACAAAAAGACATAGACGAATGTAGCAATTTAATAAAAGAAACATTAAAATATATAAATAAAGATAATTTAGAATTTAATGGAGTTATATATGGAGGATTCTTTAAAACAAAAAATGGAATTAAATTTATAGAATTCAATTCTAGATTTGGGGATCCAGAAGCACTAAATGTTTTAAATTCATTAGAAACTCCATTTACAGATGTAATGAAGAATATATTTAATAAAACACTAAGCACAGAAAACTGCAAATTCAAAAAAGAATGTACTTTTACAGTATACATAGTTACAAAAGAATATGCAGTAGAAAGTAGAAAAGAACCTTTGATATTTACAATAAGTAGAGAAGCAATAGAAAAACAAGGAGTAAAAATATATTTTGCAAACACTAAGCATTTAGAAGGTAATAAATATTCATCAGTAAGCAATTCTAGATTATTTGGTTTAACAACATCAGCAAAATCTTTACAAGAAGCAAAAGAAAAAGTATATAACGCAATAAAAGGAAACATAGATGAGAAATTAGATTATAGAACAGATATAGGAAATATATATGAACACTAAAAAGAGGCTTTAATAGCCTCTTTGTTAATCCCAATCTGTTTTTTGTTTTGTTTGAACATTATCAGAAATTGTTTTAGAACTTGATAACACATACTCGTTTACATGTTCATCTATTTTTTCTACTGCATCAGCTTGCTTTGATTTATAATTTATTGCAGAAAATAGTAATGGAGAAACAGTAATAATTTGTTCCTGCTGTAAAGGTTCTGGTTCAACATTCTCTACTTCTTTTACTACAGGTTCTTCAAAAGAATTATCTAAAGAAACATCAATTCTAGGTTTTTCAATAGAAGTTTCAGGTGAACTAAATAATTCTTCTTTACTAGGTTCTTCTTCAATTTCCAAATCTATTGTTGGTGTATTATTTTCCTTTACAAGACTTTGTTCGTCTTGATTATCTTGAATAGTAGGAATTTCTGGCTTGTTATCCATTTCTTTGCTCTGTTCTTTAACTTCGTCATTAGGTTTTGCTACCAATTCATATTCTTTTTTTACTTCGTCTTGCTTAATATGTTCAGCAGGCGATTCTTCTGGCTCTGTTGGCAAATCTTCTTGCAATTTCTTTGCAGAGTCAATGTTTTCTTCTTGTTTTTCCTTAACTGCACTAGTTGAAACTTTTTCAACCTCAGTATCAGGGATTTCTTGCTTTTTTAGCTCAGGCAAATCAAGTTCTTGTTCTGCATCAGATTTAGATAATTTTATTTCTATGCCATCTTTTAAGTTTTCTTGATTTATTTCATTAAGTGAAGAATTTGTGTACTTGGCCTTTTCTGATTTTGCATAAACTGTATTTATACAAGAGTTGAAAAAACCATTAGAAATTGCTTTATCTGGCGGAAGCAACAAATTAAAATAACTTATTATTGCATATCTTTTAATATCGTCCATTTCTTTAAACTCTTCATAAGAAAGTGATTTGTTATTTACATTTAAGCCAGGTGTTCTCAATTTGTTTAAATAGGTTGGTGAATAATCCAAATATGTGGCATTTAATATAAGTTCCTTGTATTTATCATTAAATTTAATAGAACCATTTTTATATACCCACTTAAACATTTCATTTACATTGTTTGGCTTTTGAGAAATAGCCAAAAGAGCAGTATATGCAGAAGCTTGTTTAGCTAAATCTGAATAGACCTTTTGTGGCTGTTCTTCTTGTTTAGGCTCTTTAGACAATTCTGCAGTTTCAAAAGTAGTTGAATTATTATTTTCTTTATGTTCTTCATCCCTAGAGATAGAATGTAAATATTCATCTGAGGTATATCTTTTAATGTCAGATTGATGTTTTATAAAATCATCTAATTCAAATTTATCATGTATAGAATACTTATTTTCCCATTGTTCACGTTCTCTTGCAAATTCTTCAAAGGTGCCAGTGTGTTTAGTAATTTCAACAAGATCTTTAAAAGCCATTTCTTGGTCAAAAGCATTTTCTCTTAAATTTCTTTTACTAGTCATGTGTTCATATTTTGACTGATACATTTTAAGAAATTTGTCTTTTGGATATTTTTCTTTCCAAGCATTAACTTTTTTCTCTAACGTTTTTAAATCATCAGTATCTCTAATTATTACATATAATTCTCTTAAAGCTTTACTCTGATTTTCAATCTTTTTATTCTCATTAAATTTAATTTGAGACTGAATGTATTGGGTAACAGAAGAATAATATTCATTAAGTAAGTATTCAATCCTTTTTTTAAATTCAGGACTAGGATTATCTAATAATTTTTTATATTTATTTTTCCATGAAGCAATTCTGTAATCTAAAAGCTCAATATCTTGAAGTTGTACAGCTTCTGCAATAATTTGGCAAAGTTCAAAATATGCTTCATCTTCTAATTTTTTTAATTCTTCCTTTTCTGCTTTTGCATTTCCCATACAATAGCCCTCCTAAAATTTATTCCAACAATAATTATATCAAGATTTGCAAGAAAAGTAAAGAAAAGGTAATTTGTAATTTTTATAACTTTATAGGTTTACAATAGATATGACACACTAAATATATAAAATAAAAAATTGAAGG
>ERZ809224.131-NODE-131-length-79526-cov-20.420569_pt1 | contig 79526 bp, 75 predicted proteins | sample MGYA00520513_ERZ809224 | MGnify/ENA primary metagenome ERZ809224 (study PRJEB31576, sample SAMEA3212658) | Homo sapiens | biome: human-gut; feature: human gut; material: fecal | place: Sweden | collected 2012 ... | reverse complement strand
CATTTATTTTTGCCGTAACTCGGTAGCCCGATGCACTAAGTTCCGTAATAGAAACATCACCGATTGAAAGGCTTGATGACGGTGTCGGCGGTGTTACGGCTGCTGATGGCACTGTTACATTTACACCCTTTAATGGTGCTAATTTTCCTGCTTTATCATACAGGTAAATATGAGTCGTGTATGCTCCGCTCTCTCCCTTATGGGCACTTGATGGCACGTAAAATGTAGCTGTATCACCGCTTACGCTTGCCTGATGCCACACTAGATCATCCTGTCCATTTGCGTTTGTCCATGTTGGCATCAATACTTTGCTTACTCCTGACGGTGCATTTATTTTTGCCGTAACTCGGTAGCCCGATGCACTAAGTTCCGTAATAGAAACGTCACCGATTGAAAGGCTTGATGACGCAGATGTCGATGCTGGAACTGTTACATTTTCGCCCTTTAGCGCAAACTGTCCCTGTCTGTCGTATACATAAATATGCGTAATATATGCACCGCTTTCTCCTTTATGGGCACTGACTGGAACATAGAATGATGCAGTATTACCACTAACACTTGCCTGATGCCACACAATGTCATCCTGTCCGTTTGCCTCTGTCCATGTCGGCATCATAACACGGCTCACACCTGCATCTGCCGAAAATGTTACATTTACACGATAGCCTGACGAAGACTGTTCTGTTATGCTTGTTGATACAATTCTCACTGGCGCCGCATTTGTCACCACCGGCGCTGCTCCTACTAGCAGTGATGCCGCCAATAGTCCCGCTGCTGTCTTTCTCCTTTTCATACTTTAAAACCTCGCCTTTCCAAAAATAATTACGTTACATTTTCTCTCAGCCACATTATACCGAATGAAGACGACAATTGCAAGAGAAAGAAAGACTGCCCGAAGGCAGTCTTTCTTTTATAAGTATTCACATATCTTTGTCGAATTGTTATTCAGAGTTTATGCTTCCTGCAAAGCCTCCTCGTATTTCTCGAGAATAATCTTCTGCACATAATCTCTTGTCTCTGAGTTAATGGGATGTGCGATATCTCGGTATTCTCCTGTCGCCGATTTACGGCTTGGCATCGCAACAAATACTCCCTTTTCTCCTTCGATCACCTTGATATCGTGAACCACAAATTCATTGTCCAGCGTAATAGAGACGATTGCTCTCATCTTACCATCCAGTGCAACTTTGCGCACTCTCACATCTGTAATTTCCATCCCAGTATTGCCTTTCCGTCCTCTGCACGCCTTTGTGCAGCTAATTTTTATTCTTCTTTTATAAATATATAATCCTCATGTTTTTGGCGGGAATCAAGGTCACAAGCTTTCTCATGCAAGCATGATTCGCTTGTGACTTTGATCCCCTGGTATTATCAAATGATGAAGCGGTCTTTCTTCTCTACAACGATGCGAATATCACCTGGCTCTGACTTATAGCATGCATTTGCTTCGATGGTTCCTCTGCTCTCTACGATGCAGTTTTCAATGACTGCATTGTCTCCGATATAAACATCGTTCATGATAATAGAATTTTTGATAACACAATTGTTTCCAATATATGCCTTCTTGAATACAACAGAGTTTTCAACTGTACCGTTTACAATACTTCCACATGCGATCAGGCTGTTTGAAATATTAGCACCCGGATTATATTTTGCCGGCGGCAGATCATCTACCTTTGTGAATACACTGTTGCCTTCCTTGAAGAAATAACTGCGGACATCTCTCTTTAAGAAATCCATATTTGTTCTGTAGTAAGCCTCAACTGAGGAGATGTTGTTCCAATATGTTTCAAGCTGGTATGCATAAATTCTCTTGATATCCTTATAACGGATCAGAATATCCTTGACCAGATCATATCTATCTTCCTCTGCTGCACGCTCAATTAACTCAATCAAAAGACGTCTTCTGATTACATAGATACCACATGAAACATTTCTGGAAGTCTCAATCATTGGCTTTTCCTCGTAGCCTCGGATTCTTCCGTCATCATCTGCCTTCACTTGTCCAAAGCGGCTTAAATCCTCTCCCTCTGGCATTTCCTTGCAGACAACAGTGATATCAGCACGCTTTTGAATGTGGTACTCCAGAATCTTATTATAATCCAGCTTATAAATTCCATCGCCAGAAGCCAGAACCACGTATGGTTCATGGCTTCCTTTGAGGAAATGCAGGTTCTGATACAGGGCATCGGCTGTACCCCGATACCAGTTACTATTTTCAGCTGTTATAGTAGGGGTGAATACATATAAACCGCCCTGCTTTCTTCCAAAATCCCACCACTTTGAAGAGTTTAAATGCTCATTCAAGGATACGGTGTTATACTGTGTTAAAACTGCTACTTTCTGAATACGGGAGTTTGACATGTTGCTCAGCGCGAAATCAATGCTGCGATAGGTTCCTACCATTGGCATAGCAGCGATCGCACGGTTATATGACAGCTCCTTCATTCTCTTGTTGTTTCCACCGGCTAAAATTATACCAATCGCTTTCATTCTTCCTCGCCTCCCTTGATGATGTATCCGCCGCTTACAAGATTTCCATCCGGATAATCTTCGATAGCGGTCTTTCCGGCAATTGCTACGTTCTTTCCAATTGTAACGCCATCCGGAATTTCGGAGCCTTCTGCAACGGTTACAAGATCACAGCAGTAAACCTTCTTATTATACTGGCTGTCTGCATACTCACCGACACCAATCGTACAATTTTCTCCAACAACTGCATCCTGTGCGATGATTGACTTGTAAATCTTTGTTCCCTTCTTGATTACAGCACCCTGCATCAAAATGGAATCATAAACTTCTGCACCTTCTTCAACAATAACTTCTGGTCCAATAACGCAGTTTCGTACTCTTCCATAGATTTCAGAGCCATCACCTATGATACAGCGCTCAATCTGTGCCGTATCTGCAATATACTGCGGCGGCTGGTTATCAGATTTAGTATATATCTTCCAGAACTCTTCATACAGATTAAATACAGGAACGATATCAATCAGCTCCATATTTGCTTCCCAGTAGGAATGAAGTGTTCCAACATCCTTCCAATATCCATTAAATTCATAGCAGAATACTCTGTCACCACGCTTATGGCAATATGGAATGACATGCATACCAAAGTCGCAGTTTGGAATATCTTTATTTGTGATCAATGCCTCACGAAGCACAGACCATGTAAATATGTAAATACCCATGGAAGCTAAATTGCTTCTTGGATGTGCAGGCTTCTCTTCGAAATCAGTGATACGGCCTGTATCATCTGTGATCAGCACGCCAAAACGGCTTGCCTCCTCAATCGGAACAGGCATAGCAGCCATCGTAACGTCTGCATTGTTTGCCTTATGATAATCAAGCATCACTTGATAATCCATTTTATAAATATGATCACCGCCTAAAATCAATACATACTCTGGATTAAAGCTGTCGATATAGCGAATGTTCTGGTAAATTGCATTTGCAGTACCAGTATACCAATCACTGTTCTCGTTTGCTTCATATGGAGATAGTACTGTCACTCCGCCATAATTACGGTCGAGATCCCACGGAATACCTATGCCGATATGGGTATTCAAACGAAGTGGCTGATACTGTGTTAACACACCTACTGTATCCACCCCTGAATTAATGCAGTTACTTAATGGGAAGTCAATAATGCTGTATTTCCCGCCGAAGGATACAGCTGGCTTCGCTACTTCTGAAGTCAAAACTCCAAGACGGCTTCCCTGTCCGCCCGCCAATAACATGGCGATCATTTCCTTTCTAACCACAAAATCACCCCTTTGTTCTTTAATTGTTGTGTTATCAGTTCACCAAGCGCCTGTCATCAAGTGAAATAGAACTGTCTAACAGTGAAGGCACATAAGTGCAGTCTTGTGAATAGGCGTTTGGGGAACTGTAATCTTTTAGTACTTGTCGTTATTATAGCACATCTCTTTCAAAAAGTGAACAATTTACAGAAAAAAAATTATGCATTTTTATTTATTTGTTACAGTTCACGCGTCGGGTTACGAATGCCCTTCGGTGCAATGGTTTCGTCGCCGGACCAAACTCCGCAGGTTCCTTTTATGCTCTTTCTTATTATACATTACTTTGAAAGACCTGCTTCAAGTGTCCGGCTCGTGAAATCCATTCACCTTCGGGCATACTGTAAATATTGCAATTTTGTGAATAGGCGTTCATTCGCACAGCATAATAACATTTACGCTTTACATTCCTCCAAAATCGAGTATACTTAAATCAAGCAGAATTTGTGTTAAGAAACAACTGTTTTTCAGTATTGACTTTGCTTATTTAACTTGATTATTCGGAGGAAGTACCATGTACCATATTAATTTTGAAAATCCATGCCATGTCTATTTTATTGGAATTGGAGGCATCAGCATGAGCGGACTTGCTGAGGTTTTAATGAAGGAGGGCTTTACCGTCAGCGGCTCTGATTCTAAGGAATCACCTCTGACTGACCATCTGTCCTCACTTGGCGCTGTTATCTTTTATGATCAGTCCATCTCTCACATTCCGCAGGGAACAGATGTCGTTGTCTACACAGCAGCGATCCATCCTGAACATCCAGAGATTGTTGATGCAACAAAGCGCAATATCCCGCTGTTAACAAGAGCTGAGCTTCTTGGACAGCTGATGAGAAACTATAAAACGGCAATTAACATTGCTGGAACTCATGGAAAGACAACTACGACCTCTATGGTTACTGAAATTCTTTTGGCTGCTGATACTGATCCGACAATCTCTGTCGGAGGCATTCTTCCAACAATCGGAGGAAATATTCGCGTAGGTGGCTCAAATCTTTTTGTCACTGAGGCCTGCGAATACACAAACAGCTTTTTATCCTTCTATCCTACTATGGAAGTTATCCTGAATATTGAAGCAGACCATCTTGACTTCTTTAAGGACATTGACGATATCCGTCATTCTTTCCGCTTATTTATGGAAAAGCTTCCAAAGGATGGAATACTTGTAATTAACGGTGATATTCATAATCTTTCTGAGTTGATCAATGGACTTGACTGCGAGATTATCACTGTTGGACACGGAGAATCCTGCAATTATCGTGCTTCTAATATCTCATACAATGAATTTGCTCAGGCTTCCTTTGACGTCACAGATGCAAGCAACACTACACTTGGTCACATTCAGCTAAGTGTTCCTGGAGAGCATAATGTTTACAATGCACTTGCTGCCGTTGCCCTTTGCAAAAAGCTGAATCTTTCAATGGATGCCATTGTTTCCGGTCTTTTGAATTTCCATGGCACACAGCGACGCTTTGAAAAGAAGGGTGTCGTAAATGGAATTACTATTATTGACGATTACGCACATCATCCGCAGGAAATCACAGCGACACTTACTGCTGCAAAGAAGTATCCTCACAAAAAGATCTGGTGCATCTTCCAGCCGCACACCTATACAAGAACAAAAGCTTTGCTTACTGATTTTGCAAAAGCTCTGTCCTTAGCAGATGAGGTCGTTCTTGCAAAAATTTATCCGGCAAGAGAAACTGATGATCTTGGCATAAGCTCCGACAATATCCGCGTTTTGTTAGAGCAGGCTGGTACAAGTGCTCATTATTTTGAAACCTTTGAAGAAATTGAAAAATTTATTTTGCAGCATGCAGCCTCTGGTGATCTGGTGATCACTATGGGCGCCGGTGATGTTGTAAAAATCGGAGAAGACTTAATTTCTAAATAAGGTATTCGCAAAATCCCCAATTGCTTGCCCTGATCCTAAGGGAAATAATTGGGGATTTTTTATCGCTTTTCAAAAGAAATAACTTGTGCTATACTTTACAAAGATGATACTTGGATTTTGGAGGTTTTTTATGTCCTTTCTTTTACTGGAGAACCGGCTCAGCATAGATACCCTTGTTGTTCCCGGCTATTTTATAGACCGTTTTCTTCCTGCCGCCTCCGGTACGGATGTAAAGGTTTACCTATATTTGCTTCGCGCTGTCTCGACATCAGCCACTGGTTTAAGCAGTGCTTCAATTAGTGACAGGCTTGATATTTCAGAGCGCGAGGTACTTCGTTCTCTTAGTTATTGGGAATCTGTTGGTTTGATGCGCCTTAGCTTTACATCGGGTCACGAATTGTCAGGAGTTGCATTTACAGATCCATCTATTCAGGCAGAGACAGAGGCTTCTGCACAGACTGCACCTACACAGACAGCTGCACCTGCTCCAAGCGTACAATCTGTAATTCCTACGCCCACTCCTGCTTTAGTTTCTCCTGCAAATACAACCATTGCAAATGCTTCTGGCTCAATGGCTTCCACACAAACTACTACACATTCTGCTGCAAATGCGACCCCTTCTATACAGTCACTTCATCTTTCCCAAGAGGAGCTGATTCTTCTTGAGAACGATCCAGAGTTTAACATGTATATGTCGGCATGGCAGCAGTATTTTTCGCATCCGCTTAATTATGCAGACACAGAATCATTTGGCTATTGGTATCTTCAGTTTAACCGCTCACCAGATGTCATTGATTATCTTGTTGATTACTGCGCTAATCACTGCAAGGGCAAGCTTAATATGAAATTTATTGATTCTGTTGCCCAGTCCTGGCATCAAAAGGGTCTTCATACACTTGATGCTATTCGTCAGTACAACCTGCTTCATAATGATACTGTCTATGCTATCATGAAGGCATATGGCTTATACAATCAGACTCCTGCTCCGGCTCAGCTTGAATATATCAATAAATGGATCAAGGATTACAGTTTTCCTACAGATGTCTATGTTTATGCCTGCAATATCACGATGAAAAAATGTCAGCGCCCAAATGTTAATTTTACAGAAAGCATCTTAAAGCGCTGGAAGGAAAAAAATGTGCATTCACTTGCTGATGCACAGGCTGCTGAAAATCAGCGCGATCAAAAGGTAAAAAGTGATGCTGCAAAGCGCACCAGTTCAAACCGTGCTTCTTCTGTCGCAAAGGGTACACAACAGTTTCGTAATTTTACTGAGCGCAAAAATAATAATTACATGGAAAAGATTTTAAAGCAGTATAGTCAGGATTCAAATGAATGATTATCACAGAAAGGATTGACTTTTTATGGCTCTGACCAATTCACAATATAATGAACTGATGCGCCGCTACAGCCGCATCCGTTTCCAACACCAGCATGAAATGGAAGAACGTCTGCGCCATATCTATGCGCAGTGCCCAAGACTTCTTGAGATTTCAAAGCTTCTTCCGACATCTAGCGCTGCTCTTGCAAAGGCTAAAATCACTGGCAATAAAGTGCAGGCTCTAAATGCACAGATGCAGATTGATGCACTTAGACGCGAGCGCGGTGCGCTTCTTTCTTCTCTTCACTATACACTTGATGATCTTCAGCCAAAGTATAGCTGCCCGGACTGTAAAGATACTGGATATCTTGACGGAAACCGTAAATGTCACTGCTTTGAGCAGGCTGGCATAAGCTTACTCTATGAACAATCTGGCATTAGAGACCGTTTGGAACGTGAGAATTTTAACACATTTGATATAAACCGCTATTCAGATGCACCAAATCCACTTCTTGGCGGAATGAGTAATCGCGCCCATATGCAGCGTCTCAAACTTATTTATGAAAAATATGCTTATCAGTTCAAGGATGGAAACCCTAGTCTTTTAATCTTTGGAAATCCAGGCGTTGGCAAGACATTTCTTTGTAACTGTATTGCAAAGGTTGTTCTTGACAAAGGCTTTTCTGTCTTATATATGACTGCTCCTGAATTTTTTGAATCAGCTATGCAGCGTTTTCATTCTAACAACGATGATTCATCAGAAAATGATTCATATGCACTCACATGCAGCCTGTTGATTATTGATGATCTTGGAACTGAAAATCTGACTCCTTTTGTAATCAGTCAGCTGTTTCATGTGATCAATTCGCGTGATCTGTCAAGGAAAACAACTATTATCTCAACAAATCTAAGCCCAGAAGAGCTTCAAAGTACCTACACAGAGCGAATCTCCTCACGACTTATGGGGCAATATACGCCTATCCCTGTTTTTGGAGAAGATTTAAGAAATTCGTAGACATATTTTTTTCTAAAAAATAACATGACCACTGCTAATTCGCTTATGACTTTGATTCTCTGGGGTCATGTTGCACAAATTTTTCTTTCTTTTTACGTAAATTTCTTTTTTATCCATTTCGACGTAAGGCTTGAATCTTCGACATCTTCATGTTATGATTAGTTAAGGTTCGTACTTTTGGACGCAGGTAAGCTGCATATTATAATCATGGAGGTCATCATGCCAAACGAAAAGAATCTGAACACGATACCAGTGGGCACACTGGGTCTTATCCCACTTGAAAGCTGCGCAAGCCTTGGACAGAAGGTTAATCAATACCTGACTGAGTGGCGCGCTGAGAGAAGTCATGCACAGTCTACTGCGCTTCACTTCTCTGAATACAGCAAGGACAGCTATATTGTCAAAGCAAAGAATCCTCGCTTCGGTTCCGGTGAAGCAAAGGGCGTTATCGAGGAATCAGTCCGCGGCTGCGATCTGTATCTTATGGTGGATGTTTGTAACTATAGCCAAACGTATTCTCTGTGCGGATATGTAAATCACATGTCTCCAGACGATCATTACCAGGATTTAAAGCGTATCATTGCTGCTGTTGAAGGCAAGGCACGCCGTATCAATGTAATCATGCCATTCCTGTATGAAAGCCGCCAGCACAAGCGTACTTCCCGCGAGTCTCTTGACTGCGCTATGGCTCTTCAGGAACTTACAAAAATGGGTGTATCCAACATCATTACTTTTGATGCTCATGATGCACGTGTTCAGAACGCAATTCCACGTGATGGATTTGAGAGCGTTCCGTGTGTATACCAATTTATCAAAGCACTGCTTCGTGCAGAGCCAGATCTGCAGGTTGACAATGAACATCTTATGGTCATCAGCCCAGATGAGGGCGGCATGGGCCGTGCAATCCAGCTGACTAACTATCTTGGTGTTGATATGGGTATGTTCTACAAGCGCCGCGATTACACCCGCATTGTAGACGGAAAGAACCCTATCGTTGCTCACGAGTTTTTAGGTACCAACGTAGAAGGAAAGGATGTCATCATTATCGACGACATGATTTCTTCTGGTGACAGCATTCTTGATGTTGCACGCGAATTAAAACGCCGTAAGGCACGCAAGGTTTACGCTGCTGCTACTTTTGGTCTGTTTACAAATGGCCTGGCAAAGTTTGATGCTGCTTATGAACAGGGTATCATTGATCATATCCTGACCACTAACCTTGTTTACCAGAGACCAGAGCTGCTATCTCGTCCGTACTATGTAAATGTTGATCTGAGCAAGTATATTGCACTTTTGATTGATAACTTAAATCACAATGTATCAATTCATGGTCTATTAAATCCGACTGACAGAATCAACCGTATTCTTGAAAAGCATCGTGCTGCGCAGGCACAAAAAGCTGCCGAGAATAATATCTCTGAGGAAGCATAATACAAACAAAAAAACCTTCAAATACATTTTTTATCGAATGTATTTGAAGGTTTTATTTTTATACTGCTTTACAAACAAGTCCGCATACTGTTCCGTCGGCTGCTGCTGTTGTCAGCTGACGCACCGTCTTAGTACGGCAGTCTCCTGCAGCGTAAACTCCCGGTGTTCTTGTTTTACAATTTTCACCGGCAATTACATATCCTGCCTCATCAAGATCTACGAGATCTCTAAATACCTCATTGTGAGGCTCCATTCCTATTGCAACAAATAAGCCATCTACCACAAGTGTCTTCTTTTCACCTGCAAGATTTGTAACTTCAAGTTCTGTCAGCTTCTTTTCACCAAGAAGTGCAGTCACACGACTTTCCATCACACACTCAATATTCTCTGCATCCATTATCTGATCAATAAGACTCTTCTCAGCGCGGAATGTATCTCTTCTGTGAATCAAATACACCTTGCTGCAAATGCCTGCCAAATACAGCGCATCCTGAAGAGCTGCGCTTCCTCCTCCTACAACAGCCGCTGTTTTCTCCTTAAAAAACGGTCCGTCACATACAGCACAGTAAGAAACTCCTCTTCCAATCAGCTCCTGCTCTCGCTCGATTCCTAGATGACGATGTGCCGCACCTGACGCAATAATAAGATTTTTGCCCTCATATGTCTCACCATCCTCAGTGCAAACTTCAAAGCCATTATCTATTTTTCGTGTCGAAATTACCCTGCCAAAAGTAACCTCACCGCCAAGATTTGTCAACTGTGCCATCAGTCCATCTGCAAACTCCATTCCGCTGATCTTTGCAATACCTGGATAATTTTCCACACACGGAGACAGTGTAATCTGTCCGCCCATAGCTTCACACTCCAGAATAAGCGGCTTAACGCCAGATCTGAGCGCATAAATTCCTGCTGTCAGACCCGCTGTTCCAGCCCCTACTATAATCATATCGTACATATTCTCTTATTTCCTCTTTTCTTAGTTAATAAATGGTACATATCCTCTAGCTTAATGAATAAATTTCGAGATAAAATCTCTTACCAGACGGCGCGTCTCATCAATTCCATCCGCATGGCCAAATTTTCGCTCTGGATGCCACTGAACACCTAAAATCTTCATCTGTTCAGACTGATATGCCTCGATGGTGTGATTATCTTCATCTATTGCCAGCGGCTCAAAGCAGTCTGCAAGTGCATCCTCAAAAATGACATCCTTATGATAATTGTTAACGTAAATGCTTCGATTTTCTTTTAGCAAACGTACCTTATGATCCTCACCGCGCTCTCTAGGACACGGCAGATCAGGATGATATGCTAGTTTTCCACCGAATAGAACATTCACATACTGCATGCCTCGGCATGTACCTATAATCGGTATTCCATGATTAACACAGTAGTGAATAAGTTTTTCTTCCATCTTATCACGGTATGGCTGTACCGTTTCCTCATGTTTACGGTCATACCACTGCGGTCCAAGTGCGCCTCCGCCAACTACAATCAAAAGATCTATTTTTTCATCAAACAGACGCTCAAAATTTTTAGTATGGTTTGCAACAGGACGCGGAATAAAACCAATAGACTCATAAAATTCAACATATCCAGCCTCTAGTATATCGGTTGGGTCTCCATAATCGTTAACACCCTCTCGCTGCGTGATAAGTGCATGAAGATTTGTATATTGAATACCTTCCTTGATCAGACCATTTCTGCAGTCCATCTCCAAATAGTCAAGCTGTGATACTGTATCGTAAATTTTCTCGCCACAGCCGATTGCTGCCGGAATATTAAATTCTGCGCATCGAATTGCCATGTGAGAAGCTGCACCACCATACTTTGTGATAAATCCTTTGATATTTTTTGTAAAAATCCATTCGTAGCCTGGGTCAGCCTTTGGCACTACAACAATTTTTCCAGTGATATCAGCATCCGGCTCCTCATCAAGCAACACTACCTCGCCCTCGACTGTCTTTGCCGTGATGAAATTAGGGCGTGCCTCATACACAGGAATCACATCTACGCTCGCACCTGACAAAATAACTTCTGGAAGAAGAATTAATCGGCTGTCATGATTTAAACGGCGCCGCTTTGTGATTAGCTTCATCCAAAGCTTTTTTAAATTTTCTGGATCACAGCCTGACTCATATAGCTTAAAGTCATCTACACACAGCCAAGACAAATCCATAGTACGAATCTCCAAAATTGAGCCAAGCTTACGAATCAGTTCTAATACCATACTAAGCGATTTTGTAAATTCAAATTTAAAATACTCTCGCTGTTCAATTGCGCTGATCCAAAATTTTGCCATACGCTCTGCAGGCACATCAAGCTGTGTATCTTCCAGAGCTTGCGTCAAAATACTGATATCAAGATCTTTTTGAATCTTTACCTTATCTTTTTTAATACGCGATGGCGCAGGGCGAAAATTCATCGCATCGTAGCGGTCTGAACGAATATCATATGTGCCGCTTCGAAGATGTCCATACTTAAAGTTAAACTCCTCGCGGCTTATAAGGCCCTCAGAAAAACGCTCAAAATCATCGTTAAATTCTGATGATACTGTAGAAATTCCCTGCATGAAAGTATCCACATTTTCACTTGTATAGTAGCCAGCATCTACAAGCGTGCGAAGAAATGCTCTTGCGATAAAGGCAAGTCTTGCCTGGCGGGCAAATTGCGGAGTACCATTTGTGCGAATTTCTTTTAACAAAGTCAAAATACTATCGATGATTCTGTCAATTGACACATCTTGGTACAACAGCTTTTCAATTTCCTCACGGCAATTTTCAAGACGCTTTAGTGCTTCAAGATCTTCTTTTAAAATCTTTTCCTGATTCATTACAGCATCAATCGTAAGCTTTTTTACTTCGCGCACAAGAAGTTTACGTTCTTCCTCGGTAAAACCATAACGAAGCAATCTCTTTGAATTTTCCTCCGTCATAAAATCATAGCTGCTGAAAATGATCTCAAACTCAATTTTATCGTGTGCAGAAAGGTCTTCCTCAAGCCTTGTCTGATAATACTGAATAAGACGAAGTGCGAGCGGTTCCGGAATACTTGCTGGAATCAGTGAATAATAGGAATATGTCAAGTTAATATATGGCTTATTTCCAACCTGATACATAAGATCCTCATTAAATGCACGATAGCCTAATGTACGGATTCCTTCATTCCATGCATGATGCGTTATGATCTCGCGGTACAGTGAATAATCTAACGCCCTTGGATTGCTTCCAATGATCTCAGATGGATTCCAAAAAGCCATATCAGAAAGCTTCATCGGCTTTCCTGTAATTGCATCAAGGTGCTCCTCATACTCCCGGCGAATCTGACCCTTTCTTGCAAAGAAAGAATAATCATCAATATAACGTCCTTCACGATAGCCTGCTGCAAGCGGACGAACCTGAAATAGAATCACCTGATTATGGCTGTCTATGGCAAATTCAATATCAAGCGGAATATCCTCTATGATGCTCTCTACTTCTGTTACTGCTGTAATCAAATTGCGCCAGCGCTCCTCAAGCTGATAAAGTGAAACATTTCTCGCAATCCAAAGCGTTTTGCCGCCACGACCGCTTGTTACACTGTCTGTTGACCCCAAGTCATCGTAATTAACAAGATAATATGGTCGCTTTCCTTTTAAATCACGTGAAAAGACAACACCGCTGACACACACGTCCATTGCCTGGCGCTGGATCAGTACCTGCTCATTTGAAATACCCTTTATATCTTTTTCATATGACTGAATTACAGCCTCGATTGATTCTACGATCTGCGCACGACTCGCTGAATCTACATCAAGAATACTTTTATAATGTCCTGCATTAGAGGACTTCATACAGTCTTCCTGCGTAGAGGAGCTTCGCACAACGATTCTGCAGCCACCAAATTTTTCCATAATCTCTGTGCAGACTTGATTTTTATTGCGCCAGAAGTCTTCAACTCTAAGGATATACATTTCCTCAATGCTTGCCTTTTTGATCAGGTTTTTCATCGCATACAATGTATTTGCCTTTGTCGAAATAATCTTATTGATACGATTCGCCATATTGCATGTCCTCCCTTGCCTGTACTGCTTTGTCTATTTTTTATCCAGATCTATATCACGAGTGTATCTGGTTTTTTTCTACCATACCAGTTTACCACACTTTTGACAATCTCGCCACATAAAAAGGAACCACCTTGCGGTGATTCCCTTTCTTATTGCTTATTACTCATTTTGTATTTTACTTTACTTCCTGCTGCTTCTTCTCAACCAGTTCACGAATAGCCTTAAGATCTTCGGCTGTCAGTTCCTGACTGTCAAGATAAGCACGGATGAACTCTACCGCAGAACCACTAAAGCTAGTCTTCTGATAGCGCTTCATCAACTCTTTCTGATAATCTTGTTCTGAGATTAATGGTTTATAAACATATGCATGACTTCTCTTTTCATATGTTACATAGCCTTTGTCACGCAGGTAGGACATAAATACGCTAATTGTTGTTCTAGCATACTCTTTACCATACTCTGTCTTCAGACGCTCTAACAAGTCTGCTACAGCTACATTGTCACCAATTTCCCAGATACATTTCATGATCACTTGTTCTGTGTTTGTTAATTCTAACATCGCGATATCCCTTTCTGTACCTTAATTTAGACAACAGTATCTTCTGTTTTTACAGCTGTTTTTTTGCTCCCAGAATAAATCCTGCCATGTGGGCAATACTTTTTTTCTAAGGCAACGAGATTATATTACCGCATTTTCCTAATAATTACAATGAATAAAATTAGCATTTTATTAACTTTTTGTATTTTTTTGATCAAAAATATGGCGGTAAATTTAATCTCTTTTGCAATCCTCGTCAAATTCATTTATTTTGTGACAAAATCTGTGCTTAATCCTGTGCCACAATCTGTGGACGATTTAAGATTTCCATAAATTCCTCACCCGTAATTGTCTCGTGCTCATAAAGGAACTTTGAAATCTCATGAAGCTTGTCCATATGACTATTTAAAAGATTTTTTGCCTTTTCATACTGCTTCTGCACAAGAGCTACTACGAGATCATCAATCTTCGCAGCTGTCTCCTGTGAACAGCTCATACTGGTGTCTCCACCTAAGTAAACATTATTTAAGCTTTCCATTGCTACCATACCGAACTCACTCATGCCATATCTGGTGATAATTGCACGTGCAAGCTTAGTTGCCTGCTCAATATCGTTTGATGCACCTGTTGTCACATCACCGAACACAAGCTCCTCTGCCACGCGTCCTCCGGTAAAGGTTGCAATCTTGTTTTCAAGTTCTTCTTTTGTCATCAAATACTTTTCGCCTTCATCAACCTGCATTGTGAAGCCAAGCGCACCTGATGTACGCGGGATGATCGTAATCTTCTGCACTGGTGCGGAATTTGTCTGCAGCGCTGCTACAAGCGCATGTCCGACCTCGTGATACGAAACGATCAGTTTTTCTTTCGTTGAAAGAATACGGTTCTTTTTCTGATAACCAGCAATAACTACTTCAACACTTTCCATTAAATCAGTCTGTGTTGCAAATTTTCTTCCATCACGGACGGCACGAAGTGCTGCCTCATTAACAATGTTGGCAAGCTCAGCACCAGATGCACCTGCTGCTGTTCGCGCAATTGCGTTAAAGTCAACATTGTCTGCAATCTTAATCTTTGCCGCATGTACCTTCAAAATATCCTCACGACCCTTAAGATCAGGCAGTTCAACCGGAATACGGCGGTCAAAACGGCCTGGACGAAGAAGTGCAGGGTCTAGAGACTCCGGACGGTTTGTCGCTGCCAAAATGACAACACCTTTAGAACCATCAAAACCATCCATCTCTGACAGCAGCTGATTTAACGTCTGCTCACGCTCATCATTGCCGCCGATTTGACCACTCTCTCTTTTCTTTCCAACTGCATCAATCTCGTCGATAAAAACAATACATGGAGCCTTTTCATTGGCCTGTTTAAACAGATCTCTTACTTTTGCGGCACCCATACCAACGAACATCTCAACAAATTCGGAACCTGAAATGGAGAAGAACGGAACATCTGCTTCACCAGCTACTGCTTTGGCAAGCATTGTCTTACCAGTTCCAGGAGGGCCTACAAGAAGCGCACCTTTTGGCATTTTCGCACCAATCTCGCGATACTTTTCCGGATTGTGAAGGAAATCAACGATCTCCTGAAGAAGTTCTTTGGCTTCCTCCTCTCCGGCAACATCTTTAAATTTAATACCATCAACGGATTTTACATAAACTTTGGCATTGCTCTTGGAGCCGCCGCCCATACCAAAGGTCATCATGCTCTCTCCATCGCCCATCTTGCTCATCATTTTTCTGGAAAGAAACCATCCCAAAAGAGCAAAAAGCGCAATTGGAAGAATATAGCTTATCAACATATATTCAAGCATGCCCATCTGCTGAACAATTGGCTTACTAAATACAGCACCAGCTTCCTCAAGACGATTTACAAGATCAGGATCGTTCATTGTTCCTGTCTTGTAAATATGCTCACCACTCTTGTCTGAGAAGGTAATCTGCGTATCTTCTACACTGACTTCTCCAATGTTCTTTTCCTCGATCATTTGGAGAAATGTGCTGTAATCCGTCTGCTCTACCTGTCGTCTAAACAGATTCGGAAATACAAATGTATTTAAAAGCAAAAACACAATGATGGCAATGACCCAATAGGTCAGCATCGGTTTTTTTGGCCTGTTCGGCCTGTCATCTACTTCCATAAGCACCTCACATTCTGCCTTGGATTTCCAAAGCTTTCGGCATATTTTAGCCTATTCGTATCATACCCCTTTTCATTAGCACTGTCAAGGTGAGAGTGCTAAATTTTGTGTGAAATAAATATGAATTATTCTATTTTTCCGACTGTTTACGTGCTTTTTTTGAATGATCTGTGGCCATTTTTCTTTCGTAATAAAACATATATTGCTGCATGACACCGGCAAATCCTTCGTATTTTTCTACTGGGAAGCTTCCATTATAATAGGTTTTCTGGATTCGGTCAATCCATACATCTACCGGAAATGCACCTATACGATGATATCCAAACAGCGCCACACAATTTGCAACCTTTTCACCAACGCCATAACATGAAAGAAGTGCTTTATGCAAGTCGTCATCACCAAGCATAGCCCATTTTTTTATGTCTAATTCCCCGGATGCTACTTTTTGGGCAGCTTCATACACATATTTTGCCCGATATCCCAAAGAAAGATCCTGCAGATCAGACAAGCTTAATCCTGCTAGCTGCGTTGGCGTTGGAAATGCAAAAAACTCATTTTCCTTATCTATACATGTTCCGCATGTCGTCGATAAGCTTTCCACTGCCTGACGTATTGCTGGAATATTTTTTCTTTGTGAAATTATAAAGGTGATTAGCATTTCCCATGGATCCTGGTTCAAAATACGGATACCTTTTCCATATGCAAATGCAGACTTTAGATAATTGTCATCCGCATCAATTGCCTTTTCATAACTGCGGTAATCAAAATCCAAATCAAAGTAATGACACCAGAACTGCTTGTATTCCTCTTTGCTGCAAAAGAATATCAGATGGACACCATTCTGGCAAACAAAAACTTTTTTATCTGCAGCCATGACTCGATACCATGCCATGCTTTCACAATTCTCCAAACCCTTGCTTTTGCAAAGCTTTTCCTGCTCCTGCAAAGAAAGTTTATAAATTCTGAAGCATTGTCCACTCTCCATGATCTGTTCAAGGTCAAAGCAATCTGCCTCAACATGAACACATTTTGATTCTATATACTCACATACATTTACATTCTCACTCATTGATACATTTCCTTTCTGCATGCGACTTTTCACATGCAATACCATGATAAAGCAAATGCAAATATATGTCAATTGTGTTACAAACGAAGGGCACCGCCCCTGCATTTGTCTTTATCGATGAGCTGGATAGTTGCTCCTTCCAGTTCCTCTCCATCGGCGATATCTACCTTGCTGATCTTAACTGATGTGATTGTATCTTCTAAAAAAAAGAGCGCACTTTCGTGCGCTCCTTTCAATAATCTAGTTATTACACCAGATTTTTTATTTTTATATCTGATTACTCTACTGTATATGGCATAAGTGCGATATGACGAGCTCTCTTGATAGCTACGGTCATTGCTCTCTGATGCTTTGCACAAGTTCCGGTAATTCTTCTCGGAAGGATCTTTCCTCTCTCGGAAACATACTTCTTTAACATTGCAACGTTCTTGTAATCGATAACGCCGTTGTTCTCTCCACAGAATACGCAAACCTTCTTTCTTCTGCGAGGTGCTCTTCTCTTCATGGAGGAATCAGTTTTTTCTGCCTTATTGTAAGCCATGTTCTTCTCTCCTTTTTGATTTTCAATCTATCAAGCGATTTTCGCTTTGATTATGGACGTTTTCTCCGTCTGTCTTTGACATCATTAGTTAAATGGAAGTCCTTCGTCTTCTACGCCGTCTGGGATGTTCATAAATCCGCTTGCAACTGCGCTTGCCGGCTCTGGTCTGGACTGAGACATTGCCGGTCTGTAACCGCCATTGTCTGAACCTGCACTTGCTGACTTGCTCTCTGCAAACTCCTGATCCTCAACAATCACATCTGTCGTATAAACTTTCTGGCCATCCTTATTGGTATAGCTGCCGGTCTGAATGCGTCCGGTAACCACTAGCTTTGTTCCCTGATGAAAATATTTCTCAGCGAACTCTGCTGAACGGTCAAATGCTACACACTGAATAAAGTCAGCTGTCTGCTCACCATTGGATGTATTTGCGCGTCCTCTGCGATCTACAGCCAGTGTATATCTTGCAATAGCCATCTGGCGTTCTCCCTGTGAGTAACGAACTTCTGGGTCTCGGGTAAGTCTTCCCATTAAAATAACTTTATTCATAGTTAATAACCATGCCCTTTCTAAAATGCTTAAGCCTGATGCCTAAGCGCCCTGCTTACGCTTCCTGCTTAACGCAAAGATATCTGACAACCGGTTCCATAATGCGGATGTGTCTCTCAACTTCACCTGGACACTCTGCATCACCATCAAACTGGATGAAGTAATAGTAAGCCTCTTTAGACTTCTGAATCTCATAAGCCAGTCTCTTCTTACCCCAATCATCAACGTTGGTAACAACGCCGTTGTAACGGGTGATGTAGCCCTGTACCTTCTCGATTGCTGCAGCTCTCTCTTCTTCCTCAAGCTTTGCACTTAATACAACTGCTAACTCGTACTTATTCATGTTTTCTACCTCCTTCTGGTCTCTGGCCCTCCACCTGCTGGAGAGCAAGGATATGATATTACATCACAGTTTTTAACTTTACCATATCTACAAAGAAAATGCAAGCACTTTTTTATAAAAAAGTTCACTCGTTCAGATGTGTTCGTACAAATCCCATGCTTGCATGAGGATTGGACGAATCAGCTGAACGAAGTGAACGCCCGTTAATGAACAAAACAAAGTTGCGAAGCAACGAAAGCACGTTAGTGCGGTTTTGTGAATGGGCGTTCCGTGAACTTTTCTTGGACTCTCATTCCGCCTTTTTAATACTTTTCGTGTTTTTCTCTACAAGCTTTCTAGGCACCATGATCTGGTGATCGCATCCACAGCAGCGAATACGAAAGTCTATTCCAACACGCAAAACTTCCCATTCCTTGCTTCCGCATGGGTGCGGTTTTTTCATGATAATTCTATCTCCAACCTCAAAATCCATTTTCATACTCCTAAGACAGGCCTGTAAAAGCTTACTCTACTGCCTCTGAAAGTGCCTCTCCTATCTTTCTTTTTATAATCAAATCTGCCATGCCATCCCTCACTGTCGCTGCCATATTGATTAAAACAAGCTTGTTTCCCCGGTAATAATCAATCAGTCCTGCCGCTGGGTATACTGTCAGCGATGTTCCGCCTACAATTAGCATGTCAGCCTGACTAATATAGCGCACAGATTGCTCCAATGTCTTCTGATTTAGACTTTCCTCATACAAAACCACATCCGGTTTAATGATTCCGCCGCAGCTACACTTTGGCACTAACTCTTTCTTTTCCATAAGATCTTCCAGGCTATAGAATCTGCCGCAGTGCTCACAATAATTTCGAAGTACGCTTCCATGAAGCTCTAGCACTTCTCTGCTTCCTGCCTTTTGATGCAGACCATCAATGTTTTGTGTGATCACTGCCTTTAATTTTCCCTGCTGCTCCAGCCTTGCAAGCGCTTTGTGCGCTGCATTTGGCTGTGCATTTGGAAACAGCATTTTGTTTCGATAAAACCTAAAAAACTCCTCTGGCTTTTTTTTGTAAAAGCTGTGACTAAGAATTGTTTCAGGCGGATAGGCGTATTCCTGATTGTACAGACCGTCTGTGCTTCTAAAATCCGGGATATTGCTCTCGGTTGACACGCCTGCCCCTCCGAAAAATACAATGTTTTTGCTTGTCTTTATCCATTCTTTTAAAAGTTCCATCTCGTCTGCCATAAAATCATACCTTTCTTAAATCAGACCTTAATTTAACTTAAATCCCTTAAGCAGTGCGCCAAGACCAGTTGCTGCTGCACCGTTATCCTCGTACTCAGCTGGTCCTTCCTCCTCTACCTCACGGCTTGTAAGCTCAGCTGCCTCACGGATACTTAAGGAAATCTTATTGTTCTCGATCTTTATAATCTTTACCTTAACCTTATCGCCTTCCTTTAATACCTGACTTGGATGCTTTAATCTTCTGTCGCTGATCTGCGAAATATGAACCAGTCCTGTAATTCCATCACCAATATTTACAAATGCACCGTAATCCTTTAACTGTTCAACTGTTCCTTCCATAACAGTGCCAACTGTATACTTGTTGATCTTCTTGTTCTTTTCTTCCATAACCTTCGCCAAAAGAAGCTCCTTTGCAGACAGAACTACTCTCTTTGCTCCCTCATCCACTGATATTACCTGAACATCAAGCTCCTTATTTAAGTAATCTGCCGGCTCCTCTACATATTCTAATGCAAGCTTTGATGCCGGGATGAATCCGCGCACGCCTTCTACATAAGCTACACATCCGCCATTTACAGCACCTGCCACCTTTACATGGTAAACCTTCTTTGTTTTCTGTGCTTCCTGCAGTTTATCCCATGCCAACTCCTCAGCTGCATCCTTACATGAAAGAAGCATATTTCCGGCACCATCATCTGTCTTTACAACTGTTGCAGTAAGTGTATCACCAACTGCGACATTTTCCAGTACATGATATGTTGGATCATCGCTTAACTCAGTCACTGGGATTCTGCCTGGTGCATAGTAATTAAAATCAATTGTCACATCCTGATCATTTACATCGATAACTGTTCCTGTCACGATATCACCTGGACGGATTCTGCGATAGGATGCCTCAAGTGCCTCCTTGTAATCCTCCATTGTTTCAGTTGTTCCCATAGTTGTATTCTTTTCTTCCATGATCTATTCTCCCTTATTATTTAATTCGTAATTATTCAAACCAGAAATAACTAATGCCCATAACACCCTTCATAGAAAGCTTCAATGTAATGATTTCATCCACATATCCCCAGACTGCCATTTCCTCAGAAAGGTTTATGCAAACCTCCTGAATCATGCCCTGCGTGTTTAGCGCAAACATCTGTGAATCTTTATCATTTATGGTGATTTTTAACTTACTGCCTTCTATCGCATAAAGCTTCAAATGAAGCTCGCTGCCAAGGCTGTCATTATCACCCATTGTGTACTCCATCATCGCTTCCTGCGCCTTATTGCTGATGCAGACAACTTGAACACCCTCCCGTTTTGAGATTCTCACATTTCTGCACTCATCATAAAGCCAGGCTCCTGTAATATTGGCAAAATCACGACGAATACGAATATCACCCTCAAGGCAGACAATAGCCTGCGCTGGACGCTTAGTGCCATCACTTTCTATTATCTGTGCCTGTGTATCTGCATCCTCTCCTATCCAGATTCGATATCCGCCATCGGAAAGCATCATGCTTTCTGTAATCACATCATAGATCATCAGCTCTCTAAATGGAATTTTAATTGTCACTTCCTTAGATTCATTTGCATGGAGCATAACAAATGCAAAACCGACAAGCTTTTTATCTGGTCGTGTAAGTGACGTTTCTTCCTTTGCCGCATAAATTTGGATAACCTTTGCACCATCACAATTTCCAGTATTTCGCACACGAAGCACAGCCTTAAGCTGCTCCTTTTCCTGCTCCACTGCGAAAATATCATATACAAACGAGGTATAGGACAATCCATATCCAAACGGATATTGTTTTTTGCCTCTATAATATTGATAAGTCTGGCGCGTGCGAATAATATCACATTCATTTTTTGCCGGAAGATCTTCAAATGATGAATACCATGTCATATTCAGTCTTCCTGACGGATTATATGAGCCAGACATAACATCTGCAATAGCTCTTCCCAGTTCCTGACAGCCAGACGGCGTAAAGAGAATGGCTTTTGCTTCCTGTAACGGCATCAGATCATGCGGATAGTTGCTTACAACAACAACGATCACCTGCTCATTCACCTTTTTCACAGCTTCAAACAATGCTATCTGAGCACTTGGAAGTCCATACTTCTCCCTGTCCTGTCCTATCTGACCATTGATCACTGGATTTGTTCCAAGTACAATAACTACTTTATCAGCCTCTGATGCTAAAGTCACTGCACGAGCCGTACCATCCCAAGTCTGCTCAATTCCAAATAATGCACGATTTTCGCCTGGCCAGCCAATGCCAACCTGCTCATCTGTTGCTGCACGAAGCATACCCTCGCTGTCCCAATACACATCACGTCCACGCCATGTTGTCAGGCGAAAACGTCCATCTGACAGCATCTCCACACAAAAGCATTCTTTTACATGACGCCCAAATGCCTCACTGCGGTTTGCAAATAACTTTCCATTCTCATCTACGCTTGTCAGATAGCATCCTGTCGATGCCGCCTGCAGATTCATTTTTCCCTGTCCCCAGTCAGTTATAACAAATTCCTCAGCCTCTGAGCGCGAACCAAGCGCCAGTCGTCCTTCTTGCGTCAGACAGACAAACCTCTCTCCACAACGAAGACAAAGACGCTTTTTTCCATCTGTGTAAGTCACACAGTCTTCACCAAATGCATCTCTTATTCCTTCATACGGTGAAATACGATATGGCGGGATACCTCCATTCCAATCCTTAAACCATTCATTTGCCAATGGTCCTATCACTGCAATTTTTTCTTTTTCTTTTGGAGAAATAGGCAATATCTGTTCTTCATTTTTCAAAAGTACAATTGCCTCTCGTCCAGCCTGACGTGACAAAGCAGCATGATCACTGCCGCCTAAAAGTGATTCATCTGGATTTGCAAATGGATCATCTTCTTTTTTATTAAACATACCAAGACGAATCCTTGTCGCAAAGCTGCGGCGCACCGCCTGATTAATGTCCTGCATTGAAAGAAGATTTCTGTCGTAAGCACCGCGCACCGCCGCTTCCACAAACTCAGGCTCATCAGCAAAACAATCCACGCCTGCCTTTATTGCAAGAGCTACTGTATTTTCCCTGTCAGAAAAACGCTCATCCTGACACAGTTCTTCTAGCGAACATTCATTTCCAACGATATGACCGCTAAAACGCCACTCTTTACGAAGTACCTCCTGTAAATGATCGCCAAAAAGTGCTGGTGTGCCATTGATTGCATTACTTGCTGTCATAACGCCTTCCGCACCGCCTTCTATGATGCACCTGCGATACGGCTCCAAATAATATTCATAAAAGCTGCGCGGATCAATTGATACACGAAGTGGCCGATCTTCTGAATTATAACCGGTAAAATATTTAAGCGTAGCTGCTGTTTTTATATAGTTAGGATTATCACCACGCATCCCCTTTATATAAGCAGATGCCATTTGACCACCCAAATGGGGATCTTCGCCAAATCCTTCTTCTGTCCTTCCAAAACGTGGATCACGCTCTGGCTCCGCCATCGGTGCCCAACGACATAGACCGCCATGTTCACCCTCTCGATAATAGAGGATTCGTGCCTCATCTCCAACGGCTGCCCCCATTTTTTCCATAAGCTTAGTATCCCAAGTCTGACTCATACCAAACGGCTGTGGAAATGTCGTTGTCGGCTTCGGTGCTCCCCAGTTTACGCTTCGATCATGCTTTGCTTCCACACCATGAGCAGCTTCTTCACCCAGATAAGTACTTCGGATTCCAAGACGCGCCACTTCTGGTGTAAGCGTCGAGAACATCCTGCATTTTTCATCCAGATTCAGTGCCTCAAGCAGCCAGTCTAACCGTTCATTGATGTCAAGCGAGGCATCCCACAATGGTGTATTCTGGTTTTCCATAATTCTTCAGATCCTTTCACCTCAATAAATGAGAAAGATGCCGCAGGGAACTCTGCAGCATCTTCTTACTTCTTTTCAAGCTCCTTTATCGCAGCTACAACCTCAGCTGCATTCTTCTTTGAAATTCCTTTAGCCAAGCATGCATACTGCACCAGTTCTTCGAGAGATCCGTCAAACCAGAAATTCATGAATTGCTTTACCTGTGCTTCCAAAAACTTCTTATCATTGATTGCTGAAGAATAGTAGAACACACGTCCTTCTCTTCTTCCATTTACATAACCTTTTTCAATCAAATGTGCAATAAATGTACATACCGTTGAACGTTTCCAGTCCTTCTGGTATTTCTTTTCAAGTTCATCCATGATGCCAACCAGACCAATTTCATTATCAGCTTCCTGAATACATCGATAAACTAGCATTTCACAATCCGTAATATCCGAAAACAGCATAACTTCTCCCTCTCTTTCTCCTAATTTGTTGCTTAATGCAGGCTAAACTTCATAAGAAGCACAAAAACAAGAGCAAAACCAGCTAAAAACAAAATCGCCTTAATTTTTCCAACTTCACCGCCTACGTAGAACAAAATACCAAATACGATAATCGCCACCACACATGCAAGCAGCAGGTACGCACCTGCAAATGTAACAATAATAGGTGAAATTACTGCACTAAGACCTATCATAAGCAATAATCCAAGATTTCCAGTAGCAAGTGTCAAATGCATTGATACTGGTTTTTGTGTGTTCATCCAGTACTTTCTTGCTACACGCACATACTCTGGAAGTACAAGGCCTACGCCGATCACAGCAACACCAAGCACACCCTGCTCTATGTTCAGCGCATGGGTAAGCGCTGCCGTATTATTCATAAGAAGAACACCGCCAAGACCTGCCAGTGCAAGTCCCACAAGTGTAAACACAATTGCCGGAACAAAATCCGTATCAGGACGGCGCTGAAGCTTACGGTTTTTTCCCATAAAATAAGGAAGCATCCACACAGTAAACGCTACTGCAAGAACACAAAGAAAAAGACCCATTCCCCTAGAGATCGTGCTTGCTGGATGACCTTTACTCCAGGTGTAGTTAGTACAAACAATCAGAAGCACAACGCAAACAAGAAGAAGCACAAGATCGCGAAGTGCATTGCCTGCGAGACGGTACGTTCCAGTGATTCCAAGCATTCCATAGATCAAAAGAAGCTGCAGTACACCAGCTGTCAGCGCTGCTGTAAATACCATGTTCCCAAGACCTAATACACCACCTGAGATTGCTATGCTTAAAAATGGCATCAAGCTAAGTGCAAACCAGGAAAAAATTCGCTCCTGCGCATCGGATGTCGGTCCTTTTCTCATAATAGAAATTCCGCCTCCATTGACTAGCTTTGTACTAAATAACAGTAGAACATATCCTAATACCAATAATAAAATATTCGTTATCCCCATAGAAATAACCACGCCTTTCTGTACACATATATACTTATTCTACCTTTATCTACTATTGATTGTCAAGTAAAAAAGATAGCTGTCCGAAGAATTTTCGGACAGCTATGCATTCTTTTATATTTTATTAAGTATTCAGAAGCACATTCACAATCACTTTTGTTTTTAGATTTCAAACAGAAGATCGCCATATGTTGGCATCGGCCATACCTTGCGCTCTACTAATACCTCAAGCTTATCAACTGGTGCACGTAGCTCATCCATTGCTTCCTTTACAACATCCTTATAATAGAATGCCTGCTCTTTTCCTTCCATAGCAACAGCCTTTGCGTGAACATCACTTAACTTCTTTAATGCCTTATATGTTTCACCAAGAAGCTCGGCAATCTCATGAAGCATACCCTCCTGAGTGGAGATGTTTGCTGCTGCGTATGCAGACTTAATAGTATTTACAGATGCAGCCAGATTGTTCTCATACTTGATAACAGCCGGAATGATCTTCTTTGTTACCATATCAATCATTGTACCTGCTTCAATATTTAAAGTCTTGCTGTATGTCTCATAGAAGACTTCTGCACGAGCCTCAAGCTCTCTCTTTGTTAAGATGTGGAACTTCTCATACATCTCTACTGTCGTTGGCTCTGTAACAGACTTGATGGAGTCAACCCATGTCTTTACATTTGGAAGACCACGTCTTTCGGCCTCTGCAACCCACTCGTCAGTATATCCGTTTCCGTTAAAGTAGATATCCTTGTTCTCACGGATAAACTCTGCAGTCACTTCGCGAACAGCAACATCTGTGTGCTTACCTTCTCTAAGCTTTGCCTCAATTGCATCTGCTGCATCAGAGAATGCTTCTGCCATCATTGCATTTAATACAATGTTTGGCTCTGCAACGTTGCAGGATGAAGCAACCATTCTAAACTCGAAACGGTTTCCGGTAAATGCAAATGGTGATGTACGGTTACGGTCGGTCGGATCCTTATCAACAGCCGGGCACTCCTTTACACCAAGATCAAGCATTCCAGCTGGAATAGATGAATCTGCATATCCCTTCTCGATAATCTGATCAACTACACCACCAATCTGATCACCTAAGAAGATAGAAATAATTGCTGGCGGTGCCTCATTTGCACCCAAACGATGATCATTTCCTGGGTTAGAAGCAGCGGTACGAAGAAGAAGTGCATGCTTTTTCACTGCCTTCATAACGCAGCCAACAACTAACTGAAAGCGAGTATCAGTCTCTGGCTTCTTGCTTGGCTTAAACAGATTAATACCATCATCTGTGGAAAGAGACCAGTTGTTGTGCTTACCAGAACCATTTACGCCTGCAAATGGCTTCTCATGAAGCAAACATACAAGACCGTGACGTGTTGCAACCTTCTTTAAGGTATCCATTAAAAGCAGGTTGCTGTCTGCTGCAACGTTTGTCACAGAGAAAATCGGAGCAACCTCATGCTGTCCTGGCGCAACCTCGTTATGCTGTGTCTTTGCAGTGATACCAAATCTCCACAGCTCTTCGTTTAGCTCCTTCATAAAGGAACCAACACGCTCCGGAATTACACCAAAATACTGATCATCGAGCTCCTGTCCCTTTGGAGCCGGTGCGCCAAACAGTGTACGACCTGTAAATACAAGGTCATCTCTCTGTAAATATTTATCTCTGTCTACAATGAAATACTCCTGCTCAGGTCCAACACCTGCAGTCACCTTTGTAGATGTAGTGTTTCCTAACAGACGAAGAAGTCTGACACCCTGCTCACTTACTGCGTCCATAGAACGAAGAAGCGGTGTCTTTGCATCAAGTGCTTCACCTGTGTATGAGCAGAATGCTGCCGGGATACAAAGAATGGTTCCAATTGCATCCTCCTTTACGTAAATCGGTGAAGTCATATCCCATGAAGTGTAAGATCTTGCGCGAGAGGTATCACGAATACCACCTGACGGGAAGGATGAACCATCTGGCTCGGACTCACACAATTCTTTTCCGGTAAAATCCATCATGACCTTACCATCTTCATCTGGAAGCGAAACGAAGGAGTCATGCTTCTCTGCAGTAAGCATTGTCAATGGTTCAAATACATGTGTAAAATGTGTTGCACCTTTCTCAATTGCCCAGTCTCTTACTGCCTGTGCAACGATGTCTGCAGATCCCTTATCCAGCTTGCACGCCTTCACTTCATTATAAACCTTCTTCGGAAGACGAGCCTTCATCTCAGCATCTGTAAAAACATTGTTGTTAAATAACTCTGTAATTCTGCCGCTCATGTTTTCAACCCTCTCATTCTATACTGATATAACGCTCTGTCTGCTGCCTTTTCTTCTGTTAAGCTATTCTGCAGAGCCACCTGACTGAACTGATATATTATCGACCACTTTACTATGATAAAGTAAAAGAAAGAGCGCCCTTATCAACTAAGATAAGAACGCCCTTGTTCCAGTCAGGTCGTGATTGTCTGTTTCAATCACTGATGACAATAAAATACACCTTTTCATTCAGAAAAGCAAGTGTTTTTCCAGAATCGTTTCACTTTTGTGAAATGTTCCTCTTTTTCACGCTAAACCTGAACGATAATTGTCTTATTTGTTTCAAGCCTTACCTACAGAACCGAACAGCTCCATCTTTTCCTTAACGGTAGCCTTGATTGCCTCAGCACCTGGTGCTAACAGCTTTCTTGGGTCAAAGCCCTTACCCTTCTGATCCTTGCCAGCCTCGATATACTCACGAGTAGCTGCTGCGAAGGACAACTGGCACTCTGTGTTTACATTGATCTTGGAAACGCCCAGAGAGATTGCCTTCTTAATCATGTCAGCCGGGATACCTGTACCACCGTGAAGAACAAGCGGCATATCGCCAACCTTCTCGCTTACTGCTGCCAGTGTCTCAAAGCTTAATCCCTTCCAGTTAGCCGGATATACACCGTGAATGTTTCCGATACCTGCTGCCAGCATGGTTACACCAAGATCAGCAATTTTCTTGCACTCTTCTGGATCTGCACACTCGCCCATACCTACAACGCCATCTTCCTCGCCGCCGATAGAACCAACTTCTGCCTCAAGAGACATTCCCATGCCCTTGCATACAGCAACAAGCTCCTTGGTCTTCTCGATATTCTCTTCGATCGGCAGATGAGAACCATCAAACATGATGGAGGAGAAACCAGCCTTGATGCACTTATAGCATCCTTCATAGGTTCCATGATCCAGATGCAGAGCAACCGGAACAGTGATGTTCATTTCCTCAATCATAGCCTTTACCATAGCTGCTACTGTACCGAAACCGGTCATATACTTACCAGCACCCTCGGAAACACCAAGGATAACCGGGCTCTGCAGTTCCTGTGCGGTTGCAAGGATTGCCTTGGTCCACTCCAGGTTATTGATATTGAACTGGCCTACTGCATACTTGCCGGCCTTTGCTTTCTTAAGCATCTCTTCAGCTGTTACTAACATTGAAGTACCTCCTTTAATTGCTTGTGTGATTATTTTTTCACAATCTTCTGTAAGTATAGCATCTTCGCCGATAGATTTCAACTGGATAGTTACAAAAATTTAATGATTTCCTGTTTGCAGCACTTATTGACTTTTATACATAGGCACGGTATCATTTTAATTAAAAATAATATTCACAGAAAGGCAATGATATGAAATTCAGCATGAAAAAGGATTCTCCTTTTCGCAACAACATTTTTCCGTGGCTTATCTACGGCTTTGGCACAGGCTTCTATATCAGCCTATTACTTGTAAAGATGATTAAGCGTCCAGAACTGCTTTCCCCATGGATCACCATTTTACTTGCGGCTGCCGGCATAGCGCTTGGTGCAGTCTACATGATGTATTTAAAAAAGAAAGTAACAAACCGCCGTCCATACCTTTCTTTAAAACAGGGTATGATCATCGTGTGGGTCGTAGGTCTTTTATGTATTCTTTTGACTCAGATTTCCCACTGGACCTATTGGCTCTGTATTTTCCTGTCAGGAATGAGTGTTGGTTACTTCTTTATTTATATTCCTAAATTCATTGAGATCAAAAATTACCTGACGGATTTGATGAAAGACTATGGAACAGAAAAGTAATGCTTCAGTAAATTTTTCAAAGCGGCATAAGTCATAAGCGCCGTTTTTATAATTTACTGGAACAGTACTGGCTCTGGCCTATATTCGATTTTAATGACCGCGTATGGATAACTGATATTCGCAGGTTCTTCTCCTTCCGGACCAAGCAATACACTTGTTACAACAATATTCTCTTTTGTCAGATATACGTCTGGAAACTGAATGCTGTAGCCGCCGGTCAGCTGTTTTCCATAACCAACCACTATGTAGAGTTCATCCTGATCAGCATAGGTCAGTTTGAACTCTCCTGTTTTTTTCTGATCAATGATTGTCTTTAATTCTTCTGGAATCTCATCATCATCCACTACTGTAAAATCAATCTCCTGCAGACGTTCTTCCTTTTTTGATGTACAGCCAAAAGACAGGCAAAAAAGAGCACACAGGCAGATACTAATGACTCGGCAAATCAAGTGATATTGATTTCTTTTGTTGTTCATTCTTAAATTAGCAGCAGACATAAAAAGCCTCCATAAATATGATATCTATCTCATATTTATGGAGGTTTTTCTTAAATATGCCAATCAAAGCATTATTCATTCTTAATTGCTCGGAATCTCTTCGCCCTGCTTTACATAACTGCCTGGATTTCTCTTATATGTAACAGTCTGTCCCTTTTCTGGATACATCATGCCCAGCTCGTTGACTGCGTAATCGTAAATACGCTCATAATCAACTGACCCTTCAATTTCACTGCTTTTAGCGTTATTGTCCTCAACAAGGGAAGCATATGTTTTTTGCAATGACGCAAGCTTTGTATTGCTTTGGTTTAACTTTGCCTGCTGACCTACGTAAAAAATACATGCAAATAAAAGCACAGCACACAAAACACCTACTACTGATGCCTCAGCAAAGGTCAGTGCATTTGCTCTTCTTCTGCGCTCTTCAAATTCCTTCTGTACTGCACGTTTGTGAATCTGTTTTTCCCAGCGTTTCTGACGCTCCTGCTGACGCTCAAGCTGTTCCTGCTGGTAGCGATCCAGATAAGGAACTGCCTTGCGCACGGTATTATCGCCGGACACTGCTGTATTAAATTGTCTTTTAAAACTTGGCCAGATTATATTGTCTTTTGGCTCCATGGCGTCCTCATCTCTTCCTGTATATTTCTCGTTCTCACAGTCGTTTCACCGCCATTTCAAGCCGCAGCCCCACGCCATGATCACAAAATTAGTCCATCTTATACAATAAATTATTGTACTCCATAAACGTGAGCTTGTCAATGAAAAGATTGCGAAATCCATTCGCCTTCGGGCCTTGCTGTAAAATTAAGCACTAACCTTCCCGATAAACTCTCTTACGCGGGCATTTTCAGATGAAAACAGTTCATCTGGCGTTCCTTCTTCCACGATCACTCCCTGTTCCATAAAGACGATGTGATTGGAAACTTCTTTTGCAAACTGCATCTCATGTGTGACAATAATCATTGTCATATGATTTTGAGCTAACTGGCGGATGACCTTTAACACCTCTGCTGTCAGCTCTGGGTCTAGTGCAGAAGTTGGTTCATCAAAGAAAAGAATCTTTGGCTGCAATGCAAGTGCTCGTGCTATTGAAACTCGCTGCTGCTGACCGCCGGAAAGCTGGCATGGATAGGCATTTTCTTTATCAGAAAGCCCTAGCTGCGCAAGAAGCTTTTTTGCCCGCTCTTTTGCTTCATTTTTACTCACATGATTCACACATACAGGTGCATCAATGATGTTTTTCATAACAGAATAATGCGGAAAAAGATTAAAACTTTGGAAAACAAGACCGAAATAAGATCGAATCTGCTTAAGCTTATCCTTTGGCGCGTAGACACAGCGCTTTTGCCCTTTTTTATCATCCTGCTCCCACGCTGCCTTTTCGCCAAGATAAATCAGCTCTCCTGCATCCATCTTTTCAAGAAGCGTTGCACAGCGAAGCAATGTAGACTTTCCAGAACCGGACGGTCCTATAATGGAAACCACCTGACCTTCTCTCACTTTCAGAGAAATATCTTTTAAAACACCACTTTTGTCAAAGCTCTTTTTTACATGCTTCATCTCCAGAAGGACTGTGCCTTCCGCTTTATTATTTTGAACTGCCATATTTTTACCTACCTATAATACGAAAGCCGTTTTTCGATATACTCCATCACTGTTGCCACAATCAGGTTAAATACATAATAGAAAATACCTGCTGCCAAAAGCGGCATTACGCTTGTCTGTGCTGCACCAATTTGCTTGGCGACAGTGAACATCTCTGCAATTGAAATCGTAAATGCAAGCGATGTATCCTTAACAAGTGTAATAGTCTCATTTGTGATGGATGGAAGCACTCGTTTAATTACCTGCGGCAGAATAATGCGAATGAAAGTCTGCGCTTTGTTGTAACCAAGCACCTGTGCTGCCTCGTACTGTCCATTTGGAATGGATTCTATACCAGAACGATAAATTTCTGCAAAATATGCTGCATAATTGATAACAAACGCGATTATAACTGCCGGAAAACGGTAGCCAGGTCCCATCTTCATACGAAACATATAATATGGTGCAAAATATACTACGATAATCTGCAGCATCAACGGTGTTCCCCTCATAACAGAGATGTAAAGCTTTGCAATCAGCTTTATTATTTTGCATCTGGACATGCGCCCAAATGCCACCAACATGCCAAGCGGCAGAGAAAATAAAAGCGTAAGCACAAATATTTGGACAGTCACAAGAAAGCCTTCCGCAAGCTGTGCTGTCATTGCCATTATATCCATAGTCGTTGCCTTTCCAGCTTATGTATTATTTTCCGAGGCAAACACTGTCTGTAAGTCCCCACTTTTCTGCAATCTCTGCAAAGGTTCCATCCTTTACCATCTCATCAAGTGTATCCTGAACTGTATCGCGAAGCTCTTCATTTCCTTTTTTGAAGCCAACTGCATACTGCTCAGATGCTAACTTGTTGTCATCACCTGCAAGCATTACATAAGCGCCCTCTTCTCTTTTATCAATCTGATACTGTGCAACACCGATATCAATAGCAACAGCCTCCACTGCTCCCTGCTCAAGATCCATAAATGCTGTATTATAATCAGCATACTCAATAAGCTGTGAGAATGAATCTCTAAGTGCAATATTGTCCTTATTTTCTTCGTCATTAAGTGCTGCCAGTGCGGAAGAATCCTTCTGAACGGCCACTACCTTTCCTGCTAAATCTGATTTATTTTCAATTCCTGAATCTGCTGCAACAACAAATACCTGACTGTTATCAATATATGGATCAGACCATGTGTAATCATCCTCGCGGCCATTCATAGTGAATCCATTCCAGATACAATCAATTGCACCAGTGGACAGCTCCATATCCTTAGAATCCCAGTCAATTGGCTGCTTTACTAACTCCCAGCCCTGTCTGTCACAAACCTCTGCCGCTAAATCAAGATCAAAACCAACATACTCTCCGCTCTCATCGCGATATCCATACGGTGGAAACTCTGCATCAAATCCTACTGTAAAGGTCTTCTGATCAGAGGTGGATTCGCTCTCTGCCTCATCTGATTTTGCCTTTTCTGTATCTGCTTCGTCTGCCTTAGAAGATGCTTCCTTAGTCTTTTCTTCTGTAGATATAGCCTCAGTATCCTTCTGTGTCTCTTTTTCTGTTTCTTTTTGAGTTTCCTTTGATGCCTCAGCAGTTGCCTTTGTCGTCTCCTTTGACTCACTCTTTGGGCTGGAACATCCGGTTACTGTCATTGCTGCCATTCCTACAGCAAGTGCTGCTGCCACGATTTTTCTCATAATAATAATCTCCTTTTCTTGGCCGCAGAACGCTGCAGCTACTTTACTATGCTAATGTATTAGCACTGTGTTATAGTAGCATATAGAATTTGTTTTGTCAATCACCTGAAAGCCACCCGGGACAGTAAAAGAGCCACCGCCTGTCCCAAAAAACCCCGGCAGCCAAACACTGCCGGGGTTTTAATTTAAGATATTCTCTCTTTAATTACCTTTAGTCTCGTGAACTCCTCACGCTCCTTCTCTTCAAGCGCATTGGTAATATTCTTTACAATTGCTTCGTAGGTCGGAATCGTGATATTCTTTAACGCATTTGCACGTTTCTGCGTCTTTTTAATGTTTGTTGCCAGACGGATCGCTGACGTCTCTATCGTGGAAAGCTTAATGGTTAGCTCTTTAACACGATTGAATGCCATTTGCGCCTCATCCAGGCTGACTCTGGTGCTGTAGAACGCATAATTCGGCGTTCCTTCGCTGGCCTCTTTATCATACTCCACAAGCGGAATTTCAGTACCCATTATGCTTCGCGTCTTGATCTTTACAGTGTTTTCCACTGGAACTGTCTTCGCGATGTCCTGCACCATATGAATACCCATCTCGATATTGGCCTGCTGCAGCGCTTCATAGGCCGCGCGGAAAGTCGTATCAATTTCAGTCTGAATGGTGGACGCCTGATCCACAAGATCCATCATTTCTCGCACCAGGATGTTTCTCTTTTTGTCCATCAGGTCATAACCCTGTCTGGCAAGCGCTAACGAGTTCTTGGCTGCGATCAGATTTCCCTTTGTAGGGAACATATTAATATTCATAGCGCCTTCCTCTCTACAGCTTATGCCTGCTTTTTGTCACTGTCTGTATCTGCATCCTTTTTATCGTAATAAACATCAAGAATCTTGGTGTCAATACGGTCGAGTTCTTCTCTAGGAAGCATACGAAGCAGATCCCAGCCAATTTCAAGCGTATCAATGATGCTTCTGTTTTCCTGATCACCCTGTCCTACAAAATGACCCTCAAATGCCTTACCAAATTCCAGATACTTCTTGTCAAGATCAGAAAGCTCATCCTCACCGATAACACTTGCTAAATTTCTGGCATCTCCTACCTTTGCATAGCAGGAGAACAGCTGGTTTGCAACAGACTGGTGATCTGCTCTTGTATAGCCTTCACCGATACCATCCTTCATCAAACGTGACAGAGACGGCAATACACTGATCGGCGGGTAAATATTGTTTCCAAAAAGGCTTCTGTCAAGAACAATCTGACCCTCTGTGATATAACCTGTCAAGTCTGGGATTGGGTGGGTAATATCATCGTTTGGCATAGTCAGAATCGGAATCTGTGTAACTGAACCATTGATTCCGCGCACAATACCAGCACGCTCATAGATAGTAGCAAGCTCAGAATACAGATAACCCGGATAACCTTTACGAGAAGGAATCTCGCCCTTTGAAGAGGAAACCTCACGAAGAGCCTCTGCAAAGGAAGTCATATCTGTTAAAATAACAAGGATATGCATATGCTGCTCAAAAGCCAAATACTCTGCTGCTGTCAGCGCCATACGAGGTGTGATCAGACGCTCTACAACAGGATCATTTGCTAAGTTTACAAACATAGTAACATGTTCACTTACGCCGCTCTCCTCAAATGTTTTGCGGAAGAACTCAGCAACATCATACTTAACACCCATAGCAGCAAATACGATAGCAAACTTTTCATCGGAATTATCACCAAGTGATGCCTGCTTTACAATCTGTGCTGCCAGCTTATCATGCGGCATACCATTTCCAGAGAAGATCGGCAGCTTCTGTCCACGAATCAGCGTGGTCAGTCCGTCAATCGCAGAGATACCGGTACGAATATAGTTACGCGGATACTCTCTCGTTACCGGGTTTAACGGCAGTCCGTTTACATCACGCTTAATTTCGGCATTTACAGGACCAAGTCCATCAATTGGACGTCCGATACCATCAAAGGTACGACCCAAAATATCTGGTGAAAGCGCTAACTCCATTGGATGACCAGTCAGGCGGGTATGAGTGTTAGTCAAAGACATATTCTCAGAACCCTCGAATACCTGAATCATCGCCTTATCCTCATAGCAGGCAACGATACGGCCAAGCTTTTTTTGCTTTCCATCTACTACAATTTCAACAACTTCATCATATGCGGCATCCTTCATGCCCTCAATGGCAATCAGAGAACCGTTGATCTGACTTAAACCTAAATATTCAATAGCCATAACGGCTCCTCCTTACGCATTTTTCTCGATGACTTCATCGTAGAATGTATCAATATCCTTCATATACTGATCAAACATATCAAGACGATCATTCGGCACATCATACTTGATATTGATGACACGGTCAAAGATGTTGCTCTGCTTTAAGACGCTCATCGGATGACCCATAGTTACTAGTGATCTAGCACGGTCATATAAGTAGAGAATGACACGCATCTGCGCTGCCTGCTTTTCAATCGGCACGCATGTATCATCCTTATGGAATGCATTCTGCTGCAGATATCCCAAACGAACAACTCTTGCGATCTCCAGCGTCAGCTTCTGATCATCAGGAAGTACATCAGAACCGATCAGCTTTACGATTTCCATCAATGCACTTTCCTGATTTAAGATTGCCATCAGGCGATTTCTGTTTGCAATGAAATCCTTTCCTGCTTTTGCATTATACCATGGTGCCAGATCCTGTACATACTCACTGTAGGATGTCAGCCAATGGATAGCCGGGAAATGTCTTGCATAAGCAAGAGATTTGTCCAGTCCCCAGAAGCAGCGCACAAAACGCTTTGTGTTCTGTGTAACAGGCTCTGAGAAATCGCTTCCCTGCGGGGAAACAGCGCCGATAATAGTAACACTTCCGACACTTCCATTTAAATTGTGCATCATGCCGGCACGCTCATAGAATGCAGATAGCTTTGATGCTAAGTAAGCTGGGAAACCTTCCTCGGCAGGCATCTCCTCCAAACGTCCTGACAACTCTCTAAGAGCCTCTGCCCAACGTGATGTAGAGTCTGCCATGATGGCTACATGGTAACCCATATCTCTGTAATACTCAGCCAGTGTCAGTCCAGTGTAGATACTTGCCTCACGCGCTGCAACCGGCATGTTGGATGTATTTGCAATCAAAACAGTTCGATCCATAAGTGGATTGCCGCTCTTTGGGTCAATAAGCTCTGAAAACTCCTCAAGAACCTGAGTCATCTCGTTTCCACGCTCACCACATCCAATATAAACAATAATATCGGCATCAGACCACTTTGCAACCTGATGCTGAGTCATCGTCTTTCCTGTTCCAAATCCACCAGGAATAGCTGCGGTACCACCCTTTGCGATTGGGAACAATGTATCAAGAATACGCTGTCCTGTAATAAGCGGCTCTGATGCTGCATAGCGCTTATTAGTTGGTCTTGGCACACGAATTGGCCACTTCTGAGTCATAGACAGTTCTTTCTTTGTTCCATCATTCTGAATGATCGTTACAATAGTCTCATCAATGGTGTATTCACCATCATTTGCAACGCTCTCTACTGTACCCTCAGTGTCAGGCGGAAGCATACACTTGTGTACAATCATTGGTGTTTCTTGAACCTCAGCGATTACTGTTCCGCCAAATACATGCTGTCCTGGCTTTACTGTAATATGTGCCTGCCACTTTTTGTTGCGGTCAAGTGCATCTACACTTAAACCTCTTGTGATATACATACCACCGGCCTTTGCGATCTCACTCAGCGGTCTCTCTATACCATCAAAGATGTTATGAAGGATACCAGGTGCCAATGTTACAGAAATTGCTGCACCTGTTGAATATACCTCATCGCCTGGCTTTAATCCTGTTGTCTCCTCGTAAACCTGAATGGTCGTTCTTGAACTGTCAAGACGAATGACCTCTCCTACCAGTTTCTGCGGTCCAACATAAACCATTTCACCCATACGAAAAGCAGTCTTTCCTTTAATATAGATAACTGGTCCGTTAATACCGTAGATGATTCCTTTTACATCAGCGGCCATCGTATTCACCTCCGTCAAACTGGAACTCATTTCTAACCTCAGCAATTCTTGAATCCATTGAATTGTCTATGAGTATGCTTCTTGCTGGAATGACAGCTCTCATGCCGCCGCCAAAGGAATACTCGCTCATCGTCAAGGTGCACTTTGTTTCCTCTTCAAGGTCATGCTTTTTAGATGCATCAGCTGGATCCAGATAAATAATAATGTCATCATTTTTTGCAAATGATTTTGCATCTATAATCTGCTTTTTGATCACCTGAACATACTCAGGTGTCTTTTTATAAGCTTCTACAAGAGCAGCAACCTCTTGAAACAGCTTATCTTTAAATTCGGTTTCCTTCTGGCTTAACGCACGTTTATTAACCAGATGCTCATGTGCCAGTTTCTGATTTCCCTGTCTCTTTACAGCTTCCACTTCAACCGCAAGATCTTTCTCTTCCTGAGAAAGAATCATAGCTTTTCGCTCCTCAAACTGCGCATCAAGCGCAGCCTGATATTCCTTAAGCGAGGCATCCATTTCCATTGTGGCATCCTGAACAGATATTTCCATAAAATGGTTTAATTTTTCTTCCAGTGTCAATTAAATCACCTTCCATTCTTTTTCACATTACATCATACTATGGATTATAACTTTAATCCTATTGCTTCGTTTACGTAGGAAGTAATGAAATCTGGCTTGCGGCCTGTTCCATGACGATCAGGAACCTCAATGATCAGAGGCAGCTTGTGATCCAGCTTCACTTTATTGATCAATTCTGGATACTCTCTTCCGAACTTTTCCGTCAGCAGCAGGATTCCGATCTCCTTATCTTCCAGCGCATGGTCTATTGCTTTCTTTAATTCACCCTGTTCGTGAACGACGCAGCCTTCAATTCCGGCCAGACGCATGCCCACAAGGGTATCTACATTGTCACTGACCAAATATATTTTCATATTGAATATGCCTTTCCTGACGTTGTTTCTACTTCTTTACAGCTGACCAAGAATCATAAAGGAAATGATCAAACCATACAGGCAGACACCTTCTGCCAGACCTACGAAGATCAGGGACTTACCAAGAATAGAAGAATCTTCACTAATTGCACCTAATGCTGCGCTTGCTGCACTTGCTACGGCGATACCACCACCGATACATGAAAGACCAGTTACAAGAGCGGCTGCCAGATAACCCATACCAGTAGAAAGGCCGCCTGCTGCCTGTGCTGTCTCTGCTGCTGCCTCTGCTGCCTGTGCGTTTCCACTGAACATGAAGCCGCATGCTACTAACATGATACCGAAGAATGCTGCTGCATTTGTGCCAATTGTGAGCTTATAACGTGCCTTATTCTTTGTTCCGCTTAAGAAATATGCAAATGGAACGACGATGCTTAATAAAAGTGCTGCAAACAATGTAATCTTAACTAACATAATAAAATCCTCCTCTTATCTTTGCTTTGTATTGTGTTTTTTTCAAAAATGTCTTATATCCATGACTGCCTTTGCAGTCTTTTGGATTTCTATTTTTACTGCTTTGTGTTATACGGTTCAAACTCTCTTCCATCACCTTTGTAGAAACGGGAGAACATCTCGTAGTATTCCAGACGAAGTACCTGAATACCAACGATCAAACCTTCCATACCGCATACAAAGAGATTTCCAAGAATAACAACAAGAATATTCGGTGTGCCGCTTTCTGCACCTGCAAGCATCATAACAACCTGCATCATAGCTGCATGGCTGACAGCAAATGCTCCGATACGGACAAACGAAATAGTATTTGAAAAGTAGCTAAGCAGTACCTCGATTAACTCAAACAGTGCCTGAACAACAATCATAACTGGACCTGTTTTCTCCGCTGGCTTTTTCTTCTCACAAAGATCAGTCAGCTGCTCCTTAAATGCAATACACAGAAGCGGTATAATAAACAGTACCGCAAGCAGTGCACCGCCTGGAAGGCTGTGACCTGTCATCAGCATTACGATGGCAAATACAAGCAGTCCGTAGAATACAAGACCGGCAATTCCGTTTGTATCAAAGCACAGATCACCGAGACTGTGATTTTTTACCGCATTGATAATGTGGATTATCATTGTCAGAAGAATCATTCCCATACCAAATGCAACTGCTACAATAAATACCGTATTCAGTCGTCCGATCATAGGAAGATCAGTCATCTTTGACATTGGTCTTAGCCAAATCGGTTCTATTACATCCTCAAAACCAAAGATACTTCCGAACATAAATCCAAAGAAGGTGGAGAATACACCTGCCATACTTATGATGGCTGCAAGATTCATCTTCTTAAAGTGATACAGCAAAAATCCTCCGATTACGAGCACTAAGCCCTGTCCAACATCTCCAAACATCCATCCAAAGATAAAGGAATATGTCAGTGCAACGAAGATGGTCGGGTCAAACTCATTATAATTTGGAAGACCATACATACGAATATACATCTCATACGGCTTAAACAGCTTTGGATTGCGAAGCTTTACAGGCGGCTGTGAAACACGATTTTTGTTGTCATCATGGATAAGACAAATCACATTTGGATCACTTTCAATCTCTGCCTTAAATTTCTTTGCGTCACGCGCTGTCATCCAGAAGCATATAATATAGAAGTTTTTCTTATCTGCACCTGTAACAGCTGCCAATCTTCTTATATCAAAGTTCTTTGAAAACTGCTTAAGCTTTGCCACTGCAGCAAGGATCTTTTCCTTCTTTGAAGAAAGCACATGATCAATCTCGCTCTGCTTTTCCTTTATCTTAGCATCAAGCTCACCAATATGCTTTGTCAAGAGTGCCAGTGCCTCCTCTGGAGTACCCTCATACTCATCCGGAAGGCGAAAACGTTCAAAGTGAAGTGCCTTATAAACAGCATCAATCTTTGCAATCTCATTCTTTGGGCTAAAATATACGCCCCATACATAATCCTGATCCTTTTTGCATTCGTAAAAGATCGTATTGACATTATCGTACGTGTACTGCATAAGCTTTTCCACGTAATCGACTGGGATTCGTCCGAAGCGATACTTTACAGACTTAAATGCAAGCAGCTTGTGAACATCATATCCCAAATTATTAAATGGAACAATCTGATCCACTAATGCCTGCAGCTGTGTCTTTTCCTTGTTCAGCGCTTCAAGAGACTTCTCTGCTTCCTTGATCTTAGCATCTGCATCATCAATTAAAGCTACAGCCTCTTTGACATCCATAGAACTATCCGTCTTTGTTTCCTTTACTCCCATTGCGGACATAAGCTGTGTAGCTTTGTTTAAGGTCTCGCGGTACGGATTGATCTCAATGAACGGCTTAAGTCCAGTTGTCTCAGAAAGCTCTGTCATTGTACTTTCCAACTGAAACTCATACTTTGACAAATGCTGTTCAATTGCTCTGTCAATATCATCTTTGGGTCCCGTAATGCTTAAGAATTGCATTTTTTCTATCATGGTTACCCCTCGACTTTCCTAAATAAACTTACTTTCTGCACAAAAATGACAATCACTGCGTTACTGCGTATTTCATCAGTTTTGCTGTTGGGATTCCATAGCGTATTCCCTCGATAATTGATGTAATACGTGCAATTTCATGCTCTTTGCGGTACAGCAGCGCATTGAGCGGTGCAACTGAGTATGGATTTTTTCTGCCGGCAAGCTCAAAAATATGCTCTACCAGCTCAGTGTACATCTTTTCCACAAAACGAATCTCAGCAAAATCGTCTGCGTACTTCTGACCATAGTAGCCGTTTACAATGAGTAATCTCGCTTCCTCATACGTAGGCGCCTCTACAATAGCCGTGATGTCATCTGGTTTTAAATGGTAATAGCTAGGAACAACCATCGCATACAGCTCAGGTGCTGTCATTCGGTAGTTTTTCTTTGCACGCATCAGCCACTGGATATTCAGCAGATCGATTCGTCTTCCATAACTATCCGCAATGATCTGTCTTTCTTTTCCCTTAAGAAGCTTATCTTTCTGTTTCCAGATATAACTGAAATAATACACGTCAAGGCTGCCCTCATAGTCGAACAAACTTGGCTCTTCAGTATGGCGTATGGCGTCAAGCGGATGATAAAACGGTGTATTTTTTAATGCATCAATCAACTCATCCACCGTTGTGCTATTCTCAATCGCATCTGTATCCAAATGCGAATGACGCGCAAAAAACGCGCTGCGGTATGCCTGATCCTCTTGGATACTCTGACCTGAAATGACTTTTCGAAGACAACCCTTAAGATATGCCGCCTCATAGTGCAAAAAGTAAAAATCCAAAAACGCTCTTTGCTCTCCTCTGGCGAAACTGTACAGACGATTGTAATCATTGTAAAGCGATCCCATAAGCGTCGCCTCAATCATTCCTCTGTGACTGTCATGTTCATCAAAGTCCCTCAGCAGCGGCTCATATTCGGAAAACTGTCTCAAATAGCCAACTGCTTCACCGACACTCGCACAAGATGCCAGCTGTTCGTACTGCTCCTTCTTTAAGAGCTTTCCTCCCATGGCACGGGCTTTTGCACTGATACCGCTGTAAGATAAGATACCAGAAATAATAATCACCCCTTTTCGTAAGATTTTTTTGGCACAACACTAATGATACCATAAAAGTTATTGCGCCACAATCTTTGCCAGCAACTGTCTGGCGATCGCCGAATGGCTTTCCTCATAAATACGGTCCATATGAGCAAGCTGTTTTTCAAGCTCCTCCTTCTGAGCCTCAAGTTCTTCAGCGATCTTTTTTTCAAGCTCTGCCTGCTGAGCGCTGATTTTCTTTTGTGTCTCTTCATGAACCTGCTTTTCAAAGGCTGCAATTCTGGCATCCTGGTCTTTGGCCATCTGCTTCTTCTTTGCACCTGCCTCCTCAATAATTGAAGATGCTGCAGTTTCTACTTCACTTAATCTTTGAATAATCTGATTCATCTGCATGCCTCCTTTTTCGCACATTCATTATAGTATGATGATACAAAATTGTCATTGGCGAATTGTTTTAAAAAACTCAAATAAATTTCATGTTTTTTTTGTTAATTTTTTGTCATACTGTGACGTTTTTCTCTCGTTTACGATCGTTTTTGACGCGTTGACTTTTTAGTAACTATCATATATACTTCTTATATAAGAAGCTTTGTGGTTTGCAATTCCATTGTTTTTTGATTTGCAGACCGCTGCAATTAAGTTTGAGGGAGGTTGGAATATGAAACATTTTGCTGTTACCATTACCAGAACCTGCGGTGCCGGTGGTACTTCCATCGCAAAGATTCTTTCCGCTCATTATGGAATTGAATACTATGACCGCATGCTGCTTCGCCTGGCTGCCGGAAACAGCGGCATCAATGAAGCAGTCTTTGCTGCAGCCGATGAGGATACAAAGAAAAGCCCACTGTTTAACGCCTTTAAGAAGGTCTATAACGGCGAGCATATCCTTCCGGAAAAAAGCGAATATGCGACAAGTGATGACCTGTTTGCCTATCAGGCAAAGGTTATGAAAGAATTAATCAAGGAGAACTCTTTTATTGTAATCGGAAGAGGCGGAGATTATGTATTAAAAGATTATCCTTATTTAGTTCGTGTATTCGTTCACTCTCAGTATAATGATTGTCTTGCGCATGAAATGGAAATTATGCAGTGCAGTGAAAAGGATGCTGCCGAGCGCATCGCAAAGACAAACAAATACAGAAGTGATTATTACAAGCATTTCACCGGAAGAGAATGGATGGATGCAAGAAATTATGATCTCGTTTTGGATACAAGCCGCTATACCTACCAGCAGTGCGCAGAAATGATTGAAGCAATCGTTGCAGAGCGCATGAAAGACTGAGAGGTCGGGGATGAGATTACGCAACGTCAGAGGCGCACGTGAGGAAATGCTTGTAAATCCCTACGTGATTCAAGAGCCACAGCAGTACAAAGGACATGTTGCTGTTCAAATTTTTGGCAACAACAATCCGATCTTCATTGAGGTTGGAATGGGCAAGGGACAATTTATTACATCACTTGCTGCACTTCATCCAGAAATAAACTACATCGGAATTGAGAAATACTCTTCTGTTTTGATCCGTGCCATTGAAAAGCAGGAAGAGCTTCAGCTTCCGAATTTAAAGTTTCTTCGCTTTGACGCAGAATATCTTCCTGATATTTTTGCACCAGGCGAAATTGCTCACATTTATTTAAATTTTTCCGACCCATGGCCAAAAGACCGACATGCAAAGCGCCGTCTTACAAGCAGCCGATTTTTAGGGCTGTATGACCAGATTTTAGCAGACGGCGGTATTGTCGAATTTAAGACCGATAATCAGCCGCTATTTGATTTTAGTCTGGAATCTGTAAAAGAATCTGGCTGGACACTTCTTATGCAGACACGCGATCTTCACCATAGTGAGTTTGCTGAGGGCAATGTCATGACAGAATATGAAGCAAAATTTTCTGCCATAGGAAACCCAATCTATAAATTAGAAGCCGTTCACGATAAAAAAGCTTAATTATGCAAATTATCACAAAATGCTCCTGCCGCATATCTTGTGGCAGGAGCATTTTATTTGGAGGTCTCCATGCATTGTCATCATTTTCGCAAATTTGTTATTCGTCACAGCTGCTGTCCTTTTTTCGACTGCACTCTGTTACATTTATATCGCTGTTTTCAAACTGCCGCCAAAGCCTGTGCCCACTCAAAGAAAAAATGTTCTTCAAAGCGGCCTTGAAAATATTTTTAATTTTTTTCAAAAAAACTGTTGACAAATCAATTGAGCTATGATAGTATATAGGAGTCGCGTGAGTGACAAACAAAAAAAGCGCCTCTAGCTCAGTTGGTAGAGCACCTGACTCTTAATCAGGGTGTCCAGGGTTCGAACCCCTGGAGGCGCATGATTTAAAAGCATTCGAGTTAATCGGGTGCTTTTTTTGTGCTATCGCAAAGCGTTCAATTTCAATGCATTAAAAAAGATGGCACAGCGTACTGCACCATCTCTAATAACATGCAAATTTTCTATTTTTTACGTGATAAAAATTTTGTCACCATAGGCACATACTCTCGTATAAATGGTTCCTTTAGTAAAATTAAAACAATCAAGTAAATGCCAAAGAAAAGAACTGCAGACACCATCAATGTCACAAAATTCCCCCAACCAATTCCTACTATTGCTATGCATGGAATCGAAGATACTACTGCCGCCAACACATGCTTCCAAACTGGAATCTGACGCACAAGCGGCAGCACTGTCGTTTTCAGTGCAATAGCCTGCACTGCCAAAACCGCAAACTCTGCCGTAACCGTTCCAATTGCAGCACCGCTCGCACCATACTTCGGAATCAAAAGTGCATTGATTATTACATCTACAACTGCACCCACAATTTCGGAGACAACAACCACATTTTCTCGTCCCATTGGAATCAGCATCTGGATACCTAATATATTAGACAGTCCAATTGCAAATACTGTTGGCATAATCAGCTGCATCGCTGTAATGCTTCGTGTGTACTGATCACCAAATAAGAACAAAATTGACGGCTTTGCTGCCAGCATAAAATATAATGACAATGGAATCGCTGCAACAAATATAAAGTGAAGTGCCTTTCTTGAAATCCTCAAAAACTCATCCTCAAGCCCTTTCTCCAAGTAATAAGATGCACGTGGAAGAAGAACTGCACCAAGTGCTGTAACCACATTTACAAGCGCTGTTTTAATTTTAACAGACTGTGAATAGAAACTATTTTCTGCATAGCCCTTCATAAAGCGAATCATCGTTGTATCAACACTTGTATATATTGTTGTAGCAATTGACATTGCAAAGAACGACATAATTGGCTTTAAATGGCGCTTAAAATGATATCCTCCAACTGGCTTAATAATGATAATCTTATGAAGATGAAGGAAATTCACAATATTTGAACCAACCTGAGCCATGATAAAAAGTGCTCCATACAGTACATAATCTGATTCCTTCTGAATCATTGTTACAATACATATCAGAACGATCACTTTAAAGATCAGACTTCGAATTGTGATATAGCTATACTCTTCCAGTCCCTTATACAGCCACTCAACACCAATTGTATTAAGTAAAATAAGTGATCCCAGAATATAAAACAGTGTCTTTTGCTCCTGCATCTGCGGCACAAGCGCAATCGCTGCAAAAAAGCAGATATATGCCAGTGCACAGGTGATCATATTAATTATCAAAAGTTCCTGCACCACTCTTGAAAGTTCCACCTTGTCATCTCTAACCTTTGCACAGATACGAATACCATAAGTTGGAATACCAAGCTGTGCAATCATAGAAAAATACATAACCATCGGGTACACAAAATCAACAATACCTGTTCCATTTGGTCCAAGTACCCTTGCAACATGCGATGATGTAATAAGCGGAAACACAACTGAAGACATCGTGAGCAGTGCATTCATGAAAAAATTAACTTTAATTGATTTTTGTTTCTGCATAAAATTCTCTTTCTTTTGTTTCTCGCACTGCTTTAAAAGCTTCCCTCATATTTTTTCTTTTCAAATTTTGCCTTTAAAAAAGCGCTTCCTTTCTTAACCCAATTCGTCTTTTCAATATTGACAAGTGGGGCTTCCACATAAGATTCTCCATTTGTCTCAATCCAGACATCTAAAAGCAACTCACTAATACGTCCAAACACCCGCGCATGAAAACTGCTTAGCTTTGTAACATCAATTCTTTTTTCTAATTCACTCAGAACTGGAAATAAAAAATCACAGTATTCATTGCATTTCTCGCGTTTCATAATAAACATATTAAACATATGACCACTGGTGCGCTTCATAACACGATCAAATGCAGTAACATACTCTGGACATATTTGCTTTAAAACTTCTCTTGTAATATCCAAATGTTCTGCATAATGCGTATGTGCATAGTGCGAATAAAGTGTTTCAATATAATATTTACGTCTTTTGGGAAGAATAATATCACTTTTTTTCATAAGTTTCTCAATATCCTTTCCATCAAGGATACTGCCTAATGGATTCCTATATCTTTGTATCAAACCAACAATTCCATTTTTCTTCCCCATATAACGCCTATAATGCACCAAACCTATAACATCTGCTGGCAAATTTTTCCATGCCCAATACAGCCCTGTCAATTCACAGTAGTACGGATTTTTTTCAGAAATATTGTCCCCCGTATTATCTGGAATATATCCAACATCTGGATGAAGTGCCCTTCCAACCTGAACAGGAAGATAGCAGTCCTTATCTGGCATCGGATATTGTTTGTGAGCTGCAATAATTACTTTTATTTCCATTTTTCACCTATCTGTCTTTTTTGTATTAGTTTCGTTTGTCAGCACATCCTTCTCTATAAAAATAGGACGCTGTTTTCCCTGAATATACATTCTTGCTATATATTCTCCCATAATTCCCAAAATTAAAAGTTGGATACCTCCAATTAAAAGAATCAATGCGACAATTGTTGCATATCCCGGCACATCTACACCGCAGATCAGCCGCTGCAAAACAACCACAATAAAATAGATAACAGCAAGAAGTGACGTGAATGATCCAAGCACAGTTGCAATTTTTAACGGTGCAGTTGAATAGCCAATGATACCCTCAACCGCATACTTAAACAGTTTCCAAAAGCTCCACTTTGTCTTTCCTGCATGACGCTCCTCGGCAACATAAGGAATATAGTAAGTATCAAAACCAACCCACGAAAAAATACCCTTTGAAAAGCGATGATATTCCGGCATGCTCAAAATTGCATCAACCATTTTTCGTCTGCATGTGCGAAAATCACTTGCTCCATTGACAAATTCTACCTCGCTCATTTGATTAATCAGGCGATAAAATTCGCGTTTAAAGAAAGACAGACCTCTTCCTTCATTTCGCTCTTTTTGAAAAGCGGCAACACAGTCATACTCTGGATGCTCATCCAATATCTGAACCATCTCGCGCACAATTTCAGGACGCTGCTGCAAATCAGCATCAATCAATGTTACAAGATCACCCTTTGCATGCTTCATTCCTGCCAGGATTGCTGCTTCCTTTCCAAAATTACGTGAAAACTGAACGATTGTGATCGGTGTTTCTTCTCTTTTCTCATAAAACAGCTTTTTTAACTCAATCCCGGTATTATCCCTGCTTCCATCATTTACCATAACAAGCTCATACTCATAACCACAGCCCAAAAACGCATTTACAGCTGCATCATAGAATGCTCGGACATTATCCTGCTCGTTATAGCATGGAACCACCAGTGATAATTTCATCCTACTACCTCCTGTCTTGCCTACTTGTCTTTCATATTTAAAAACCAGATTTATCATCCATCGCAATCTGGTCGGATAGCCCCACTTTTTTGCTTCATCGCCTACTATAACACAATTATGCCCTATTGGAAAGTATATTTTACGTATTTCCTTTTCTTTTCAGCATTTTTATGTTATGATAAAGGCCAGTCTGACTGACTTATCAATGTTTCACGGTGCAAAACTGTGCCCATTATGGAAAGGTGTGAATATTGTTTATGAAAACTGTTTTACGTTCTTCTTTTTCTTTATGCCTATGCATATGTCTTCTTTTACTGCCATGCCATGCCACAAGTGCTGCAACAAAGGCTGAAATTGACACCATGCAGGCACATCTGCCTGACGAATGGCCTGATGCGCCTGAAATCACAAGCGAGGCCGCAATCCTCGTTGATATTGATACTGATACAATCCTATACGCAAAGAATGCGACAAGCTCCATGTATCCTGCCAGCACAACTAAGCTGATGACAGCCTATCTGACTCTGTCTAACACTTCTTTGGATGATATTGTCACATTTTCAAAGAACTCTATTTATAGTCTTCCAAGCGGCAGTAGCCACATTGGTATGCATATTGGGGAATCCTTAAGCGTTAGAGACTGTCTGTATGGTCTTTTACTTCCTTCAGCAAATGAAGTAGCAACTGCACTTGCTGAACATGTCAGCGGCTCTGTATCTTCCTTTGTGGAACTAATGAATAGTACTGCTGTAAGTCTTGGCTGCGTAAACACAAACTTTGCAAATGCCAATGGCCTTCAGGATCCAAACCACATGACATGCGCCTACGATTTGTATAGAATTATGCTAGGCTGCCTGCAGTATTCTGATTTTATCTCTATTTCATCCACACCAGCTTATTATAGAAAGGCCGATTCCATTCTAGACCGCGATATTCCTATGGGCACTACAAATAAGCTTATTAAAAAAGATTCCGACTACTACACACCGTTTGTTGTCTGTGGAAAAACTGGCTGGACCGAGGAAGCTGGACGCTGCCTCGTTACGTATGCTTCAAAAGATGGACGCAATTTAATCTGCGTTACAATGAACACAGAAGATCCAAATCAATATAAGGATACTATCCAGCTTTTTAATTACGGATTTGACCATTTCAGTGTGGCAAAAGCTTCTGAGCAGGATCTGACCTACAGCACACAGGCGCTTATCTCTAACAGCCCGCTTGGTCTTTCTGAGCAAAATTCCTCTTTTCTGACACTGGACAGCGCTTCACGCGTCACCGTGCCAGATACTGTTTCACTAGATGACCTGACACGCCGTCCCATTACAAATGAAGATGGCACACATATGCTCTCATATGAGCTTCATGGATATCCACTTGGAACTGCAATGATTATCAACCAGGTTGCACAGGACACAAGTGACCTCTATGTGGCAACTGTCAATTCATTGTCCGATGTGCTTCAGACAAAACCTTTCCACGAAATAAAAATCTGGCTTGTTGCATGCATGCTTGCCGTCATCATTTTGATTATTCTTCTTGTTGTCTTTTTGATTCATTATAATAAGATGAACAAAAGTAAACATCCGACACCGCCAAATCACCAATATCGTATGCAATAAACATTTTATAATACATGTAATTAATCAGAAAAAGGGCTGCGCATTAGCTTGTGCGCAGCCCTTTTTCTGCCGCCTTCTCCATGCGGCGTTTTTTCATTAATTCTGATTTTGCCTTAATCTTTCTGGCTCCCTCTGCATCAGTAAGCTTCATTGTTTTTATCATAAAAACCTGTCCGTCACAGTGCTTTACCCTGATTTTTCCTTTTAACCATCCGTGTCTAGGACAATATGCCAAGCCAAAATACTTGCGGTTGTTATCCGAAAACCAGTTCATTCGTCTTGTGACATTTCGCCCGCATTTATAGCAGACCATTGAACTGACATTTCTTGCTTCCATTGCTTCCTCACGGCTTGGATAAAGCTGTGAGACAAACTTTGAATAACGCTCAAAAACAAGATATATCTCCTCCTGTGCATTTGTCGGAGGTCTATAATAATCTACTGATACCATGCTCTGCCAGCTCTGCTTTTCAAGCTGACTTAACACGCAGCCTGTATAAGCTGCATCATACACAGCACGGTGAAACGGCCATTTCTTTGGCAGTGCCAGCGTCTCAATCACACTCTCAAGAGATGCACGCGCGTGACCATCCAGACAATACAAACTGTAAAGCTTTTGAACATCATAATAAAACAAAGGGAATGCAAACGGATTTTCCATTCCAAAATAGGCAATGTTTCGCTGCAGCTCCGTCAGATCCATGTCGCCCCACGTAAAGAACACAGGATCCTTTCCACACCATTTCCAGAAGCGTTCCATCGCGTCCAAAAACGGTATGCCTTCAGCTTCTAGCTGTTTCATGCTAATGCCAACCACTTCCCGCACGCGGTAAAACAATTCTGTGTACACGCACGGCCGGATCAGGCAGCTAAAGCTGTCTGTCTGGTTTCCGTGCTCATCTAGGCGTACCGCGCCAATTTCAATCACCTCAAACGTAAGTCCTGGTGCTTCCCTATCACGCGTCTGTGCCTGATTCCATTCTAAATCTAATACAATTGAATTCATAAATAATAAATCTTTCTAATATATCCCTTATTATAGCCTTACAGTTAAGCCTCTGCGCCTGGCACAAGCATTTCCAAGCCTTCTACTCCTTCTACTGCATCGCTTATGGAGCTTGCCACATGACGAAGCGATACAAGTCTTGAGTAAAATTTTGCGTAGCCTGGCTGAACCTCACAGCCGCGGCGGCCATAAAAATAACTTCTCATCATCTCCTCTGCAGCCAGTGTGATGCCGTTTCCTGCGGCCTGATCCATCGCATCCAAATATAGCTCTTGATCTGTCTGTGCCGCCAGGCCAAGGAGATATTCACCCACTCCATACATTCCGCAATACTCTGCACACAAAATGCTGATCGTATGCTGCAGATTTTTTCTTTCCTTTTCATCTAATGTCTCAGATAGCACCTGATGCAGCTGATTCATTTGTGCAAGAATCTCTGTTACTGCCGGCACCATTGCCTCATAAATCTTCTTTCCATTCTTCTCACTTGCAAGAAGCGGTGCAAATACAGCCATCTCAAGCATTGCTGTGCTTGTAACGTCCTCACCTGCAATCTGTTCACACCGTTTTTTTACCTTCGTTACAGCAGCCTCATCAAAATGATTCAGATATAGTGCAGCCAGTTCCTCGAAACCATCCTCCAAAAAACCACACAATACATTTTCCATCAGCTTTGCCGTATCATTCTCTCCATTTTTTTCCATATCAAGATCAGGATGTAAAAGCGGCAGCAATTCATCTGTAACCATCTGTGTATTTAATGAATCCTGTGCCTGAAGATATTTCATCACGCGTGAAAAATTCAGATACAGATATAAAAAGCTTTCCGTTAACAGCAGATGCTTTGCTTCCAAAATATCTGGCTCGTAGCCGCTGACACTATTTTGATCTGTCACCTGTGACACAGGTGCAAACTCCCAATAAGACCGTAAATGAGGAAAATCAAGTCCTTGCTTTTCACGATACTGTGCCTGTGGCAAACGCCTCGATGCATCACGGCGCATCTGCATCAGATTTTCACGATATTTATCTGGCTGGCCAAAACACTCTTCCTCAAAATAGTCGAGCACATCGGTGATTCGGTCATCACTGATATCAGCAGCCTCATTGCTGTAAAGCCATACAAAATCACTTACAGCATCTTTTAGACGGTGCATAGAATGCTGTGCATGCTTATACATCACCTGATCTAACGCAAGCTTCAGTACAACAGCAGCCTTCTCATAATTCCCCTTTGCAATCAGTCTGTTTCCCTCTTCCTGAAGTGCACGAAAGTCCCAGTTTTCATCATTATACTCCTCGTACCACAGATCTGTCTTACAACTGGGACAAAAATGAGGATTTCCCCAAAAATGTGTGTGACAATTCCTGCATCTTCCCATTTGTATCACTTCCTTTCTTATTTCTTCTTTACCTTGAATAGTCACATTTTAGCACAAATGAATAAAAATAGCAATGCAGGCACTTTCTATTTAAAACGGATTGTGCTATTATGATGACAGTTCATATGTCAACCCATTAAGATGTCAATTTGATATCAATTTTAGGAGGTAAATTATGCAATTGAAGGAAATTGAAAAGCTAGCAGCTTCTGTCATGGAAAAGGCAGTTGACGCAAAGGAGGTAGCTGGTGTCAACCTGCTTGTTTTAAAAGACAAAGCGCCTGTATTGTCGCTTCAAGCTGGCTACGCTGATCTGGAAAATAAGGTTTTAATGGCAGACGATACTATCATGCGCCTGTACTCCATGAGTAAACCAATTACAGCAGCCTGCATGATGATTTTAATGCAGCGCGGTCTTGTTGATTTGAATGATCCGGTATCAAAATTTATTCCGGCTTTTGCAAATCAGACTTACGTAAACGGCAATGCACTTTCCCTTGTACAAAGACCGATGACCGTGCATGATCTTTTATTTATGACCTCTGGCCTTTCCTATGGAAGCGATTCTGCTGCTGGAAAAGCGACATCTGATCTTTTTGCAGAGATGGATGCACGTCTTTCTACAAAGGATGCTATGACAACACGTGAGTTTGCCGACCGCGTTGGAAAAAATCCACTCGAATTTGAGCCGTCCTCTAACTTTATGTACGGTATTTCCGCTGATATTCTTGGTGCACTGATCGAGGTAATCTCTGGAATGAGCTTTGCTGAATTTTTAAAGAAAGAGATCACAGATCCTCTTGAGATGCCAGATACAGGTTTTTTCGTTCCTGCACAAAAGCAGTCTCGCCTTTCTAAGGTTTATGCACGCACAGAAAATGAATTAACGCTTTATACAGGAGATCATCTGGCAATCAAAAATAAAATGGATACCCTTCCGGCATTTCAGTCAGGCGGTGCCGGTCTTGTTTCTACATTAAAGGATTACGCAAATTTCGGCACCATGCTGCTTAACGGCGGAAACTTTAAGGGACGTCAGATCTTAGAGCCAGAAATTGTACGCTATTTCACACAGGGAACACTGCAGCCTTGGCAGCAGGAGTCACTGTCTCGCGGCTGGGGCGGTCTTGAGGGCTATAGCTATGGCAATCTGATGCGCGTTATGAAAGACCCTTCTAAGGCAATTATGTACACAACACTTGGCGAGTACGGCTGGGATGGATGGCTTGGACCTTATTTTTCCAATCATCCAGGCTGCAATATCACTTTCCTTGCTGGTATTCAGCTTACAGATGCCGGTACTACACCAACCGTAAGAAAGCTTAGAAATGTCGTTTTACCAAATCTTTTGAATAACAGGTGATGGAACCTATGAATGAACTGATTTCACAGGCTGCTGATTTTATTAGCAGCCTGCTGCCGTTTCTCAATAGTATAAATATTGTCGGTCTTCTTTTATCATTTGTCTCACTAGTATTATCGGTACTTTTATGCTTTTGGGGCTATCGCCTGTTTACCTGCTTTGCAGCCGGCATAGGCTTTGTAACCGGCGCCTTTTTAGGATTTTTCCTGTCTGGTCATTTTACAGATGAGTTATGGATTATTCTTTTAAGCGCACTGATTCTTGGTCTTATACTTGGCTTTTTAGCAACCAGGCTAATTCTTTTATCCACATTTTTTGTCGTCTTTATTCTTGTTTCAGTCTTTTCATGCGGTCTTCTTGTTTCATTTGTCACATCACTTTCAAACGTGATGGCCGGCATAATCAGCTTGATTCTTGGAATTGTCGCTGGTGTGATCTGTATAAAACTGCAAAAACCTATCATAATTCTCGTCACTGCCTTTTGCGGTGCACTCGGCACGGTACAAATTTTATTTCAGCTTTTAAAATTTGAACAGATTACAATCTTTTACGGTGCTTTCTTATCACTTGCTATGATCGGAAGCATTGTCCAGTTTTTAAGTACAAGGCGAGACGCATAAAAAAGTGCGTGTAAAAAATGAAAAATCATTTTTTACACGCACTTTTTAATATGCAATCTTTTAGTCTTTTTCCAACAAATATCCTACATTTCGCACTGTGCGGATCATCGAACCTTCCTCGCCAAGCTTTTGACGCAGCGTTTTAATATGCATATCAAGTGTACGGGACTCTCCTTCAAAATCAGTTCCCCACACACGTTCCATAATTACTTCTCTTGTCAGTACCATGCCGCAATTAGCCATAAGAAGCTTCAAAAGCTCATACTCTTTAAATGTAAGCTCGCAGTTTTCTCCATTTACCGTCACTATATGACGTTCATCATCTAATACCAGATTTCCAACCTCAAGACGCTTTGTCTGCGCACCTGCACTACGGCGAAGCAATGCCTTCACACGCGACAGCAGTTCCATAATGCCAAATGGCTTTGTCATATAATCATCTGCTCCTATGTCAAGCCCACGCACCTTATCAAGCTCTGTAGTCTTTGCCGTTACCATCATAACTGGCAAATGCTTTGTCTGCGGCATTGCCCTAAGCTTCTTTACAATTTCTAAGCCATCCTCATCCGGCAGCATAACATCAAGCAAAAAAAGATCTGGCGTTTTCTTTTCCAATCTCTCGTAAAGTGCTTTTGCATCCTCAAATTCTTCAATTTCAAAACCGCCGCATTTAAGTGCATATGCCTCAATCTGACGAATATCATTGTCATCCTCTACAATAAAAACTAGTGCCATCTTATTACCATGCCTTTCCGCAAAATTTTGCTTATCTTTTGTGCTTTTGCTATTTTACTTTGACATCATTAAGTCACTACTATACTGCTTCTTTTTTAATTCTACATCTTTTTTATGTAAATTCAAGGTAAACTTTCCATCTTATTATACATTACTTTGAAAGACCTGCTTCAAATGTCTCCTCGTGAAATCCATTCACCTTAGAGTCTTGTTATAAATATTTAGTAGCGTGAACTGTAACTACAAACATCAGCCCTTAAAATGTAACTCCCGTATGAATGCGCGAAAAGTGTGATGGTCGGAAGAAATTTGTACACTGTACAAAGCGTGTTTGGCTGTATGAGGTATTTCCATTTGTCAGTGTCAACCTAATCTCTATGATATTATCTGGTTCTTCTTCTGTTCCATTCCACCGAAATGAAAGATCCTCTATCCAAAATCCCTGATAAAAATTTTCATCAAATGTCCAGTCTGTGCCTTGTGACGAACTATCCTTCACAGGATAATAATATAGCGAAAAACGTCCCTTTCCATCACCAGAAGCTTCACTTTCCATGCGCACAGGATTTCCATTTGCTGAGTAAAAGCATATTGTTTTCCACCAATCATCACCACTTGATTCACCACCCAGACAAAGCAATGCTCCATCTGCACTTGCTAATGAAAGCTCTCCTTGTGCCTTATCAAGAATTGTGTCACTGACTACAATTGCCCTTGATAAAGATTCCATCCTGTAAAACGCATTCATTGCAGCAGAAACTGCAGTTGTTGCTGCCAGTAAAAACATACCAATCAGCGCAAATGTAACAATAACCTCAACAAGTGTGCTTCCGCGCCTATTGTCTTTTATCTTCTTCACTGCTCATCACCTCCATCTGACATGGCTGATGAACGATTTTCATATCCAGTTGTTCCATCTCCAAAGTAAAAGATTGATGCATTTTGCCTGCTGTAGCTGCTCCATTTAGTATTTAATGTAAAGCTGCCGTCTTCTCCAGAAAAAACACAGCTTACAGATTCCGTATTTGTCGGGCTAGTCCTGTTTTTATAATAGTCTCCTATTAGCTCCTGTTCTTCTTTTCGTATATCTACAGAACGTGCAATAAGATTTCCCGAAACTTTCAAAGACTTTTGAAACATCAGCATTATTATCATCAGCAGCAAAAATGCCACGATGACGCCTACTAAGCTTACACCCTTTTTATTGTTTACGCATCTTTGACTTAGTCGTTTATACTTAGTCTGCCTTCTGCCTGTCATTTTTTTTATCATATCCCGCATCACCTACCTTCGCTCTGAGCGGATCCAATAAAGAGTATCCTGCACATCCTCATTTTGATTCTCATCATCCGCTGCATAAGCAGTATAAGCATTATAGATTGTAGTAACAAAAAATGGCATGTTATGATATATGCAGTGCACCGTTATATAAAGTGATGCATCCGTATAGCCATTTTCTCCCTCCTCCCAGCTAAGCGTTGCCTGCGCTGACAGCTCATTTGCCTGATTCAGTGCACTGCTGTCCAATGAAAATGTCTGTTCTTCACCAGATGGCCAGCTTCCTGAAGTGATCTTGCTGTTGACAAATTCTAAGATAGTTCCACTAGCCTGTGTTTTTTCCTGCTGTGATGGTGTCACCGTTAACTCTTTTTCCAGCTCATCTGCAAGCGATACAGCAAGTATTCTTGACTGCTCCTGATCCTTTACTCGTCCCGCATTTTGTGTCATAACTGAGGAGGCCAGAAGAAGTGCAAGCGACATCATAACAAGAACTGCCATGATACACACCACAATAATCATCGCTATTCCCTCTTGTCCATTTCTTTGTCTGTGCTGTTTCATGGCAGTCTCCTTCCCCAAGCTTGTATATCGGTATCTTACCACTATAAAGCATCTGCTGTCAATCAATCCACATAAACGCAAATAAAAACCAGTGGGGACAAACAAAATATTACTGTTCTTTGTGTTACACCCACTGGTTTTTCATGCTATTTAGTTTTCTTCTACGTTTTTCGCGGCAATATACACACTTGCTGTCTGCGGTCCTACAGTCACATGAAGAATACCATCCTCGGCACGCTCCATAACTTCACCGACATTGTAGGTTGACTGTGTTGTCTGGATCACACGCTTTAAACATGCATTTTCCAAAATACCAATCTGCCATATTGGAAGATCTACTGTAAGCGTCTCTCTTCTGTTATTAATAAGAATAACTGCCTGCAGCTTTTTATTAAATCTGCCATAGCAAATCCAGTGAGAACCGCTTGCAATCGACTTATAGGAACCACTTCTAAAGCACTCATATTTTTTGTGGATACGAATCATATCCTTATGAAACTCTATAAGTTCCCAATCTTGTTTTCCCCACGGATAAGATCTTCTGTTGTCTGGGTCAGTCCAGCCAACCATACCAGCCTCATCTCCATAATAAACAGTTGGTGCGCCTGGCCAAGTCATCTGCATGACAACTGCCTCGCGAAGAATGCACTTTTCCACATTTTCATTTGCGGCTTTAGCGCCCTTTGTCGCAATACGTCCGACAGTGCTGTTTGTTCTTGTAAGGAAACGAGAATGATCATGATTTGACAGCTCATTCATAGCAACGTCTAATGACTGGCGTTGGAACTTGCTCATATTGTGTTCCATTGTACGGAAAAACTTGTCTCCATTTCCATACCATTCAGCCTGAAACTCATCACTGTGCTTTTCCATACCTGTCAAAAACCAAGTGATTGGTTCCATGAATGCATCATAATTCATGACAGTATCCCACTGATCGCCTCGCATCCAGCTGCTTGGATCACCATAGTGCTCAGCTAAAATGATTGCCTCTGGATTTGCTTTCTTGACAGACTTTCTAAAATCCTTCCAGAACTGGTGATTAACACCAATGCTATGACCTAGCTCTGCTGCCACGTCAAGACGCCATCCATCTACATTATAAGGTGCACTGACCCACTTTTTTCCTATACGAAGAATATAGTCATATAACTCCTTTGAACCCTCATAATTAAGCTTTGGCAGTGTATCATGTCCCCACCAGCCCTCATAATTCTTATTATACGGCCACACGCCTCCAGTAAAACCAAAAAAGTCATGATATGGGCTTGACTCAGATACATATGCACCTGGCTCATATCCTTTTTGTCCTTCATAAATACACTCTCTGTCAAGCCATTTATTGAAGGAACCACAGTGATTGAATACACCGTCAAGAATAACCTTCATGCCTCTTGCATGAATTTCTTTTACAAGCTCTGCAAAATATTCATTTGATGCCTCTAAATTTTCTTTAGAGGTAACACGGCAGATATAACGACTTGCCTTTTTGTTTTCCTTCTCATCCTCTTTAAGAAGCTCGCCATCATCCTTTTTGATAACTGCAAAATGCGGATCAATATAATCATAATCCTGAATATCATATTTGTGATTAGACGGAGAGACAAACAGCGGATTAAAGTAGATGACCTCAACGCCAAGCTCCTGCAAATAGTCAAGCTTTGCGCGCACACCCTGAAGATCACCTCCATAGAAACGTCCAATATCAAGATTTGCCGGAAGACTATCCCAATCAGTTACGCGCTCACTCTGTGATCCTACATAGTAATACTCACCTGAGAGAACATCATTGGAAGGCTCTGCATTATAAAAGCGATCCACATAAATCTGATAAAATACTGCACCCTTTGCCCACTCTGGCGTATGAAAGCCCGGTGTGATTCTAAATGCATACTTCTGGCGCAAATTCGTTGTACATCCTAATTTATTATAATAACAGATATCCCTGCCTTTTTCGATCTCGAAGTAATATAGATAAGACGTACTTCCAACGCTTATCTGTGTCTCATAAAAGTCAAACAAACCTTCTGTTCTGACCTTTTCCATTTTGATTTCACTTTTTCTTGAAATCAAATAGACATTGTCCACGTTATTGGCCAATGTCCGAAAGCGGATGACAACAGAGTCGCCCGCCTCCGGCTCTGCCGGAGTACGGTAATCTTCTGTTTCATCACAAAATAATGCATTTTTTACTAATATATCACTGAACTGCATTTTTTTCGTGGCTCCTTTAACCGTGCGTTATTATCTGCCTTCTGATGGCATACCTGACATGAGAGATGTCTGCTCTGCACCCGGCTCTGGAAGCTCCCTTCCATCAAAGATCGCCTCAAACTCCGCGTTTCCAATTTTTTCACGCTCGATTAATACCTGTGCACAGCGGTGAAGCACGTCCATATGCTCAGTAATAATCGTCTTTGCCTGTGCATATGCCTCATCAATAATACGCTTCACTTCTATATCAATTTCTCTGGCAACATCTTCACTGTAGCTTCTTGCATGTCCCAGATCTCTGCCGAGGAATACTTCTTCCTCACCGCTGTCCTCATAGTTGATGGTTCCAAGACGTTCTGACATACCATATTTTACAACCATTGCACGGGCTGTCGCTGTCGCCTGCTTGATATCCTGTGATGCTCCTGTTGTGACATCGCCAAATATCAATTCCTCGGCAACACGACCACCAAATGCTACGATAATATCTTCTTCCATGCGCTTCTTTGTCATAAACATCTCATCCGCCTCTGGAAGCGGCATTGTGTAGCCTGCCGCACCCATTCCAGTTGGAATAATTGAAATGGTGTGTACCTGACTTTCATGCGGCAATACATGGAACAAAATTGCATGGCCTGACTCATGGTATGCTGTGATGCGCTTTTCCTTGTCGCTGATGACCTTAGAATGCTTCTCTGCACCAATTCCCACCTTAACAAAGGACTGCTCTATATCGCGCTGGCTGATGTAGCCCTGTTTGCTCTTTGCCGCATTGATCGCAGCCTCATTCATCAGATTTTCCAGATCTGCTCCGGTAAATCCTGCTGTTGTCTGCGCAACACGTCTTAAGTTTACATCTGAGCCAAGCGGCTTATTCTTTGTGTGTACCTTTAAAATTTCTTCTCGTCCCTTTACATCTGGACGTCCTACTGCCACCTTACGGTCAAAACGTCCAGGACGAAGGATAGCCGGATCAAGAATATCGACACGGTTTGTTGCTGCCATAACGATGATTCCCTCATTGACACCAAAACCATCCATCTCTACAAGCATCTGGTTTAATGTCTGCTCTCTCTCATCATGACCGCCGCCAAGACCTGTTCCTCTTCTTCTGGCTACGGCATCGATCTCGTCAATAAAAATGATGCAAGGTGCATTTCTCTTTGCCTGTTCAAACAAATCTCGTACACGTGATGCACCGACACCAACAAACATCTCTACAAAGTTTGAACCAGAGATTGAGAAAAATGGCACGCCTGCTTCACCGGCAACTGCCTTTGCAAGCAATGTTTTTCCTGTTCCCGGAGGGCCTACTAAAAGGATACCCTTTGGGATTCTGGCGCCAAGGCTTGTGTACATATTTGGATTTTTAAGAAAATCCACCACTTCCTCAAGTTCTTCCTTCTCCTCTTGAAGACCGGCAACATCCTTAAATAAAACTTTCTTGGAGCCGCCTGTTTCCATAACAGCTCTGCTTCTTCCGAAGTTTGCCATGCTCTGACCGCCTCCGCTGCCACCTCCCGGTGCTGCCATACGGCCTGTCATTGCTACGAACACAAAGCTTATTCCTATGACTAAAATAAGTACAGGAAGAAGTGTATTTAGAAAATAATTTTCTTTAACTGCTGTCAGGGTAACTTTTATACCGTTATCCTGCAGACGGTCTAACTCAGCATTGACATCTGATACGAATACACGATATTCTGTCGATGAACCACTGACAAAAAACAACACACTGCCCGTCGGCACCTTCGCATTTTGTTCAATCTGTGCCTGAGCGATTTTTTCTTCTTCCACAAATGAACGATACTGCGAGTATGTTACATTAGTCTGCGTATAAAGAGAACGCTGAAAGAAGAAAATTAATGCAATTACAATTGCAATAATAATGGTATATGCGATTATTCCATTTGACTTTTTCAATTTACTCCTCGTTTCTGCAAATATTTACTCAGTCTCAACCACACCTACATACGGCAGATTGCGGTACAGCTGATCATAGTCTAATCCGTAGCCAACTACAAACTCATCCGGCACCTGAAAACCTGTATAGTCAACATTTACATCATCAACCTCGCGACGATCTGGCTTGTCAAGAAGAGTACACAGACAAATGCTGGATGGCTTTCTCTCGTTTAAGATCTTCATCAGATGGCTGAGTGTTCTTCCAGAATCAATAATATCCTCAACTACCAATACATCTCTTCCCTCAATAGACTGATCCAGATCCTTGACAATCTTTACGATACCGCTTGACTTTGTACCAGCACCATAGCTTGATACGGACATAAAATCCATAGTTACTGGAACGGTAATTCTCTTTGCAAGTTCACACATAAAAAATACGCCGCCCTTTAATACACAAATCATGTGAACCGTCTTTCCCTCATAGCGTTTGCTGATCTGCTCTCCCAGCTCGCGGATTCTCTTGTCGACTTCTTCTTCAGAATACATTACACGAATCTTATCTCCCATTTTTGCACTCCTCTGCTTTTTTATTTTTATAGTTTTGAGTCAATTTTCTGACTATCGTATGCGATGATCACTGCATTGTTCTAACTTCAAGCACCAGCCTTGTATGTTTGGTGATTTTACAATCTTCGGCCATGCGAACTCCTGCAATCCACAAAACACGGCTTCCAGATGCCAGAATAGGAATCTGATCCCGCTTTACAGCAGGAATTTTAGCATTAATCATGCAGTCGGAAAGCTTTTGCGTATTACCCTTTGCATCAATGCAAATACGGTCTTTAGGCCTTCTTTTACGCATAAGCAACCCTTCTTTTATTGTATCATAATCGAACCAGTTTACACAACAAGTTTGTGGAATTTTTTTCTCACAAACGGGGAAAATTGAGTAAACAGCCTTACCAATTTTGCTGTTTGGCGATTGTAAATCCTGATTTTCTTCTTTATGCTCTGAAAAGCTCTCTTTTTCTATGATTAAAAACTCATATTGAATACGTGCCTTACGTCTTTGCGGCAGATTTACCATGCTTCCTGTGCGCTTTGACAACAGCCCTATAACAGATTCAATATGTGTCCTAGTTATATCTTTTACGCCTCCTGTATGCGAAATTGCCTCCTGAATCAGATATCGCTGTAAAATTGGTTTTTGTAATTTAAGCTCTTTGACAGGAAGCATCATTTGCTTATGCAAGACACAATTCCATGACGAAAAAAGTGCTTGTGCCTGATCTCTAAGATATTCCTCTGCCTCAGAAAAATCACCCGCAGCACATGCTATGTGCTCAGCAGCCTGCGCATTATATTCACTTGAAAGAAGCGGCAGAAGCCTGTTTCTGATACGGCTTCTGAGATAGTCATCTGTCAGGTTTGTCTCATCAATGCACCATTCCTGCCCACTTTCTATAAGCCATGCTTCAATCTCCTCTCTTCTCATACCTAAAAGCGGACGCACGACAACGATATCTCCCTTGTCTGACAAGCTGCGCTTACAAGGTATTCCGCTACATCCACGAATCCCGCTTCCTCGCAGCAGATTCATTAGCACTGTCTCAGCCTGATCATCCATATGATGTGCCACTGCAATTACAGATGCACCGCGTTTTTTTGCTTCATACTCAAATGTTTCATAACGGACACGACGCCCTGCCTCCTCCTCAGTCAGATGATGCTTCGCTGCAAGAGCCGGCACATCACATCTTTTTTCAACAAACTCAATTTCTTCTTTTTCGCAAAGCTGTCTTGAAAACTTAAGATCATGCTCTGCTGACTCACCACGTATGCCGTGATGAACATGAATTGCTGTTATTGAAAGATTATATACTTGCTGCAATCGTTTTAGTACCAATAAAAGACAGACAGAATCTGCGCCTCCTGACAAGCCTATGATGACATGATCACCGAAGGAAAACAGCTTTTTTTCATCAATGTATTGCTTGATTTTATCTATAAATTTATCGTGTGGAATCATTTTTATCTCCTTTATTTTTTCCAGAAACCAGCTACAAGCACTGTTCTGTCGTCTCTGGCATTTTTTGTATTTCCTGCAAATGCCAAGATTTTTTTCGCAATCTCCTTTGGATTGTTTTCGTCTAGCTTTTCACAAAAGCGACACATCGTCTCCTCCTTATCGTAGCCAGGTATTTCTTCTAGCACACCATCGCTAACCATAATAATAATATCTCCATCCTTTAGACGAAGTATTTTTTCCATCGGTGCGTGCTCTTGCAATATTCCTGCCGGCATACTGTCTGCACCAACCTGCATCATCTGTGTGCCGCGCTTTAAAAAAGTGACGGCTGCACCGGATTTTGTAAGCTCGCATATACCGTTTGCACAGTCAATAACTGTTAAATCAATTGTGACAGGATGTTCCTTTGCCTGAATCATCAGTGCACTGTTAATCACACGAATGAGAAGTGACGGCGAATAGCCTGCCTCGCAAAGTGATTCTGCAAGCTCTGTGACTCCCGCACTTTCCTTTCCTGCAACACTTCCGCTTCCCATTCCATCGCATAAAAGAAGAACCTTTTTTGCATTTGACAGCTCCATGCACGAAAAGCTGTCTCCTGAAATATCATTTCCGCTTTTACAGCTAGATGCAGTGCCAAAAAGCACAAAGTATGGACACTCCTCTTCAAAACGAACCCAACGCGTCACTGATGATACAAGAAGCGGCTGATTTGCACACAGCACCATGCGTTTGCCAAGAACCTCTTCAATGCGCTCGCAGACAAGCTTCATTGAAATACAGCGTGCACTTTTGGCACTGAGCGCCATAATTAGCTGTCTGGCTCCATTTTTATTTTCAGTCATGTAGATTCGCTTTGCCTCTACACCTGCCCATAGCAGCTTCTTTTCCAGATTCTCACGCACAGCTCCGGATAATTCTTCTTTTTCCTGCATCTGCCCGACTGTTTCCAAAAGCATCTGCGCACACTCAAAAAATTGTTCTGACAAAAGCTGACGCAGTTCAAGATAACGCATGCGCCAGTCAGTTTCAAATGGATCCTTTGCTACATCTTCTTCACGATACATAGAAGAAAGCTGCGAAAAGGTCTGCGCCAATGCCGGCAATCCTTCTCCTGCCATATCTTCTACCGCAGCCTGCCACACTGGTATGCTTTCTTGTTCATTAAATCCACAATCTTCCTTAAGCAAATTTTGTTTTTGCGGACAGGTAAGTTTTTCAGGAAGCAATAAAAATACAACACCAACTGCCAAAACAGATTCCATCGTCTGAAATAAAATAGCCGGAGAATATACAATTCCAACGCCAAAAGCTGCCGCTGCACATGCTGTCACGCTGGCCATCCTGCCTAAACTGCGAAATGCACCGGAGAAAATTCCAAGAAGACACAATATTCCAATCTGTGCTGCCTCACCGCTCACAAGAGAAAGCATAATTCCACTTATGCTTCCAGCAATTGCACCTGCTCCTGGTCCAAACCTATATCCGAAAAAAAGTGCACTAAAAAGCAGCACTACCTGTATAACCAAATATGTTGTCTGCCCACTTCTTAACACAACAAAAAGCATTCCGCCAATCATAAAAAAAATCAGGCCAAGCCGCCCTATTCCCATTTTTTTTACCTGATTATTTTGCCATCTTTCCAGACCTTCCACTTGCTTTCGACCTCCATTTCTGAAAACACAATTGTTTATCAGCTGCTCTTTTTATCATAGCTTAGTTTTTTTGAAATGTCTGTCGAAAAGACGGTGCGATAAAAAAAAGTGCCGCTTCGCGTTTCCACGATACGGCACATCATTCACCCTTAAATATGATCTCGTTTTTATGGATCAAGCCTAACTTTTCCTTTGCATACCATTCAGCAAATTCATCGGTTTTCATGTACTCGCTGTACTCATCGAGTTCTTTGCTTCGCGCCTCTTCCTCGGCAATCTTTTCCTCGAGGAGCTGCTGCTGTGCCAGATTCTGGGCGTTTTGCTCTGCCAAACTGTTTCCACCAATCCAGGTCATCACGCTTAACAGTACTACTGTCACAAGTGCCAGTGCGATCCATTTGCGATTGGCTCTCCTTCGGGCTGCCATCTTTCCTGTCAATATTCTCACCTCTCTTATTGCGGCTATGTTTATCCTTTTCTTTTATAATACTTTCTTTTTGTGTCTTTTTCAACCTCTTTTTTTCCATTTTTCGCCTCTCCAGACGTTTTTTTCGCCATGCGCGGCAGCTTCTTTGCATTTTAAGTCGTTTTTTTCTAATCTTACAAAACAGACTGCCTGTCAGCTTTGCCGGACCAAGCTGATACAATGCCATCCCAGCTGCAATTCCAATCAGAGAAAAGAGTCTCGGTGTTCCATTATTCTCCCGAAATAAAAGACCAAACATCAAAAAACTGCCAAACGTCCAAAACAATACATCCTGCACGTCCAAAAGAAGCTTTGGCTGCCGAAATACACGGCGAAAAAAAATAATCGGCTCGTAGCCAAGCCGCATCAAAAATCCCAGCAGAAATGACCGCATAAAAAACACAAGCTCGCCTGCAACACCTCCGATTACCTTAGCAGCCTCTTCCAAAATGATTCCCCCTGACTCTGGCCTTTTTGCTCCTGATATTCCAGACTGTTCACACAGCCCTCCACCTCAATGATCCCCTTGTCTAATGCCAGCTGCTTCATATGAAGACCATCACCACGTATCTCTAATGCCTTGTCTGTCGTATTGATTTGTATGATATGTTCGTCATACGCAATCACATCAGTTACACCGGTGATTTTTAGGCTCCTTCTGTGCTCTAAAATCAGACAGTGTTCGCGCTCAATATATTCCTGATCTTGATTTTGTTCCAAAAAAAGACCCCCTAACAATCGGATTTTCCGGTATACCGGTCTATTCCAATATATTAGGGAGCCGCTGATATTATGCTATTGCTCTTAAAGATATTCAAACATTTCCTTTGCATCTTCTTTACGGATTGTCTCCTGCACACTCGTGATACGCACCTTAACTGTTTTATTACCAAAGGCAATCTCTATAACATCTCCAACCTTCACGTCTGCGCTCGCTCTTGCCACTTTATCGTTAAGCATAACGCGTCCGCTGTCACAAGCTTCATTAGCTACCGTTCTGCGCTTAATGATGCGAGATACTTTCAGATACTTATCCAAACGCATATCAATCTCCTTCTAGTTAAAATTCCCCCTACAACGCAAATGCATTTTAGGGGGAATTTTTGCACGTTTTTCGCTCAGATTTTAAAAATCATTACGCGTTAATTGCATCCTTTAATGCCTTTCCAGCCTTAAACTTCGGGTTCTTAGATGCTGCGATAGTCATGGTCTCACCACTTCTCGGGTTTCTTCCCTCTCTCTCTGGACGCTCTGCTACCTCAAAAGTTCCAAAGCCAACCAACTGCACCTTATCTCCAGCCTTTAATGCACCTTCTACTACTGCTGTGAAAGCCTCAATTGCCTTCTCTGCGTCAACCTTCTTTAATCCAGCCTGCTCTGCAACTGCTGCTACTAACTCCTTCTTGTTCATTTGAAACTCCTCCTTACATCTCATACGGTAAGACCAGCAAAATATCCTTTTGCTAAAACTGACTTTTGCTTTCTCTTACACGCTTTTTTCCTCATTTTGCATATCTTTTTTAATGCTTTTTTACTGTAACACACGTTATAAGGTTTTTCAAGTCCTAAAAGAAAAAAGTTATGCAGCGTTTCACCTTAATCACGGTGCTATGTCACGAAAGCCCTACGGTGCCTCACCCCTCCATTTGCTTTCCCAAGAAGGAAGCTGCGCAGGCAGCTGCTTTATATTCTGTCTCGCTAAAACGAGTCTGATTTTCGCGGCTATATAAAATGACAGCACCTATACAGTCTCCCTCACAGCAAATCGGATAGATGGCCTGTGCACTGTAGCTGTCTTCGTCTCCGCTTATCAGCGGGATTGTCTTTTTATCTAATCCGGCCTGGATGCTGTTTTCGCGATTGATGATCATTTCTTCGAGCTGCCTACTTATTGTTTTTCCAAGAAGTTCTCTTTTTCCGCCGCCTGCCACCGCAATGATCTGGTCGCGGTCAGACACTGCTACCTTTTGATTCATGGTCTGCGCAACAGACTCCGCATATTGTTTTGCAAAGCTGCCTAACTCCATCATTGGAGAATATTTTTTTAGAATAATCTGCCCTTCCCTGTCTGTAAAAATTTCAAGCGGTGTGCCTTCTGCAAGACGCATAGTTCTTCTTATTTCCTTTGGGATCACTAGTCGTCCAAGTTCATCCACACGGCGCACAATTCCTGTTGCTTTCATATTTTCCAATTCCTCCTGATTTGTATTTCTAATCATTTTAACTATTCCATATTTTGCGTTGTATGGGTAGTATATGGAAAACAGGAAATTTTATACGCAGCAAAAATTACAGTGTGTTCATGCACCTCTTACAAAATCATTCTAGCAGATCCTCTGCCTTACAGCCGAGTACTCTAGCTAATGCAAACAAGTTACCTGCACTTGCTTTGTTTATGTCTTTTGCTCGCTGTTCATACTGTTGAATCATTCGTAGTGTTACTCCTGATTTTTCAGATAGCTCTTTTTGCGAAAGGCCAACTGCTTTGCGTACAGTCTGTAATTTTGTTGCTATGTTTTTACGTTTCAGTATAGAGTTTGCTACATCAACAAACTTTTCCTCTGATGCTTCATGCAACGTGGGATATAATTTATAAATCTCACTCATAGGCAGATATCCTTTTATTTTCTTAAAACTTTTTCCTGTATTCCATTGATAAAAGGCAAGTATCCAACCACACCAGTATTCTGGTGAATAGTCATATTCAGTCTGTGGTGAAGGTAAATCCACGTTTTTCTTTGTACGATTCAAAACCTCCCATACAAGTTCTGTTCCAGAAAGACCCGACACAAACTTTGGAACACCGAGTGCAAATTGCTCCGCAATGCCACTTATAATAAACATATCAAGAAAATCATCCATAGGGATAGCCAAAACTGTTGCCGAATAATCAAAAGCTTCGCCAAGATTTCTCATCGCATCATTAAGGTAAATCTCATCGTAAGCGTGCATCATCACTTGTCATTCCCTCCCTGATAATATCTCGCATGTAAATGCCATTCAAATCTTCCTTTTCAAGTTCTGCAAAGAAAGCATTGCGAGCTTCATCATCTCTTATTTTTCTGCGAGCATAATAAATAGTATTATCTGCTAATTCAGCAGTTTTAAACTCAATCTGCTGAAATGCTTTTTCACTCTTTAAAACATACTGCTCACCGAGCTTACCAAGCCGCATTGCATAATTTAGCTGACTTAGAGATATTTCATTACTTATGAAGGCTCTTGCAAATGAAAAATAGGAATCATCCGCACGATAACCAATGATTAAATCATATTCTCCTATGTCAATCAAAAAATGTTCCATTAGCCACTGAACACCTCTACGCATAACTGGAGTCGTCACACGGAATCGGCGATTTTCCATAAGTAGCGCAAGCCAATGAAGAATGGTATATTTTTCTTCAGATAAATTAAGAATTTTCAAATCTATTAAATCAAGCTCATATTTGTTTGCAAAACCGTCAACGCCCTCATTACAAGCCCATTCCTTTGCAAGTTCTATATGTTCAGTACAATAAAAGCCCTGACCGTAATCGTTATAAACCTTACCTTTTCCAAAAATAGGCCTTTCAATTTTTTCATTTGAACCGTGATAGAGAATAATCTTACTCATAATAGCCTCCTTACAGTATCTCTCAAGAGTTATCTATTTATAGATTATCCCTCAAAATACATTTTGTCAACAGACAAATTTGGGTGACCATGGGGACACATATTGAGCCAGTAGTGACACATTTTGAGCCACCGCCCCTGTCACCGTGGTCTGTCCCCGTGGTCATACCCTGTGCCATAAGCGCTACTACTGTGATGATGCTTCTAGTCTTTACATCAATATCCTGATTGTTCCAGTTCTCCCCAAAAAGAACGTCATCATTAAAATGTGCAAACTGCGGAGCAAATTCTCCGAGTGCATTTCTTCCTGCTGTCTGAACAATTTTTGCCATGATTCTTACATTCCTTTTCTGATTTCCGGTACCAATTGTAAAACTTAAACCCGACTTTAAGTCAATAGGAAATCACAATAAAATTTTTCGCTTGACGTACACTCAACGGATATGCTACCGTTTTGATAGATATTTTATATAGACAGGAGCAACCACCATGAAAAATTCTTCAGATTCTTCAAATTCTTCAAGCTCATCCAACCAGCCAAACTTTGCAAACCCTTATGAGCTTGCAAAAACAATCTTAGCGAATACTGGCAATGACACTCCCGCCCCTATCTTTGCCAGCCTTGATCTGTATGGCAATGCAGTAAATGTCAATGCCTTACATTCCACCGATCAAAATGATTCTGCTTCCACCACGCCCACTTCCTGCAATCATTTTCATCTGCAAAACGAAAGCGGCACTGGCGATATCACACTATATCATGTCTTTCCGGGCATTGATCTGGTATACAACGACATGCACATGGCATACTGCAACAAAAATCAGCAGCCCGCCTCAAGCGTGATGGAAATCAATTACTGCAAAGAGGGCCGCTCGGAGTGCCTGTTTGGCGATCACCAGTATTGCTATATGGCAGCAAGCGATCTGTCTTTTTGCTCCCTTCAGGACAATTCTCATCAGTCGGAGTTTCCGACTGCCCACTATCACGGCATCACGATCACAATTGATTTTTCCTGCATTACAAAAGAGATGCGAAACATTCTCGAATTGTTATCGGTTAATATAGACCGTATCAAGGAACTTGCGCAGATGCGCGATTTCACAATTATCCGAGCCAATCAGACGATCGAGCATATCTTTTCAGAGCTATATACCGTACCTGAAAAAATCCGTTTTGGTTATATTCGCGTCAAAATACTTGAAGTACTGCTTGTCCTAACGGAGTTAAACTTGGAAGATGACCGTTCTGATCACGCTCATTTTTCACAGCAACAAATTGACACCATCAAAAAGGTTCACGCCTTTCTCATCGCTCATTTTAATGAACACTACACGATTGATTTTCTTGCTGAGCATTTTTCGATCTCTTCGACTGTCATGAAAAAATGCTTTAAGGGTGTTTATGGCGATTCGATCTATTCCTATATGAAGCGATATCGGTTGCAAGTCGCAGAACGTCTGCTAAGAGAAGGCACTCTCAGCATTGGACAAATTGCAGAACAGATTGGTTATCTGAATCAAAATAAGTTCACCTCTGCCTTTTCTGCAGAGTATGGTATCCCGCCTACTGCCTACCGAAAAAAGGATTCAAAGCTTCTAAAAGAGAAAAATTAATCAAGAATCCGATTGGATAGAAAAAAGCCAGTTCAGTCATTGTATTTTGAATATCCCTCTCTTACAATATGCGTTGTAGTTAGAGTTTGCTAACTACAATGCATATTTTTTATGTATCTTCTCATATTTCTACATATTATTATGCATGTTTTTTCTGTTTTAACCCATTTAATTTATTCATTCTGAGGAGGATATGACTTATGAAATTCAAAAAGATTCAAGCACTGTTTCCAGCATTTGTGCTGGCATTTTCCATGCTAGCAGGTTGCAGCAGCAATTCTGCTGACACAAAGAAAACGACTGCTGCTCCGTCCACAGAGAGTGTAGCTTCCACTACCGATAATGAACCAGACAATGAGGCTGATGCAAAGCAGCTTCTTACCGATTTGACGGGAAGCTATCAGGAGCTGTGGCCAGTGATCCTTGACGATCAGTATACACAGACCTGGTTGGATGACTGCAAGGAGCTTGTCGGCGAAGAAAACGCACAGGCAGCTTATGAGAAATTAGCATCCATGGTAACAGGTGAAGTTTACGGCGAGGATGCTGTTAAGGCTTACGCAGATGGCGGCGGCGCTTACTACTGCGCATTCACAGAGGGCGTAAATACACTCGAATTTGACGGTTCCTCTTCCACAATCAAGGGATTTGACAAAGATGGAAATGAGCTGTTTTCCCACACCTACCACTTCGTTGGCATGGAGGAGATTCGTGGACTGTACGAGTACGAGAGCGATGACGCTGATTCTGGCGAGTTCACCTACTTCTGTATCGCACCGGATACCAACACAACCACCTACCACATCGAGCTTCGTTACGGCAGCGATTTAGATGCTCTTGGAAAGTATGATGCCGGTGATTATGCATACTGGCTTGGCTCTGGTATCTCCACCGACTACGATCAGGAAATGGTTGAAAACTGCATCGAACTTTTCTGCACCGAAAACCTGTCCGAATAAAATCTATCTAAGTAAAATCTATCTGAGCAAAACTTGGATAAAACCTGGAAATAAGACTTTTAAATCCCTGTTCTGAGGAGGCATCTTCTTATGAAAAAAGATTCTGAATTATCCAAAATGTTTCAGTACGCAGGGAACCGGCACTGGCTCACCGTCCTTGGCATGATTCTTGCCGGACTGAGCACAGTGCTGTCCATGATTCCATTCGTCTGTATCTGGTTCGTTGTCCGCGATCTGTTAAATGCGCTGACAGCTGGCGATATCAGCCTTACCACTCACAGTACGACTTATGCATGGGCAGCAGCTAGCTTCTCTGTTTTAAGCATTTTATTGTACTTTATCGCGCTGTGCTGCGCACATCTGGCCGCGTTTCACACGGCAACCAACATGAAAAAGGCGGCGATGCACCACATCGTAACGCTGCCACTTGGCTATTTCAGCCAGAATGCCAGTGGCCGTCTTCGCAAGATCATCGACGACAATGCCGGACTGACCGAAAATTTCCTTGCACATCAGCTGCCTGATCTGACTGGCGCTGTTGTCATGCCAATCGCCGTTATCATTTTGATCTTTATTTTTGACTGGCGTCTTGGTCTGTGCTGTCTTGTTCCACTTGCCATCAGCGTATTCTTCTTAAAGCAGATGATGGGCGGCGACAATGCTCACTTCATGGAAGGCTATATGACAGCCCTTGAAACCATGAACAAAGAAGCCGTCGAGTACATCCGCGGAATTCCGGTCGTAAAGGTATTCCAGCAGACCGTATATTCCTTTAAAAATTTCCATGCAGCAATCGAGGAATATGAAAAGTATGCCTCTGGCTACGCATTAAAGTGCCGTATCCCACTAACTGGATTTAATGTTGCCTTAAACGGCACCTTCGTGCTGCTGATTCCAGTCGCCGGTATGATTCTTGCCGGTGTGAGCGGTCAGGCTTCCTATCAGGACGTGCTACTTGATTTTTTGTTTTACAGCCTATTCACACCTGTCTGCACTACGATGATGAACCGTGTTATGTTTGCCAGTGAACAGCTGATGGCCGCAAAGAGCGCCGTAACCCGTATCGAAGACATTTTACAGGAACAGCCGCTTGCCAAGCCAAGTAAGACATCGTCTAAGCGGCCAACGGATGCTTCTGTTTCCTTTGAGCATGTATCGTTCGTCTATCCGGGCACTACCGAGAAGGCACTTGATGACATTACCTTTGAAGTTCCAGAAGGAAAGACTGTCGCTCTCGTTGGCGCATCCGGCAGTGGAAAATCGACTGCTGCCAAGCTGATTCCTCGCTTTTTCGATGTGACCGAGGGACGAATCCTTGTCGGCGGCGCTGATGTACGCGACATTGACAAGCAGACACTGATGAGCAAAATCGCATTTGTCTTCCAGAACACAAAGCTATTTAAAGACACGCTTCTTGAAAATATCCGCGCTGCACGGCCAAGTGCCACACGCGAAGAAGTGTTAAAAGCTGCCGATGCCGCACAATGTACCGAAATCATCGCCCGTCTGCCACAGGGCTTAAACACCGTTGTTGGAAATGGCGGCACCTATCTGTCTGGCGGTGAAAATCAGCGTATTGCGCTGGCAAGAGCCGTCTTAAAAGATGTACCAATTATTATTCTCGATGAAGCCACTGCCTTTGCGGATGCCGAGAATGAGCATCAGATTCAGTTGGCGTTTGAAAAGCTGACAAAGGGAAAAACCGTCCTGATGATTGCCCATCGTCTCTCCACCATTCAGAATGCCGATCTAATTCTGGTATTTGACAATGGCAAGATTATTGAGCGCGGAACGCACGAATCACTCCTTTCTGCTAATGGAAAGTATGCATCCATGTGGAATGATTATCAGACATCCATTCGCTGGAAGGTAACAAAGGAGGCAAACTCATGAGAAAGCATCTTCAGGAAAAATATGCACTCAGTGAGCAGGGTGCAAAGGATTTAGTAAAGGGTATTCTCTACTCGGTTCTTGCTTATATCAGTTTAATGCTCCCAGTTGCGCTGCTTGCCTACGTGTTAAATTCATTTCTCTCTCCATTGCTAAACAATACCAAGTCCTCAGACGGCGTGTCTAGCTCGAATATTCTGCTGTATGCAGGAATCGGTATTGTGATTCTTGTAGTGATCTTTGCTATGCATTATCTTCAGTACACTGTTACCTATATGGGAACCTATGAGGAAAGCGAGCGCCGCAGAATCACACTCGCTGAGAAGCTGCGCAAACTGCCACTTCGCTTCTTCCAAGAGCACGATCTCTCTGATCTGACAGGTACCATTATGGGCGACTGCGCTGGCTTTGAGCATGCATTCTCCCACACGGTTCCGCAGTTTTGGGGTTCGATCATCTCAACCGCAATTGTCTGCATCGCACTTTTGATCTACGATTGGCGCATGGGCCTTTCTCTTCTGTGGCCTGCCCCTGTCGCATTTGCCATTGTTCTGTTATCGCAGAAACTCCAGCAAACGCAGGGCAAAAAGTACATGGGTGCACGTCTTGCCCTCTCCGATGGCATTCAGGAATGCCTCGAAACGGTAGAGGATATCAAGGCCTGCAACATGGAAACCTCTTACCTGCAAAAGCTTGACCAAAAGATGGAAGCTGCCGAGCGTGCCCAGATTTCCTCTGAGCTTGTGAGCGCCAGCCTGATCACCACCGGTCAGATGTTCTTGCGCCTTGGTCTGGCTACCGTCATTGTTGTCGGAAATGCATTGATTGGAAGCAATACTCTTTCACTGTTTTCTTATATTCTGTTTTTGATCGCCGCATCGAGACTGTATGATCCACTCTCCGGTGCGATGGCAAATATGGCAGAGCTGTTCTCCGTCGATTTACAGGTCAAACGCTTAAAGGCCATTCAAAATTATAAGGAAGAAAATAAGAAAAAAGACTACCAGACAAATGGCTACGACATCACCTTTGACCACGTAAGCTTCTCCTACGAACCGGGCAAGCCTGTCTTAAAGGACGTCTCCTTTTCTGCAAAGCAGGGTCAGGTGACTGCTCTTGTTGGTCCGTCTGGCGGCGGAAAAAGTACCGTTGCTAACCTCGCTGCTGGCTTTTACGATGTGACCGGAGGCACCATCACGCTGGGCGGCACCGATATCACACCAATCGACTCCGTTTCGATGATGAAGGATTTCTCCGTTGTCTTCCAAAATATCGTGCTGTTTAACAACACCGTGATGGAAAACATTCGCGTTGGCCGAAAGAATGCAACCGACGAGGAAGTCATCGCTGCTGCAAAGGCCGCACGCTGTGATGAATTTATCACGAAGCTTCCAGACGGTTATCAGACCGTGATCGGTGAGAATGGTTCTACTTTATCGGGCGGTGAGTGTCAGCGTCTGTCAATTGCCCGCGCACTCTTAAAGGATGCGCCTGTCATTCTGCTCGACGAAGCCACTGCTTCCCTTGATGTAGACAATGAGACTCAGATTCAAGAAGCAATCTCCCATTTGATTAAAGGAAAGACTGTTCTTGTCATTGCCCATCGAATGCGTACCGTTGAAAATGCCGATCAGATTGTCGTGCTGGACTGCGGTGTTGTCGTAGAGCATGGAACGCACAATCAGTTAATGAAGAAGAATGGTTTGTATGCAAAGCTTGTAAAGCTGCAGACTGCTTCCGCTCAGTGGACGTTGAATTGACATACTCCCACGGTTAAAACCGTGGGAGTCCTTAGATGATTCCGGTAGCATCATCCAATCCTATATACTGATTTATAGCCACTGTGTTCAGGGCAGACCATGGGGACAGGTACACTGACTTGATTAGTGTCCCTGGTGGCTCAAGCTCGCGAATTTTTGTTTTTTTCCCGACTCGACTGCATTCTAACAATGAACCATTTATGCCAGGCACTGCGTTCCCATTTTTATTTTTTAGTTGCAGCCAATTAAACAATTATTTTTTATCTGTATTTTTTCTTTTATTCCTGAGATTTTTAAAATAACTACAACAATACGATCATCACGTATTCCAATGTATGTATCTGTTGCTATCTCTACTAAACAATACTCAGAATAATAATCACCATAGCATATAAAGCTGTTCTGTTCATCATAATAGCATACTTCTTTATATGGCTTATAAACACTGCCTGAATATTTTGTTCTATCTTCATCTTTCAAAAAAACCTGTCCTCTATGGCTTTGAATATTTTTGATTTGTATCTTTTTTACCTTGATGCCTTGTAAAAAACAGGTCATACAGTAAAGCCTTCCTGTTTTTATTTTGATGTCAAATACAACTCCCTGTACCACCTGAGGCACTAATTGAGCCATTGTACCCACACTCACATTTCTAATTGCTTTACCACCTTTTCAAAATCATAAAACAAATCAATATATTTTTCTACAATTGTATTACAGTGTGTTTTTACTATCTCACAATCATAGTCATGTGTTAATTCATTTCTTACTTTTAACATGTCCATCCATGCTTCATCTGAAATTAAATTTGCCTTGAATGCTTCTCTAAGTACTTCTCTTGGCGAACCAGATACAAAACCAGTAATCGCATAGTATTGTATCAATATATCCTTCATGACCTTCCATGCCAAATCAAATGTAATACTGAATTTTGCACTAGTTCCACTCAACACAAATGAATCTGTAAAATCTCGTTGTCTCGCCTCTGCCAGTGCATCTAATGATTTACAAAATGATAAAAATCTCCTATAAAATTTTTCGTCCATACTTTCTAACATCCTCCATCAATAATTCATTTCTACATGTATCCATATTCAACACATCCACACTATAAAGTGTCGGAAGATCCTCTATTTTCTCCACTAATAAATCAAAATCATTAACTCCAGATACCGCTATATCAATATCACTGCGTTCTCTTGCTGTCCCTTTCGCTCTTGAACCGTATAGAATCACTTCTTTTGCTTGAAATTCATTACACATTTTTATTATTGTCTGTATAATCTCTTCGACTTTCAAAAAAGTCACCTCGCTTCCTAATTTTAATGTTCTTCTAACCACTTTTTGACTATTTTTGATACTTTTATGTTACCATAGCTTTTCTCTTTTATCAAGTAGCAACCATGGGTCATATTGGACAGGTCCGGCGATGATCAATACGCTCAAAATTTTCTTCATGGTCTTTAGCCCCTTTCATTACTCTGATAAACTTTACGGAAAACTGCCTTTTTGTAAGAGGCATTTATGACAAAGTAAATTACGGTCTGCACTGCAAACAACACTATGGTACATCTGAAAGCGACAGGCACATTTGAAACGATTACATATCGCTCACTGATTGCAATTCCAATCCACAAATACGCTACTGCGACAAGAAATGGAATCCACAAGATCAGAGAAGTCACCTTATTCAGTGCTACAGATAATTCTTTTTTTGACAGACCGATTTTTACAATTCCCCTATACTTCTTACACTCTGCTTCCAGCTCTGAATAAAGTCTGGAATAGATAAAGCTTGCAATAGCAAGGATGAATGTAAAGCACAGCATACTTCCAATGTATAAGGTCAGGTTGTTTTGCAGCTGCGTAGAGTTATAATAGCTATATGCATCGATTACGTTAGCATCTCTGGACTCAATCGAAGGCTTCAGCTTATTTTTTATTGTTTCCGGACTATAGCTGTTCGTTTCCCAATTATCATAGAGAAATGCCGTGATAGTTGTCTTTTTCATCTGTGGCTGCAATGCTTCAAAAACAGCATCATTCAAAACACAAATACCGCTGGTAAACCCGGACAAAGTGATGACGGAATCCGTATTTCCCTCTGCTGATAATGCCATACCATTTTCTTCAAAAAATGTCTGCATTACAGATGGAATTGTTTTTATTGTTTCTCCCGCATTTCCTGTAACGAGAAAAACTCCGTCTTTTGAAACTGCCACCGGTTCTCTGTCAAGAAACTCCATCATTTTATTATATTCACTGGCAGAAATGATTGCTGCACGAGACTTCCCTGATTTGCTGTACCACAAATCAAAGGCTGCTTCCTGATACCCTGGCAGGCTTTGCAGTTCCTTTTCAATCACTGCCAGATCATCGGAAACATCCGCATTTTCTGTCCAGGCATTGTAACTCATGGCATATGGCATAATCTTTTCCGTTTCCTCTTTCACGCTTGTTGACATAGAAAACAGAACAATGATCGCAAAAAATGAAATGGCATACAACACGGCAGAGATCGTCATCGCCTGCGTATTGGCCCGCATTTTCGCCTTTTTATCACTGCTGTAGAGCAGTCGTCCGTTGGCGTGACTGCTTTTTGAAAGAGCAAGGGCTGCGCGCATTCCGTAGGCAAACAGCAGATAGGTGCCGATGACAACTGTGATAAGCATTGCAAACAGCGTTAAAATGTTGGCCTGTATGTCTTTCGCCGTCTGTGTTTTGCTTACCAAAATACCGGTCAGAAAGGTCAGTAAGATCAGGAAAATGACAAGGAAAGGCAGTAGCTTCTGAGGCTTTTCACCGGTCACTTCGGTCTTGAGCAGCCGCACAACTTCTTTTTTACGAATCAGCTTTGGTGTAAAGAAAGCAATGGCCAGAAATACAAGCCCCAAAGCGATGACGGTTACAACAATTGCCTGCATCGGGAAATAAAACACAAAGTCGGATACACCGATGACCTTGTTGGCAATGTCGAGAAAGAATTTCGAAAACACCAGTCCAAGAATGATACCTGTTATGATGGATACAAATCCAACAATCATATTTTCCAAAAATATAAGCTTGTTCAATTGCTTTTTAGATGCTCCCAAAATCGTGATCAAACCAAACTGTTTGCTTCTTCTTTTCAAAAAGCAGGTCACAGAATAGGAAATAAAACAGACAGAGAAACCAATCGATACAACCTCACCTAACAGAAGGATCAATCCCATTGTGCTATCTGTGTCAATGACGCTCATGGCCGGGTGAAAGGACAAAACCGTAAACAGGAAGAATACAAATACGGAAAAGACACAGTTTAAAAAGTAAAATATATAGTTTCTTCTGTCACGACTGATATTTTTACGGGCAAAATCAAATAATGTCACGTGGTTCACCTCCCAAAAGGCTCATGGCGTCAACAATTTCCTGCTGAAAAGCTCTTCGATTTCCGCCAGAGACAATCTCCTGATACAGCTGTCCGTCCTTGATAATCAGTACACGCTTACAATAGCTTGCCACAAAAGAATCGTGGGTTACCATCAGGATAGTCGCATTTTGCGTTTCATTCAGCATTTGGAAAAGTTCCATAACATCCTTTGTTGCCTTAGAGTCCAGATTTCCGGTTGGTTCATCCGCTAACAGCAGTGATGGATTAGTTACAACTGCACGGGCAACAGCGGTTCGCTGTGCCTGACCTCCAGATATTTCAAAGATCCGTTTCGAAAGAAGCTGCTCTATTCCCAACATCTTAGCAACTTCCTCTGTACGTTTTTTGATTTCAGGAACATGGATTCCCTCCAATGTCAATGGCAAAATGATATTTTCCCCAACTGTCAGTGTATGGATCAAATTAAAATCCTGAAATACAAAACCAAGCGTACTACGTCTGAAATGTGCCAGTTCATCATCATTCATTTTATGAGGATCTTTTCCATCAATGCTTACACTACCGCTGTTAGGGTGATCAATCGTTGAAACTACATTCAAGAGGGTACTCTTACCACTTCCTGACGGTCCCATGATTGCCACAAACTCACCTTTTTCAATACTAAAATTAATATCGCTCAAAGCTGTATATGGAACCTTTCCCTCATATATTTTTCCAAGATGTTTTGTTGTTAATATAGACATTTTTAAACCTCCGTTATTACTTGAACAAATAGCTCATTAGTCTTTCTTGTTCTGTACTAAATATAGCAGACTTTATCATAAATAAAAATCGAGAAAGATTACAGAACATGACAATTTTGTAATCTTTCTCGAAATGTTGAAAAAATTTATGATTGATCTTATTTGGGGTTGCTAAAGCAGATCGTAAACGTACTTCCTTTTCCTAATTCTGACTGCACTTCAATGGTATGTCCCAGATAATCTAAAATCTGCTTTACCATATACAAACCCAATCCACTGGATTCTCCGCGCTGTCTCCCATTCTGACCAGTGAAGAACAAATCATAAATCCGTCTGATGTCACGAGGGTCGATTCCGCAGCCTTCATCCTGAATATGCAAGACAACGGATTCCCCCATATTCTCAGCACAAATGATGATTTTTCCACCTTCATTGCTATACTTGAGTGCATTCGTCAAAAGCTGGTACAAGACAAACCGCAGCCATTTGGTATCGCTATAAACCACAAGCTCCTCCGTCACTGCAAGCTTTGGAAAAATGCCCTTTGTGATGAATGAGCTTTTCAGCTCATTGATGCAGTCTTTGCAGACACTATTCAGATTGACCTTTTCCGAATGAAAATCATTTTTTATTTCATCCAGTTTATACATATTTAAAACCTGATCCAGGTCATATTGTATCTGCGAAGCTGAATGTGCTATTTTAGAAAAATCAGAGTCACCTTTTTTGTTTTCTGAGATCAGACGGATTACAGACAGAGGTGTTTTTAGCTGATGCACCCAACGATAGATCATGACCTTGCTTTGCTTTTGCTGTTCCTCCAAACGAGTTATACGACTTAGATATATGCGGTGCTGCTGCTCAACCAACTCCCGATAATGCTGTTCCTCGCGGCCTTTCGGTTCTCTGATCAGGAAATCTTCCATAGCCTTATCTTCATCACAGAGTATTTCATAAAAGTCCCATGTTGAATATAATCTGTAGAGCAGAAAACAAAACAGAACAAACAAGGATAGTAATACATAATACCACCATGCTCCCCCGGGATTCTCATTGATCACAGTTAAATAAACGGTCATAATGAAAGTTGGCGCTGCCAGAAAAAGAAGGATTACCCATAAATGATCCAGAAAAAAACATTTTAAATGTCTTACAAGACGTTTATTTTTCATATCCATCATCTCCCAGGCGATATCCAATGCCTCTGACTGGTTTTATGTTCAACGTAGATCCGACACCGTCTAACCGTTTACGGATCCTGCTGATGGTCACATTTAAAGTATTTTCCTCCACAAAATTATCATTATCCCAAATTTCATTCAGTAGATCTTCGCGGCTTACGACATTCGGGTAGTTCTGAAACATGATCCGTATTACACCTGCTTCTGTCTTAGATAATTCCGTTTCTTTCCCATTGCACCGAAGTACCAGAC